>SMVA01264419.1_pt1 | contig 15866 bp, 13 predicted proteins | sample 2456451 | NCBI WGS metagenome assembly SMVA01 (sample SAMN11095933, study PRJNA526329) | marine sediment metagenome | biome: Marine sediment; feature: Surficial sediment; material: Deep marine sediment; isolation source: Hadal surficial sediment | place: Pacific Ocean | collected 2014-05 | depth...
GCATCAGTTAGCAGAACTGGATGAGATCGAACACATATTATATCCCGGATTAAAAGATCACAAAAACCATAGAATTGCTGCTAAACAGCAGAAAAAATTTGGCGGGATGATCTCTTTTTATTTAAAGGATAATACGGTAGAAACAGCGGAAAAGATTGTTTGCAATACACACCTTTTTAAGTTGGCTGAAAGTCTTGGAGGTGTCAAAAGTTTAATTTGTCACCCTGCCAGCATGACCCACAAAGCCACGCCGGAAAAACTAAGAAAGCATGCGGGAATTGAAGATTCACTTATACGAATTTCTGTCGGGATTGAGGACCCGGAAGATCTTGTTGATGATTTAAAACTTGCAATTAAAAACGCCGTAAACAAAGTACTGGCATGAGTCATGGCATCAGGTTAGGGGTTTTTGGTTTTGGATGTGTCGGACAGGGATTACAAAAGGTTCTTGATCAAACCAAAGGTATCAATGCTGAAATCATAAAGATATGTATTAAGGATGGTGCGAAGGAGCGTTCACTTGCATCATCCTACTTTACAACGGATCCGGATGATATTCTGAATGATCCCGATATTGATGTTATTGTAGAATTAATAGATGATGCCGATGCAGCCTTCCTTTTTGTAAAGCAAGCCCTTTCTCAGAGAAAAGCAGTCGTATCTGCAAATAAAAAAATGATTTCGGAACATCTATCGGAACTATTCGACCTTCAAAAACAACACAATGTCCCTTTCCTTTATGAAGGTGCCTGCTGTGCCAGTATACCAATAATCAGGAACCTGGAAGAGTATTATGACAATGACCTCCTAACTTCAATTGAAGGAATATTCAATGGGTCAACAAATTATATTCTCTCACAAATCTTTAATGGCAATAAATCTTTCCAGCAGGCGTTGTCTGAAGCTAAAGAATCAGGATTTGTTGAATCAGATCCAACACTTGATTTAACTGGCATGGACTCTGCATACAAAGCGACAATAATAAATCTGCACACTTTCGGAATATTTACAACCACGAAAAATATTTTTACCCATGGAATCCAGGCACTTTCACAATTTGATATAGCTTATGCCAAACGATTAGGAAAATCAATCAAACTCATCACAAAATGTGGGAAAAAAGGCAAGAAGGTTTATTCTTATTGTTTGCCAGCATTTATTTCGAATGAATCTCCTATGTATCATGTAAATAATGAATATAACGGACTGGTTTTGGAAAGCAGCTTTTCACAAAACCAGTTATTTGTCGGAAAAGGAGCTGGCTCTGAGCCAACAGGAAGTGCAGTGGTATCTGACATCTCCGCCTTATCATATCACTACAGGTACGAGTATAAGAAGATAAAGCAAGCAAACGGAACTACTTTTGACAACGATATCATGGTAAAGATCTATTTGAGATTCCGCCCTTATGCATCAATTGACCTTACCAGATTTGTCAATATCTTAGAGAAATTTTCAAATTCTGATAGTAGTTATGTTATTGGTGAAATCAATTTGTTGGATCTCTCCTACTATCAAACCATTGAAAATGAGAACATTAACATCATTCTGATTTCCGAATTATGATTCAATTTTGTGATAATGACAAAAGTCACTTTTTGAATTAGAAACTTATTATACCTTTGTCACAATTGTTATTTAGAAACATTCTAAATAAAGAAATGAATCTGGCAAATCTTAAAAAGGGAGAATCTGCGATTATATCTAAAATAGAAGAGACACCTATTATTCATAAATTGATGGATATGGGTTGCCTTCCGGGGGAGAAAGTGACTTTAAAATACAGAGCACCACTAGGCGATCCCATATGCATTCAGATTGCTGGATACGAGCTTATTTTGAGGACAGAAGAAGCCCGGAGTATTCAGATTCAAAAGTAGATATCAATTGCAGGAAGTTACAATAGAACATAACGTCAGCACCATAGCCATTGTTGGTAATCCCAATTCAGGTAAATCAACCCTGTTTAATCGACTTACAGGTCTTAGACAAAAGACAGGAAATTACCCCGGAATCACCGTAGATAAGAAAACAGGAATCATCAAACTTCATAATGGGAAAAAGGTCAGGGTGATAGACTTACCCGGAACCTATAGTGTTTACCCACGCTCCAAAGATGAAAAAATCGTGTTGGATATTCTTGCAGATGATAACAGTGAGTTTTTTCCTGATTTGGTGATTGTGACAGTAGACGCATCAAATTTGAAACGAAATCTGCTACTGCTGACCCAGGTTAAAGATATGGGTTTGAACGCCATTTGTGCTTTAAACATGGTTGATATTGCAGAAAAAAAAGGCATAAAAATTGATGTAGTTGAATTGGAAAAAGAGTTGGGCGTTCCTGTCTACCCGTTAAATTCAGAAATAGGAAAGGGTATTAATCCCCTACTGGAAGGAATCTCAAAATACCAACCTGTAAATAATTCAGCCTACTCTTTTATTCCTGCTATTTCAGAGGAAACAATTGGATCAATATTATCCCGTTTCAAAAAACGAAACGGGTATTTCGCAGCATTATATCTAAATCAAACGGAAACAATTGGTGGACTTTCTGAAGAGGACCGACAATTTTTGCGAGACATTAAGGTGTCAAGTAACAGTCACAGGGGACTCCAAAATGCTGAAGTCCTGGACAGGTACAGGTATATAGACCGGGTGATTGAAAAAGTTGAAACCAGGCATGGAGAATCAAGGAGGATTCGATTTTCTGCTAAACTCGATTTAGTTTTTACACACAGAATATTTGGATATGCTACTTTTTTGGGAATATTGTTCATCATATTTCAGGCAATATTTTCATGGGCTGAGGCTCCTATGGATTGGATTGACCGGGGTTTTGCCTTCTTTTCCGGGTGGATAAAACTCACTTTTCCAGAAGGTCATTTTGTAGATATGATTGCCGAGGGAATCATTCCCGGACTTGGTGGTATTGCCATTTTTATACCTCAAATTGCACTTTTATTTGCGTTTATCGGTGTGCTTGAAGAATCAGGATACATGGCAAGGGTCGTGTTTCTAATGGATAAATTAATGAAACCTTTTGGGTTAAGTGGTAAAAGTGTAGTCCCATTAATTTCCGGGGTTGCATGTGCAATTCCAGCGGTAATGGCTACACGTAATATTGAGAATTGGAAAGAGCGAATCATCACAATAATGGTCACCCCGTTGATGACTTGTTCTGCAAGACTTCCGATTTATATCATTTTAATCTCTCTCGTAGTACCAAACACCACTTTGTTTGGGGTTTTGAATTTACAGGGATTAGCCTTATTAGGTTTTTACCTTTTGGGATTTATTGGTGTTTTAGCGGTCTCCATAATATTTAAAATGTTAATCCATTCTACTTCAAAGAGCTTTCTTGTAATGGAGATGCCAATCTTTAAAATGCCACGCTGGAGAAATATTTTCATGATGATGATCAATAAATCGAAGTCATTTGTATATGAAGCGGGTAAAATCATCATGGCTGTTTCGTTGATCTTATGGGTTCTAGCATCCTTTGGGCCTAAAAATGATATGATGCAGGCAGATGAAGTTGTTAGTGCACAATTGCCTGGAAAAACAATTGATGACAAAGAATATAGAAGTGCGTTGAGTGCGTATAAATTAGAGCATTCCTATGCTGCAATACTTGGAAAAACAATTGAACCGGTCATCAAGCCGCTGGGCTTTGATTGGAAAATTGGAATTGCCCTCATCACCTCTTTTGCTGCCAGGGAAGTATTTGTAAGTACTATCGCAACTATTTATAGTGTAGGAGAAGATGCGGGAAATTCCCTCACTATAAAAGAAAAAATGGCTGCCGAGGTGAATCCTGATACCGGAGAAAAAATCTACACCCCTGCCGTTGCGTTTTCTTTATTGGTATTTTATGCATTTTCAATGCAATGCATGAGTACACTTGCTATAGTATACAGGGAGACAAAAAGTATTAAATGGCCGCTGATCCAGTTAGGATATATGTCAGTATTAGCTTATGTTGCTTCATTTTTAACTTATACAATTGTTTCGGCATTTTAGTAAATTCGCAATATGATTCAGGTCATCCTTTTAGTTTTGAGTGTAGCAATAGCCATTGGATACCTCATATATAAGTTTAGAGCAAAGACCACCACCGATGATGGATGCGGTCCTGATTGCAACTGTGAATAATTATTATTTGATTTAATTAACCCCCTTCTGCATATTCATATGCAAGGGCAGATCCTATAATGCCTGCATGATTCAGCAATTTTGCCGGTACAATCTCAGCAGTAGATTTTATTTTATGTAAAAACTGATCGTGTTCTTTTATTACACCCCCACCCAGTATATACATGTCAGGCCAAAACAGAAAATCCATATATGAGATAATATTATTTAACCGATTTGTCCATTCATCCCAGGAAAGATCATTTCTTTTTCTTGCAGCATTTGACGCATAGGTTTCAGATTTCTTCCCGTTCGCCAGAATCAAATGCCCGAATTCAGAATTTGGAAGCAAATCTCCGTTTGTAAAAATTGACGTCCCAATACCTGTTCCAAAGGCCATCATAATTACTGTACCTTTTTTTTCTATACCAGCTCCAAACGTCATTTCTGCAAGCCCGGCAGCATCCACATCGTTCATCATATGAGTTTTACAGCCTGTGCGCTCGTGAATTATCTTTCCAACATTTAATCCAATCCACGATTCATCAATGTTTGCTGCTGTATTTACCGTATCGTTTTTTATTACTGCCGGAAATCCACAACCAATGGGTCCTTTCCAGTTGAAGTGATCCACTATCTCAGTTATGGTTGAAAGCATTTTTTCAGGGGTTGCCGGTTGGGGAGTTGCTAATCGATATCTTTCTCCAAGAAATTCTCCTTTGATTATATCAACCGGTGCAGCTTTTATTCCAGAACCACCTATGTCTAAGCCTAAAACTTCCATCTTTTACCAAATGTAATAAAAATCTGAATTGCGGAAATTAAGACAAGTTTGAAATAAACTGTTTGTTTTGATTTTCATTTAGTGATCAATTTCGAAATCTGAAAAAGAAATTCGTGATTAAGGAAACGGTGCAAAACAATATTTCCCTGCTTCCAGCATTTGGCATTTATCATAGAGGGCTATTTCGCAGCTTTTATTGCTATGGTTTTCAATTTTCACTCCTTCGAGATTTATGTGAACAGAGAGTTTCGTATTTCGAAAAAGAATATTGAAGGAGTATCCTTTCCAATTGCCCGGTAGAAATGGTTGAAATGTTATGCGATCTCCCTGCACAGACATTCCTCCAAATCCCTTTGTAACAGCCAACCAGGTGCCCGCCATACTCGTAATATGACATCCATCTTCTGTATCATTATTGTAATCATCGAGGTCCAGCCTCGCCGTCCTCAGATACATTTCGTATGCCTTTTCTCTTTTTCCTATGCGCGCAGCAAGGATAGAATGAATGCATGGAGAAAGAGATGATTCATGAACAGTAATTGGCTCATAAAAGTCAAAATTGGATGCTACCGTTTCTAATGAATATTCGTCATCCAGGAAATATAAACCTTGAAGAACGTCTGCTTGTTTTATATAACAAGACCTGAGGATCCGATCCCATGACCAATTCTGATTAATTGGTAAATGAGTGGGATCAAGTTGATGAACGGGAACTATTTCTTTATCCAGAAATCCATCCTGTTGTAGAAAAATTCCGGATTTTACATCCACTGGATAATACATTTCCGCTATCACATGTTTCCATTGGGTAAGCTCACTATCTGTGATTTCAAGCTTGCTCTTCATCGACTTAGATTTTTCAGCATCCAGATTATCCAATTTGTCAAACGATTCCAGAGTGTATTGAAGTGTCCAGCTGGCAATTCGGTTTGTGTACCAGTTATTATTTACATTGTTTTCATATTCGTTGGGCCCGGTTACACCAAGCATTACATATTTAGATTTGTCCTCAGACCAGTTTACTCTTTGAGCCCAAAACCTTGAAATTCCAGTGAGTACCTCCAGGCCGTGAGAATGCAGGTATGAAGAATCTCCGGTGTATTTGGTATAATCATAAATGGCATAGGCAATCGCTCCGTTCCTGTGGATTTCTTCGAATGTAATTTCCCATTCATTATGGCTTTCTTCTCCATTCATTGTTACCATCGGATACAAGGCAGCTCCCTTCGAAAACCCTAAGAGTGAAGCATTCTGTATGGCTTTCTGCAGGTGGTTGTGGCGGTATTGGAGTAAGTTTCGGGATACTTCCTGATTAGATGTACATAGATAAAATGGTATACAATAAGCTTCAGTATCCCAATAAGTACTTCCACCATATTTTTCTCCAGTAAATCCTTTAGGGCCAATGTTTAGCCTGGGATCTTCTCCTGTATATGTTTGTTTCAGCTGAAAAATATTGAATCGAATGCCTTGTTGTGCAGCAATATCACCATCTATCGTAACATCGCAAAGTTCCCAGATGGATGCCCATTTGTCAGCATGATCCTTTATCAGCTGATCAAACCCCGCATCAACCCCTCTTCTAATGGCGCGTATTGCTGCCTCTTTCACTTCCTCTTTTGAATAATTTAAAGAGGAAACGATGCTTGCATATTTTTCAATAATACAAATCTCACCTTTTGAAATCTTACCTTGAAATTTGCTAAATGTTTGCATCGCCGAACTGGTAGAATCCGGACTTATATTTTTGCCGTTTAATACAACTTGAGTGATTGTTCCTGTTGCTACGTGATAATCCGTTTTCAATGTTTTGGTTGAAACAACATCTAATCCGCCGGTTGCATATTCATCAATGCGTTCCCAAAATTTTTCTGAATAATTTGAATCCTCATTTGTGATACTTCCATCTACGATAGCTGTAACTTCAATTATCCCATCGAAGTTTTCTGATTCAACCGTGTACCGCATTGCGGCAGTTTCAGTGTCCGCCATATTACAAATACGGGAAGCTTCAACAATTATCCTTGCACCTTTCGGGCTTTGAGCGCTAAATTTTCTTTTCAGCAAACCTGACTGCATATCGAGTTCACGCTTGAAATGAGATACTTCCCAACGGTTAATATCAAGTATTTCCCCGTCAAATTTAATTTCCAAACCAATCCAATCTGGTGCATTCAATACTTTTGCAAAATATTCAGGATATCCATTTTTCCACCAGCCAACGCGTGTTTTATCGGGATAGTATACACCTGCTATGTAGTTGCCGGGCAGAGAAGGGCCCGAATAAGTTTCTTCAAAATTTGCTCGCTGACCAAATCTGCCATTTCCAAGGCTAAATACACTTTCGGAGTTTTTATTATAAGATGGATTGAAACCTTCTTCAATAATTTTCCAATGATCATGGACAATATATTCTTTCATTCAAAAAGTTAAAGTAATTCCCGAACGCGGTCGAGATCAAGATGCTCAAAGGATTGAATCACTAAATCAGCTTCATTCAGTGATTTTTGTTCTCCTACACCTATACATTTCATTCCGCCATTATGAGCCGCACGTACGCCGGCGATTGCGTCTTCAAATACAACACAATTTTCAGGGGGTACATTGATTTCTTTTGCTGCTTTTAAAAATACCTCTGGATTAGGTTTCGCCTTTTTAACCATTGTCCCATCTACGATGTATTCAAACCTGTGTACTAAATTAGTTTTTCCCAGGGCGAGCTTTGCATTTTTGCTTGCACTGCCAACCGCTTTAAGGATGCCTTCAATTTCAAGCTTATTAAGGAAATTCTCGATTCCCGGTAATATTTCTTCTGAAGTCATCTGATTTACCATTTCGACAAACCAAATGTTTTTCTTTTCCGCTAAATCCAATTTTTGTTCTTCTGATAATTTAATGCCTCCAATATTTAATATTGTTTCAAGAGATCGCATCCGACTTACCCCCTTTAGTTGCTCATTGATGGAATGATCAAAATGAACACCAATCTCATCGGAAAGTTTTTTCCAGGCAAGAAAATGATACCGGGCGGTGTCAACTATAACTCCGTCCAAATCAAATATGCAGGCCCTTAAATCCATTTTCTTTATTAGTTTCTTTAGCTTTACAGTTTAAAAGCTGCGCAAAGATAATTTGATTGGCAATTTTTAAAAAGGAAACAAAGTTATCATTGAAGCACATTCTTACTGTTTTTACTTTATTATTATTTTTTGATGCATATGCTCAATTGCCATCTGACCATCTCTTTCGTTCAGGATATTACTATTTAAATGTAGATGCCGAGAAATCAATTGATTACCTGAGCCAGGCAATTGAAAGAGACTCCTCAAGAGCAAAGTATTATTATTTCCGTGGAATAGCACGTTTTAAACGTGGCGAATACAATCAAAGTATTCAGGATTTTGAAATCGCCAATAGTAGAGACACGTTTCTTACTGTCACTTATATGTATAAGGGAATGGCATATAAAAATCTCGGAGAATATGATAAAGCCACATTAAATATCAACGAATACATACAAAAAAATAAAATTGATAACTCCGGGTACGCGCATCTCATGCGTGGGCGGGCAAAAATGGCTGCCGGTGATCTGGAAGGAGCGATCAACGATTTTACGTTCCTTGCAGAATCATTTCCAGAAGATGAAAGCAATTCTTACTATCGTTTGATCGCACTTCAACAAGCCGGAGAGAACAAAGATGCACTTGAGGAAGTGAATAAACTTCTGGAGTTGAATCCGGAATTTTATGGATATTATTTTTTCAGAGCAAGTATATATATGGAATTGGGCCAGTTTACAATGGCAATGAATGACTATACACTGTCACTCAATTACAATGAAAACAATGCGGATGCTTATTTCCAGCGTGGCGTTGTACTGGATACGTTAAAAAGGTATGACGGAGCAATTGTAAATTATACAACGGCCATTAGACTCAACGCCACAGATGGTGTTTATTATTCAAGGAGAGGAAATTCAAGATATACTGTTGGTAATCGGGATGGAGCATGCCTTGATTGGACAATTGCCGGTAACCTTGGATATTATGAAAATTTTGAAAAGGTGAAACGGTTGTGCGATTAAGATTGCCTACTCAAAAACTTACACTTACCTTTACAGCTCACATTTAAATTAACTAATTATCTTAAGAAAATGAACAATCGTAAATTTTTACCATTAATCGTAACCGGTATTGCCGGTTTGATTTTCATCATCGCCCTAAGTTCAAGCATCTTTCTAACCATCCATCCGGGAGAGGCTGGAGTTTTATTCCATAAATTTGGAGATGGACTTAACAAAGAAGTAATATATGGACAGGGGTTCCACGTCATTGCTCCTTGGAACACAATGTACGTCTATAATGTAAAAGAGCAAACCAGGGAAGAAGCAATGGACGTTCTTGATAGAAATGGTTTGTCAATTTCTGTAGACGTATCCGTTCGATTTAATCCGTTTGCAAACAAAATTGGCTACGTGCATGAGCAGTTTGGAATAGACTATGTTGATATACTTGTAATTCCTGAAGTAAGATCCGCCGTCCGTCAGGTTATGGGAAGATATACAGCAGAAGAAATTTACTCAACAAAGCGTTCAGAAGTTGAATCAAACATCATCCTGGAATCTGAAAATACATTGAGTAGCGATAAAAACAATATCAGGATGAATGCGTTGCTAATACGTTCAATCAATCTACCGACAAATATTAAGAATGCCATTGAAAGCAAGCTTCAGCAAGAACAAGAAGCCCTCGCCTATTCATTTCGACTGGATAAGGAAAAAAGCGAAGCAGAAAGAAAGAGAATTGCGGCTGAGGGAGAAGCTGTTGCCAATCGAATTATTAACAATAGTCTAACCACTAACTTGTTGAGAATGAGGGGAATAGAAGCAACTACCAGTTTGGCTCAATCCCCAAATTCTAAAGTAGTGATAATAGGAAGTGGCGCCGATGGCTTACCTTTGATTTTAGGTAACAACTAATGATATTTTGAAATAAAATGAGTTCCATCTTTGCCTCAATTTTGCTAACTTCGGAATCAACAGAATAATTAATCAAAGAACAGGAATATATCATGGCGAACAAAGCTGAGATCAAAGTGAATGGGAATTCATATGTTTTGCCCGTAGTAAAGGGTACCGAAAATGAAGAGGCCATTGATATTGGAAAGTTTCGAGGAGAATCAGGCCTCATAACCCTGGATTACGGTTTCAAAAATACGGGATCTACTCAAAGTGCTATCACCTTTCTTGACGGCGAGAAAGGAATTTTGAGATACAGAGGCTACCCAATTGAACAGCTTGCTGAAAATTCCAACTTTATGGAGGTGGCTTATCTATTGATATTTGGTGAGCTTCCAACAGAGTCAGAGTATGATACTTTCAGAGGCGGAATTTACGAGCATACGCTTGTTCACGAGGATATTAAGAAAATTCTTGATGGATTCCCCAGCACAGCCCATCCTATGGGCGTCCTTTCCTCACTGGTATGTTCATTAACAGCATTTTATCCGGAATCGCTTGATCCTAAACGTTCATGGAAGAGTGTAAATCTTAGTATTTCGCGTATCCTGGCAAAGATTACTACGTTTTCTGCCTGGGCGTATAAACATCAAAAGGGACATCCTGTAAATTATCCCGGCAAGTACAAGGACTATACATCTGATTTACTTCACATGATGTTTAAATTTCCGGGTCAGGAATATGAAGTGGATCCGGCAATAAGTAGTGCACTTGACAAACTTTTTATTCTTCATGCAGATCACGAGCAGAATTGTTCGACTTCAACTGTGAGAATTGTAGGATCTTCCCAGGCGAGTATGTATGCGTCTATCTCAGCAGGAATCAATGCTTTATGGGGCCCTCTTCACGGTGGTGCCAATCAGGCGGTTATCGAAATGCTTGAAAATATTAAGGCTGATGGTGGTGATTCTAAGAAGTGGATGGATAAGGCCAAGGACAAAAATGACCCATTTCGTTTGATGGGATTTGGTCATCGTGTTTATAAGAATTTTGATCCCAGGGCTAAGATAATAAAAGTTGCTGCTGATAAGGTCCTGGATGTACTGGGTGTAGATGACCCTGTACTTGATATTGCAAAAGAATTGGAAGAGGTAGCATTGCACGACAGCTATTTTGTAGAAAGAAAACTATATCCCAATGTAGATTTCTATTCCGGTATTATTTACCGGGCACTGGGCATCCCTGTGGAAATGTTTACAGTCATGTTTGCCATAGGCAGACTTCCCGGCTGGATCGCCCAGTGGAAGGAAATGCGAGAAAATAATGAGCCTATTGGTCGACCCAGGCAAATTTATGTAGGTAAAAACTCGCGCGACTACATATCCATGAATAACCGGTAAACAAAATAAAACAGTAACCTAACCCTCTTGGATTTGTTCTGAGAGGGTTATTTTTTACTTTCAAAAAGAATGTTATGGATATAAAAGAAAAATTTGAAAGTGCAGTTGAGAGATCAAGAGAGCTGCCGCAAAAACCCTCAAATGAGGAACTTCTAAAACTATACTCCCTTTATAAACAAGCCAGCGAAGGTGATGTCTCAGGTGAACGACCAGGCGGATTTGACTTTAAGGGAGCTGCAAAATACGATTCATGGCAGTCACTTCAGGGAAAAGATCCTCAATCAGCCATGGAGGAATATGTCCAGCTGGTTGATAATTTATTTGCCAAATACAATTGAGTGCAACTTTTTTACCAACCAGAGATAACTCAATCCAAATACCTGGATGCTGAAGAATCCGGGCATTGCATCCGGGTATTGAGAAAAAAAACTGGAGATATTATTCACATCACAGATGGAGCAGGTGGTTTGTTCAAGGGGAAAATATCAAATCTAAATAAAAGGAAAGTTGAATTTGAAGTATTGGAATCTGAACAACGAACGCCCCAATCTTTCCATTTAGATTTAGCCATAGCTCCAACCAAGAGCATGGATAGAATGGAATGGTTTGTAGAAAAATGTGTAGAATTGGGGATTGATCATATTTATTTCTTTAAGTGTCACCATTCAGAAAGACATCAAGTAAACCTGGAAAGGTTAAATAAAAAAGCGATTTCAGCAATGAAGCAATCCATCAAAACATTTTTACCAACCTTGCATCCAATGAAATCCTTTAATGACATTATATCAATTCCGATAGAGCAGAAATTCATAGCGCATGTAGGTCAGCTCAATCAAAACCTGTTGTTATCTTCCGTTAAACCAAAAGCTAACGTCCGTGTTTTTATTGGGCCCGAAGGTGATTTCAGCCCATCTGAAATTGAACTTGCAATTAACAATGGCTATCAAAAAATTAGCCTCGGAAATAACCGACTGAGAACTGAAACGGCAGGAATTGCTGCATGTCACATTCTTAACCTTGTCAACAGTCAATAATGGTACTGAATTATATATGGGTTAGCTTTTTTCTCATTGCATTCGTTGTTGCTCTTGTGCGGCTAATATTTTTGGGTGATGTTGAGATGTTTCCAAGTCTTTTCAACAAAACCATGGAAATGTCAAAACTGGGTTTTGAAATTGCACTTGGACTTACGGGAGCTATGACCCTTTGGCTGGGTATTATGAAAATCGGGGAAAAAGCAGGGGTCGTGCATATGTTTTACCGCGCTGTTGGCCCTTTATTACAAAAATTATTTCCTGACATTCCTCCAAATCATCCTGTATTTGGTCCTTTAATTATGAACGTGTCTGCAAATATGATGGGACTAGATAATGCAGCAACACCGATGGGGTTGAAAGCAATGGAGGAAATGCAGACATTGAATGATAAAAAAGACACTGCAACCAATGCACAAATCATGTTCCTGGTATTGAATACATCCGGGTTAACCATTCTTCCAATCAATGTGATGGTTATTCGGGCTCAAATGGGTGCAGTTGACCCATCAGATATATTTATCCCTACCCTTCTGGCTACGTATTTTGCTACCCTTGGTGGTTTAATTATAGTTTCACTATTTCAGAAAATAAACCTTCTGGATAAGACGATACTGCTTTACCTGGGAACCATGACCTTATTAATTGTGGCTGTCATCTTATATTTTAACACGTTGTCGCAAGAGGAAATCCAGGTTGTTTCATCTGTATCTGCCAATTTGATGCTTTTCAGTACGATTATTTTTTTTATCGTCCTTTCTCTTATCAAACGAGTAAATGTCTATGATTCATTTATTGAAGGTGCTAAAGAGGGATTTGGAATCGCCATCAAGATCATACCCTTCCTCGTTGCCATGTTAGTTGCTATTGGTGTTTTTCGAGAATGTGGTGCTCTTGATATTATAGTTGATGGTGTTCGTTATGGGTTCAATGCTGTTGGCTTTAATGTAGACTTTGTAGATGCACTCCCAACAGCCATTATGCGGCCATTGAGTGGCAGTGGCGCACGTGGAATGATGGTTGAAACTATTGAGACCTTTGGTGTGGATTCATTTGCCGGACGTCTATCCTCCGTGATGCAAGGAACAACTGAAACAACTCTTTATGTTGTTGCAGTATATTTCGGAGCTGTAAGTATAAGAAAAACCCGATATGCTGTTACAGCTGGATTATTTGCAGACCTCATTGGCATTATTGCGGCAATCCTTATCAGCTACCTGTTTTTCGGTAGCTAATTATCCAATTGGATAATATCTCCCGATGGACCCAGATTTACTACCTGGGGAACATCTCCATTGTCTTCCTCCTCTATCGATGCTGGTAAAAATTGTAAAACGATTCCACCCTCATTATTAATTCGTGCAGAAACAAGACGAGCGGTAGGTGAAACCTGCTTACTCCAGACAATTGCTTCATTTTCAGTATCAATCAAGTTTACCTGGCAGAAATGTTTGTTAGAATTCCGCCCATAAAGAACAAAAAACAATTGACCTAAAGAGGGTACACCAATTGATTGTAAATCTGTCAAATATTGATCCTCAGAAGGAGAAATCAAAACCTGCATGGATAACGTATCTATATTTCTGTTTGCATCTACTTTTGCTATGTAAGTGGAAACTTTATCAATATGCAATCGAAATCCACCAATCCAATAGCCTGATACCAATGAATCAATTAATACCGTAGCATTTCTCATTGTTAATACCGGAGTTTGAAAAGCGAGACTATCTGAAAGAATCATAGGCAATGAATCCGTTTCTGAGGATGCCCATTGCATCCGTAAAGTCAGGGCATCAACTTCTGAAATTATTCTGTCTGATTCAGTTTGCAACGAAGATGCCATTTTCTGCATTACAGTTCGTAATCCGTCCGTATTGGTATACCTTGAAGTAATAAATTGACCATACAGTTTATTCGCTTCGTTCAGATCCTGTTTCCGGACAACTTCGTAAATATGTCCAATATTTTCTAAATCATCCAGGGCCTGCTGATAGTGCATGTATTGAAAATCAAGATTAAGTGAATCATAGACCCCGTCAATTTTTTTCTGACTTTCTTTCGAGTAATATCCAATTTCGGTTTGCTTAAATTTAAAAAGATGGATTGGAAGAGGATTTTCATCATAGTTTCTAAGTCTTGCAAAATTAGCAGAGGAAGAAAGTGTATTTAATTCTAATCCAACGTTTTTACCTCCTCTCGCATCTTCAGCCAGAACATCAAGTTTTGCATCATACTCAACTAATTTATTGGTAAGAGGTATAATGTCATTTACAATAATTCCCCCTGTATAGTTTGCCCAATCAGTAAAATCAATTAAATCTATTCTATCGGCAAAATAATCTGGTTGCTCTGCGGGTTCAAAACCATTCATCAGTTTTTGAGCCAGGGATTGATTATATGGCGTGCTTTCTATTGACTCACTATAAGATTCGTACAATGCGAAATTTTTGATGCACTCACTAAATACAATCCCAAGCTCAGACAATTTACCAAGTTCGTTCATACCTGAATTGAACAAAAATTCTTTATAATTCGGATATGAAGAAAATATTGAATTATAAATTGTAATTGCACTATCGTATTTTATTGTGAATAATTTGAAACTCGAAGACATTTTTGAAACAGAATTCATCATAGATTTCAAATCCGCCATTTTGGTTTCAACGTCTAATTGTATATCTGTAAGCTTTACGCCATATTTTCCCGTTCGTAAATCCCTGCGATAATAATCCTGGTAATATTTATCGTTTTTCTTTACTTCCTTTTCCGTGATTAAGGCATATGACTTCTCGTAGTAGGAATAGCATGAATCCCCATATGCAACGAATTCGTCACCCTCCTTCAACATATCCTTTTGGTCCATTGCATATTCATAGTACTTCGCCATATTGAAATTTGCGTTGGGGTGATCGGGATCCTGGATAAGAAATCTACGAAGGAATGGCAGGGCTTGATCATAGTCATTTGCACTTAATAAAACATACAAATCCTTGTATTTGATCTTTTGAGCATGAACCGACGCTACGGAACTGAATAAAATTAGAAGTAACCCAACTTGTTTCATTTGTTTATATTAACAACCCAACTAACGAATATACAAATATATATATTTGGGTGTGGAACATCAAAAAATCGAATTTATACAATATTGACAATTCTGAAACGGTCTGAAAAAAATGTAAATAAGATCACTTTTGCTGAACTTTATTGGCATGACCATTGTATCCTTAATAAATTTAAGATTTTATGAAGTTTAATTGGAAAAAGGAAATTCGTGATTGGGTGATTTTGGGGTTAACCCTCACCTTTTTGTGGGTAACCGGATTATTTTCTGAAGTCGCCGGGTTCACGCAAAGAATGGTGTTAGCCACAGGAATTATCTCTCCATCAGAGTTGCCTGAAATTGAAAAAACTGATGCAGCTTATGATTTTAAACTTGTTACAGTTGATGGCACTTTTTTTGATTTTGAAGAGGCACGAGGAAAAGTAGTTTTTATCAATTTCTGGGCAAGTTGGTGTACTCCGTGTATTGCAGAGATGCCAAATATTCAGAATCTTTA
>SMVA01400979.1_pt1 | contig 15853 bp, 13 predicted proteins | sample 2456451 | NCBI WGS metagenome assembly SMVA01 (sample SAMN11095933, study PRJNA526329) | marine sediment metagenome | biome: Marine sediment; feature: Surficial sediment; material: Deep marine sediment; isolation source: Hadal surficial sediment | place: Pacific Ocean | collected 2014-05 | depth...
GAAGAGGACACCAGCCCGGCCTTCCTGTGGCGCGGCGGCGTTTGGTCCGAACTGGTATACCTACGCGTGCCCGGCTTCCGGCCGACCGGCGCCACCACCCTGCCCGGCGGCGACTTGTTGGTGGTCGAACGCAGCTTCAACATTTTCGACGGGGCCGCGATCCGGCTCCAACGCATCGCGGCGGCCGATATTCGGGCTGGCGCCAGACTGCGCGGCACGACCCTCGCCGTGCTGCGCCGACCGCTCACTTTGGATAACATGGAGGGCGTGGCTGCGCGGCGGGGGGCGCGCGGCGAAACCCTGCTCTATCTAATCTCGGACGACAACTTCGCCCCGCTGCAACGGACCCTGCTGCTGGTCTTCGCGCTGGCGGAATGAAAGGTGACAAGATGCCCTCACCCTCCCCCCGCTGGGGAGAGGGCCGGGGTGAGGGGCCTTTCGAAAACGAAAAAGACCCGCCGAAGCGGGCCTTGCTGCCGGTCGCGCCGCAACTCCCCTGCGGCGCGGCTCAGGCGGCCGCGGCCTTGCCGGCCTGGGCCTTCTTGATCCGGCGCTTGAGGACCAGGGCCTTCTTGCCGAGATCCGCATCGGTGGTCGAGAGCAGGAAGGCGTCGAGCCCGCCGCGCTTCTCGATGGTGCGGATCGCCCCGGTGCTGAGCCGGACCTGCACGGTCTCGCCGAGGATGTCGCTGAGCAGCGAGGCGTGCTGCAGGTTGGGCAGGAACCGGCGCCTAGAGCGGTTGTTGGCATGGCTGACGTTGTTGCCCGTCAGCACGCCCCGGCCGGTAAAGTCGCAGCGTCGCGCCATGATCGCCTCCAAACCTAGAATGATTTCGCCATGCCGCCGGGCGGCCCAAAAAACCTAAATCCGGGCCAGTCTCTGCGCGCCCGGTCGCGGGCCGGTTTGTACGGCAGAGGGCCCAGCCCGTCAAGCCCTCCACGGATTAAATGGGGACAGTTTACTATTAATTGCCGCTGCGAGGCGTATCGACGGCCGGATCATGCAATTAATAGTAAACTGTCCCCTTTTACCCCCCATTATCCCCGGTAGGCCTCGAGCAGGTCTCGCGCGGCGGTGGCTGGGGTCAGGGTCCCGGCGCGTACTCGCGCCTCGATCTCGGCCAGGCGGCCGGCGACCGCCGGGTGGGCGCGTAAGGATGCGGTCAGGGCCTCGCCAAGCTCGCGCCACATCCAGGTCTCCGCCTGGGCGCCGCGCCTTGCGTCCAAAGCCCCGCCCTTTGACATGGCTTCGCGGCAGCGGCCCACGGCGGCCCAGACCTCGGGGATCCCGGCCCCGGTCACGGCGGAGCACTGCAGCACCGGCGGCCGCCAATCCGGGCCGGCAGTGCCGTCCGCCCTGCCCGGGCGCAGCAGGCCGAGCGCGCCCTGATATTCGGCGGCCGCGCGCGCTGCCGCCGCTTCCAGTTCGCCGTCGGCCTTGGTGATCACGAAGAGATCGGCCAGCTCCATGATGCCGCGCTTGAAGCCTTGCAGCTCGTCGCCGCCGCCGGGTTGCAACAGCAGCACGAAGACATCGGCCATCTCGGCGACCGCGGTCTCGGACTGGCCGACGCCGACGGTTTCGACGATGACCACGTCGAAACCGGCGGCCTCGCAGACCAGCATGGCCTCGCGGGTGCGCCGGGCGACCCCGCCCAAGGTTCCACCGGCAGGCGAGGGCCGGATGTAGGCGGCTGGGTTGCGGGCGAGGGTGGCCATGCGGGTCTTGTCGCCCAAAATCGAGCCGCGGTTGACCTGCGAGGACGGATCGACGGCGAGCACCGCAACCCGCCGCCCGGCGCCGATCAAGTGCCCGCCGAAGGCCTCGATGAAGGTCGACTTGCCGACCCCGGGAACGCCGGTGATGCCGAGGCGCAGCGCGCCGCCGGTCGCCGGCAGGATCTGGGCAAGCAGATCCTCGGCTTGGATGCGGTGATCGGGGTGCATCGATTCGACCAAAGTGATGGCCTGGGCCAGTGCCCGGCGGTCGCCGCCCCGCAAGCCGGCCACCAAGCCATCGACCGGAGAGGACGGCGCGGCGCTCAAGGTTCTTTGGAGTTCCGCTGAGCCAGGACTTCGCCGAAAGCCTCGGCGGCGTCTTCTTCGATTTGCCGGCGGGTCTCTGCGTCGAGCGACTCGTAGGTTTCCATCTGCGCCCGATAGACCGTCATGGCCTCGCTCAGCAGTCGGTCGCGCCCGGCCGCCGGCTGGGGCTGGCCGCCGGGCGCCTGGTTCGGCTGGGCCGGCTGGGCCGGCTGGCGCGGCGGCTTGGACTGGGACGCTAAAATGTCCCGGGTCCGTTTGGGCAGGAAAATCTTTTGCAGGAGCTTTTCGAACATGGATCAGCCTCGCATGTCGTCTACCGCGGGGTTCATTCGGCGGCCTCGATGGGCTCGGACTCCGAGACCGCCTGCTCCTTGGCGGCGCTCTGCTGGCGCTGCCACATGGCGGCATAGGTCCCGGCGCGGGCCAGCAACGCGGCGTGGCGGCCGCGCTCCACGATACGGCCCTCTTCGAGCACCAGGATCTCATCGGCGCCGACCACGGTGGACAAGCGGTGGGCGATGATCAGCGTGGTGCGGTCCTTGGAAACCTCGTCCAGGCTCTTCTGGATCTCGCGCTCGGTCTTGGTATCGAGCGCCGAGGTCGCCTCGTCGAACATCAGGATCGCCGGCCCCTTGAGGATCGCCCGGCCGATGGATACCCGTTGTTTCTCGCCGCCGGAGAGCTTGAGCCCACGCTCGCCGACTTTGGCGTCGTAGCCGTCCGGCAGCGTCTGGATGAAGTCGTGGATGCGCGCCATGCGCGCGGCGCTTTCGACCTGGTCCCGGGACGCGCCGGGATCGCCGTAGGCCAGATTGTAGAAAATCGTGTCGTTGAACAGCACGGTGTCCTGGGGAACGATGCCGATTGCCGCGCGCAAGGAATCCTGGGTGACGTCGCGGATATCCTCGCCGTCGATCAGCACCCGGCCGCCGGTCACGTCGTAGAAGCGGAACAGGATGCGGCTGATGGTCGACTTGCCGGCGCCGCTCGGGCCGACGATGGCCACGGTCTTGCCGGCGGGCACGGTGAAGCTCACGTCCTTGAGGATCGGCCGCCGCGAGTCGTATCCGAACTCGACGTGCTCGAATACGATCTCGCCGCCGGCGACCGCAAGCGGCCAGGCGCCGGCCCGGTCCACCACCTCGGCCTCCGAATGCAGCAGATCGAACATGACCTCCAAATCGACCAGGGACTGCTTGATCTCGCGGTACACCGTACCGAGGAAGTTGAGCGGCATGGCGATCTGGATCAGGTAGGCATTGACCATGACAAAGTCGCCCACGGTCATGGTGCCCGCCGCGATTCCCTGGGCGGCCATGATCATGAGCGCCGTGATGCCGAGCGCCACCACCGCGGCTTGACAGGTGTTCAGGATCGACAGGCTGGTCCGGCTCTTGACCGAGGCGCGCTCGTATTTGCGCATGGCGCCATCGAAGCGCCGGGCTTCGTGCTCTTCGTTGCCGAAGTATTTGACGGTCTCGAAGTTGATCAGACTATCGACGACCTTATTGCCGGCGTCGTTGTCGGCCGCGTTCATCTCCCGGCGCAAGCGGATGCGCCATTCGGTGATCGAGAAGGTGAGCGCGACGAAACCCAGGATCATCCCGAAGGTCACGGCGGCAAAGCGCCAATCGAACATGGCCCAGAGAATGCCGCAGACCAGCGCGATTTCGATCAGCGTCGGCAGCACGGAGAAAAGAACGAAGAACAACAGGAACTCGACACCCTTGACGCCGCGGTCGATGGCGCGGCTGAGCGCACCGGTCTGGCGGTCCAGGTGGAAGCGCAGCGACAGCGTATGCAGGCGGCGGAAAGTGGCGAGCGCGACCTGGCGAATCGCGTGCTGGGCGACCTTGGAAAACAGCGCATCGCGCAGCTCGCCGAACCCAAGCGCCATGAGCCGCGCCAGACCATAAGCAGTCAACAGCGCCAGCGGCACCACCACGATGTCGAACTCCGGGCTGCCGAGGCGTTCGACCGCCTCGCGCAGGAGCAGCGGAACAGTGACGTTGGCGGCCTTGGCGACAACCAGAAACACCAGTGCCAGCACCACGCGCAGCTTGAGATCCCGCCGCCCCTGGGGCCAGAGGTAGGGCAGCAGGTGGCGCAGGGTGCCGGCCTGCCTGCCGAGATGGAACTGGCCGGGTTCGATGGTGGTCGGGCGCATGGCGTCGAATTAAACCAAGTTCATGGGGTCGCTCTGTCCTGGTCCTACTGGGTGCGTCCCAGGGAACGCGACAAGATGATATAGAGTTTGCCAACATCGGCAGTCAGGAAGGTGGTGCTGAGCAAATTCTCCGGATCGCAGTCCGTGGCCCGATCGAGCAGGGTCTCGAACTGCTTGATGTAGCGGTTGGCCTCGACTCGGAAGCGCTCGTCGACCTCGAAGCGGGCCTTGATGCCGGGCAGGGAGAGCCGGTCCTTACCGCGCAGCAGGCGGCGCGCGAAAATCGAGCGGTCGCCCTTCTGGTAACGCTTCCATATGTCGTCGGGCATGTCGTCGGCGAGGATGCGGTTAAGGTCGATGCCGGTCGAATTCAACTCCTCGATCATTTGGGTGGCCGAACGCAGGAAGACGTCGCGGCGCTGGTCGAGATCGCGCTCCTGCAGCGCCTGGGCCCGGGCCTGGGCGGCTTCGGAGGCATCGATCAGGCTCTGTGCCTGATCCCGGAACGCCTGCCCGTAAGCCTCGATCCGGCCATAGGCGTCATCGACCGACTTGCCGAGCGCGGAGGCCTGAATGTCGAAGGCGGCGCCGAGCCCGTCGACCTGGGTTCGGGCGGCCTCCGCGGCCCGCACCAGGCCGCCGACGATGGTCTCGACCTTCTGGCCAATTCCGGTCAAGCGCTCGAGCACCGCCCGCTCCGAGGCGACCAGCCGGTCGCCCTGGGCGTTTAGGGTATGGCGGATATCTTCGGTGACCTGGCGCGATTCCTCGTGGGCGCGGGTTAGCGCCGCGGCCTGCCCCCCAACTGCGTCGCCGAGCTCACCGGCGGCCACCCGCAGCGCTTGGGCGAGGCCGCCCAGTTCCTCGGTCTCGGCGCGGAACGCCTCACCGAGCCGCGCCGCCGTTTGACGCGCGTCTTCGGCGCTGACGGCAAGGCGCCCAGCCTGGGCCTGGTAGGATTCCGCGATCGCCTCGCCCCCGGCGATCGCCTCCCGCGCCGCCGCAACTATTCCGGCCGAAGCGCTCTCGACACCCTGGCCGGCCTCACCGAGTTTAACGACGGCGTGTTCGGTGGCCTCCTCCAGCGCGACAGCCTGTCCAATCAGGGCGGCGCCGGCGGCCTGCACCCGCTCGATTGCAAGGGAGCCGGCCTGGTCCAGGGTCACGCTGACCTTGGCGACGATCTGCCCGGTGATCCGATCGAGCTCGGCCGCTTGCCCAGAGAGGGCGGCGCCGGCGGCCTGGGCCTGCGCGACCGCGCGCGATCCGGCCTGGTCCAGGGCCGCGGCCTTGCCGTCGAGCGCGGTGGCGACGGCGCGCGCCGCCGCCTCGGCGCCACTGGCGATGACGCCCAGTTCGCCGCGCTGTTCGTCGAGCGCGCCTTTGAGCCCATCGGCCTGGTCATAGACGCTGCGCATGGCCTCGACCTGGCTGTGCATAACCTCTTGGAATGCGCGCGCCTGGCCGGTGATGTTTCCGGCGACCACGTCGAGCTCGCGCGCTTCGGCGCGCAGGCCCGCGGTGATTTCCCGGGCCTGCTCGGCAGTCCAGATCATCTCCTCGCTACGCGCCCGGAGCATGCCGCCCAGCTCCTCACTGGTGGCAAAGGCCTCTTCCGACGACTCACGCAGGTCGTGGACCGGGCCGGTCAGATTGCCGAGCGAAGTGGCCGCCGCCGCCGAAGCCCTTTCCGCGGCCGACTCCAATGTTTCGATCTGATGCTCGATGGCGGCGCGGGAGCTCTCCATCAGCGCCTCGACCCGCTCGCCGGCCGTGGCGATCTGCTGGAGCTGCGTATCCAGTGCCTCGCCAATCTGCTCGGTTTGGGAGGAGGCGCGCAGGCTGGCGCCCATCAATTCCTGGGAGCGCTGCCGGAACGCGTTGCCCTGGGCCTCGAGCCGGCTGAGGATTTCGTTCGACACGCTCGAGAGTTCCGCCGATTGCTCCTTGAGAGACGCTGTAATCTCCCGGACCCGCCGGGCGCTGCCCTCGGCCGGATAGGTCAGCGCCTCGATCCGGATCCGCAAGGCGTGCACGTCCTCACTGGCGGTGAAGCCGCGCACCAGATAGAGCAACAGCAGCCAGACGAAGGCGAGCGGCGCGGTCACGCCCGCCACCAGGAGGCCAAACTCGTGGGGCGGCACCTTGATGAGGGCGTCCCATCCAATGACAGTTTCGACGTAGCGGGCGCTGAGGATCACCCAGAACACCGTGACCGAGGCTCCGATCACCAGGGCAAACCAACTCGCGCGCCGGGACTTCCTCATGCCGCCGCGCGCCGCCGGCGCACCAGTTGAATGATTTCGTGGGCGGCAGAGGGGATGTTGGTACCCGGCCCATAGATCGCGGAGACTCCCTTGGCCTTCAGAAAGTCGTAGTCCTGGGGCGGTATGACGCCGCCACAGACCACGATGACCTCGCCGGCGCCCTGGCTCTCGAGCGACGCGATCATCTGCGGCACCAAGGTCTTGTGGCCGGCGGCCTGGCTGGAGACGCCGATCACGTGAACGTCGTTCTCGACCGCTTGGCGCGCGGCCTCCTCCGGGGTCTGGAACAACGAGCCGATGTCCACATCGAAGCCGATGTCGGCGAAGGCGGTGGCGATCACCTTGGCGCCGCGGTCGTGGCCGTCCTGACCCAGCTTGACCACCAGCATGCGCGGCCGCCGGCCGGCTTCCTCGGCAAAAGCATCGACCTCGCCCTGGATCCGCTCGAAGTCTTCATCGCCCGCGTAGGCGGCGCCGTAGACTCCGCTGACCGCCTGCACCTCGGCCCGGTGGCGGGTGTAGACCCGTTCCAACGCGGAGGAGATCTCGCCGACCGTGGCGCGCCGGCGCGCGGCCACGATAGCGCATTCGAGAAGATTGCCCTGGTTTTGCTCGGCGGCCTGGGTCAGCGCCTCCAGCGCCTTGCGGCAGGCCGCATCGTCGCGGCTGTCGCGGACCCGTTCGAGGCGCGCGATTTGCCGGTCGCGCACCGCGGCATCGTCGATGTCGCGGATCTCGATGCCGTCTTCGCTCTCGAGCCGGTACTTGTTGACGCCGACGATGACGTCCTCGCCGCGGTCGATGCGCGATTGGCGCCGGGCCGCCGATTCTTCGATGCGCAGCTTGGGCATACCGGCCGCGACCGCCTTGGTCATGCCGCCCAGTTCCTCGACTTCGTCGATCAACTTGCCGGCCTCGCGGATCAGGCTCGCGGTCAGGGTCTCCAGGTAATAGCTGCCGGCCAGGGGATCGATGACTTTGGTGACGCCGCTCTCCTCCTGCAAGATCAGTTGGGTGTTGCGCGCGACCCGCATGGAGGTCTCGCTGGGCAGCGCCAGGGCCTCGTCAAATGAATTTGTGTGCAGCGATTGGGTGCCGCCGAGCACGCCGGCCAAGGCCTCGACCGTGGTGCGCACGATGTTGTTGTAGGGATCGTGCTCGGTCAGCGATACGCCCGAGGTCTGGCAATGGGTGCGCAGCATCAGGGAACGCGGGTTCTTGGCGCCGAATTGGTCGCGCATCATGTTGGACCACATGAAGCGCGCCGCGCGCAGCTTGGCGATCTCCATGAAAAAGTTCATGCCCAGGCAGAAGAAGAACGACAGCCGCGGCGCGAAGTCGTCAACCTCCAGGCCCGTGGCGAGAGCGGCGCGCACATACTCGACGCCGTCGGCGAGAGTATAGGCGAGTTCCTGCACGCAGGTCGCCCCGGCCTCCTGCATATGATATCCGGAAATCGAGATCGAATTGAATTTGGGCATCTCGCGGGCGCTGTACGCGATGATGTCGGCGACGATGCGCATCGAGGGCTCGGGCGGATAGATGTACGTGTTGCGGACCATGAACTCCTTGAGGATGTCGTTCTGGATGGTCCCGGAGAGCTCGGCCGCCGGTACGCCCTGTTCCTCACCGGCGACGATGAACATAGCCAACACCGGAAGCACCGCACCGTTCATGGTCATCGACACCGACATCTTGTCGAGCGGGATGCCTTCGAACAGGATCTTCATGTCCTCGACAGAGTCGATGGCGACACCGGCCTTGCCGATATCGCCGGTCACCCGCGGGTGGTCGGAATCATAGCCCCGGTGGGTCGCCAGATCGAAGGCGATCGACAGGCCCATTTGCCCGGCCGCTAGATTCTTGCGGTAGAAGGCGTTGGATTCCTCGGCGGAGGAAAACCCGGAATACTGGCGCAGGGTCCAGGGCCGTGCCGCGTACATGGTGGCGCGCGGTCCCCGCAGATAGGGCGCAAAACCCGGCATGGCGTCGAGATGGCCGAGCTCGGCCAGATCCTCGGCAGAGTAGAGCGGCTTGATCTCTATGCCCTCGGGCGTGACCCAGTTCAGCCCGGCCAGCGGCCGGCCCTTGAGTTCGGATTCGGCCCGCGACCGCCAATCTTCGGTCGTCGCCTTGGGAAACTCCGCCATCGCCCCTCGCGAAGCTGGATTAATTGAGATTTTGCACTGCAGTATACGCCTGCGCCGGGGCCTAGTCCAACCGGCCCAGGGGCCGGGCCGAAGGGGACCCAATGACCCCATGATACATGCTGAGCTGTGTGATATACTTATCCGGTCAAACATCCAAAATAAGTGGGGTCTAACGTGAGTGTTGCCAGTATGCCAATGTACGACATGCCCGAGGTCCGCAAGGCGCTCGACAGCCTGTGGCGTGGGTTTGCCAGAAACGCGCAGCGCGAGGGGCTCAGCGACGTTCCCAAGGAACTGGTCCATGGCCGCCCCCTGGACCGGTTGTGGAACGACCCGGATCTTTGGTTCAGCCAGTGCTGCGGCTACGACCTGGTCAACCGATATGCGGGCCGGCTAGTTCCGATCGCCATTCCGCGCTATGGGGCGCCCGAATGCGACGGCAGCGACTATGCCAGCGTCATCGTGGTTCGTGAGGACAATAAGGCCGACTGCGTCCTGGAGATGCGCGGGGCGGTCTGTGTCATCAACGGCCCGGATTCCCATTCCGGTATGAACGCGCTGAGAGCCCTGATCGCGCCGGTGAGCACCCGCGGCCGTTTTTTCTCCCGGGTCAAGGTGAGCGGAACCCATGCGGATAGCCTCGATATGATAAAGCGCGGGGAGGCCGAAGTGGCGGCCATAGATTGCGTCACCTATGCGCTGCTCGGGCGCTACCGGCCGGACGCGCTGTCCGGCATCCGCAAGCTGGGGAGAACCTACTGGGCTCCGGGAATTCCCTACGTCACGCGCGCCACACTAGACGAAGACATCATCGCCCGAATTCGCGCGGCGGTGTTTCGTACTTTTGCGGATCCGGCGCTGGCCGCGGTCCGGCAGGCACTGTTGCTTCAGGGCGTGGACGAAATCCACCTGTCGGAGTACAAGCGGATCTCGTGGTTTCAAAAATTGTCCGCGGAACACGAATTTGCCATGGTGACGTGATCTCCTCCAGGCCAAGCAAACTCGTCTAATAGAAGGGTTGCGGCATGGGCCGTCCATGGGGCGAGCGCCCGCGGCGCCCGTCGCGTAACAGCGGATGGATTTTGTGGCTGGCGCTGCTGCTCGGCATCGGGGCGCCGGTCGCGTTCCTGCTTTGGCGTTTTCCGGACGCGATCTATGACGAGCGGGACCAGGTGCATCTGGTTCGTCTGTTGCTGGTGCTGGTTCTGGTCGCGAGTTCGATCCTGGCCGGGCGCCGGCTGCGGCTTCGCGGCGTAGCCAAGGCGGCGGCGCTCTGGGCGGGGGTCATTGTGGTGCTTGCGCTCGGCCTCACCTACCGCGGTGAGATTGGCGCCATTGGCGAGCGCGTTTTGGGCGAGTTTCTGCCCCATCGCGGCACGACGCTAAGCGAGGACGAAATTCGTTTTCCGGCCAGCGCGGACGGCCATTTCCGCATCGAGGCCCGGGTCGACGGCACGCCGATCCGTTTCCTTGTCGATACCGGCGCCAGCCGCATCGTCCTCAGCCCGGCCGATGCCCAGCGGATCGGATTCGATCCGGCGAGCCTCCAATTTACCGGCTTCGCGGAGACCGCCAACGGTACCGTGCGGACGGCGCCGGTGCGGCTCGGCTCGATCGAGATCGGCCCGATCCGCCTGCACGACATACCGGCCTCGGTCAATCAGGCGGAGATGCGCGGCTCGCTGCTCGGCATGAGTTTCCTCGAACGCCTGAACTCCTTCGAAATCCGCGACGGCACCTTGATTCTGCGGCGTTAAGATTCTGCGGCGTTAAGATTCTGCGGCGTTAAGATTCTGCGGCGTTAATAAATTCTTGGCGAATCGGGGTCGAGCATGGCTATGCCGATTCGAACCGGCGCGCACGACCAACCGGAGCCTTTTCCCCATGAAGACTATTAAAGTCTCCTGCGCCATCTATGGCGTCTGCGCTGTGGCGACCTTTGCCTGGCTGTTTCTGCGCCTGTCCGGCGCCGCGTCCTGCGCTGCCGACTGGGACATCTGCGAAGTGGCCGCGGGTTCAGCCGGTCTGCTGGCCTTGGCCTGGCCGACCTATTGGGGCGGCTGGGCGCTGGGCACACCCCTCGCCATTCGATCGATATCCGTCGAAGCGATATCTCTCGAAGGAGGCCTCGCCCTGTTGTTGGGCCTCGCCGCAGCGATCGTCTTCACCCTGGCCTTGAAACGGCTTCAGTAGCGCGCGACCCACTGACCGCGCGCGGCTACCAGCGCAGCACCGGTAGCGCGGCGGTTGGCGCCTCGCCGGCGGCTTCGCAGAACGCGGTCAGGCGCGCCGGATCGACGTTGCCCTGCGCATCGGCGCCCAGCGCCTCGCCCTGGAGGCCCCCGGTCACGAAGATGCCGTCGATGCCGGCCGCCCGGGCGCCGGCGATATCGGTGCGCAGCGAATCGCCGATCGCGGCGATGCGGTCCCGCGCCGGCGCCGCGATCAATGCGAAGCCGTCCTCGTAGATCTCCGGGTGCGGCTTGCCGTGATAGCGCACCTCGCCGCCGATCTCCTCGTAGGCGCGTGCGACCGAACCGGCGCAGATCTCGCGGCGATCGCCGCGGATCACTTCGAGGTCCGGATTGGCGCAGACCATGGGCAGGCGCCGGGCCAGCGCGGCGCGCAGGAGATCGTCGTAGCGCGCGACCGAATCCCCGAAATCGAGTGTGCCGGTGTTGAGGATGAAATCGGCCTGGGCGGGGTCGTCGACGAAGTCGAAGTCCAGGCCCTCGCGCATGCCCCGGTCGCGGGCCGGCCCCAGGTGGTGGCAGCGGCACCCCAGGGCCCGGTACCAGGGGTCGTCGCGCCGGGCCAGGTGCTGCCACGCCGCCTCGCCCGAGGACATCACCCCATCGCAGAGTTCACGCGCGATGCCAAGTTCGGCGTTGCGCGCGGCCACCGCCTCGGCGCGGCGCGGCGCGTTGGACAGGATCAACACCCGTTTGCCGTGGGCCTGCAACTGCTCCAAGCAGGCGACCGCCTCCGGGAAGGCATGCTCGCCGTCGTGCAGGACGCCCCAAAGGTCGATGACGAAGGCATCGTAGCGGTCGGCGATATGGGAAAGGCCGTGGTAAATCGGGATCATGGATCAATATAATTCCGTGCGCGCCGGACTTTGTGCCACAGCGCGGGAAACCATGAAAGGACTTGTCGGGGGTGGGGCGGTCAGGCCGGTTTATCAGGCTGCCGGTCGGGCGAGGCGCGGCTCGCCGAACAGGAAGCCCTGGCCGAAATCCACATCGTAGTCGAGAATCTCCAGCAGGCGGGCCTCGTCTTCGACTTTGGTAACGATCAGGTCGATCCGATGGCGGCGCAGGGCGCGCAGGATGCCGATGCTCTCATCGACCACTTCGAGCAGCAAGTCGCCATCGATTTTGATGAAGGCGACGTGACGCCTGGCCAGCTCGGCGGCGTCGAAATCCAGGTTCTCGACCTGGTCGAGCGAGAATCGGCAACCGAGGGACGCCAAGCGGTCGAGCAGCTTGGCGGCGGCCCCGCTCCAGCGTGCAAAATCGGCCTGGCCGAACTCGAACACCAAGTGGGCCGCAAGAGCCCGGTTCGCCTCCAGGAATTCGACGAATTCGGTAATAAATTTTTCGTCGGTCAGGGTGTGGGGCGAGATGTTGCAGAAAAAATCGATGTTTTCGTTGCGTCTATGGACCTTGCGCACCAGCTGAACGCAGCGGAACAGCAGCATGTTGTCGATCGCCGTGATCAGCCCAGCGCCCTCGGCCAGTCCGATGTACTGCTCGGGCATGACCATGGCGCCGCCCTCGGTGCGCAGCCGGGAGAAACATTCGTAGAATCGCCGCTTGCGCTGTGGCAGGCTGACGATGGGTTGCAGCACCAAATCGACTCGGTCGTCGCGAAGCGCCGCGCGAACGATGTCGAGCACGGTCTCGCGCTCCAGGTTCTCGGCCACCGGCGGCATAAACCCGGGCGGCAGATCGCCGCTGGCGGCGCCGCCGACCCCTGGTTTGATGATCGCGGGCACCGCGGCGATCCGGCCGTCCGGGTTCTTGTCATCCGCCGCGCCGGCGTTGAATTTCGGGATCAGGGATTTCAGTATTTTGACCTCGGCCATGACCTCGTCGATGGTCTGACCGGTCTGACCCTTGCCGGCCGATGCCGGCGGTTGCGCGGCCCGCTCGATCACCTCTGCCAAAGTCTCGGACTGGGTCTCGAACTCTTCACGCAATCTGGCCAACTCGGCCTGCTGGGCGTCGCAGTACTCGTTGAGGAAGGCCAGCTCCCGGCGCGCAACGATGTTCCAGAGCAGGCGCGCGTAGACCTCATGCAGCAGCCCGCAGCCGAGCAGGATTGCGGCCCCCAGGCCGAAGGCCAGGCTCTGGCTCAACGATGGAATCCATTGTGGACCGAAAGCCACGGTCACACCGGCCAGGCCGCCGTAACCGGCCAGGAGAATCAGATTGATTAGGTTGCGCATGCTCCCCGCAAGGCTGCTTTTCATTCAGCCCCCACTATGCCGTCACAGGTCTTGAAAGACGGTTAACGGCGGGTGTTTATCCGACACTCAAATATGAGTTTTAGACCCGTTTCCACACTTTTTACAAATACTTGACCGCCCAACGGCCGCTCAGCGGTGGTCGGCGCCGACGGCCTCGCCGACATTCGAGAATCCGTCGCGGCGCAGCAGCGCGGCCAGGCCGGCTGCGATCTCGGCAACCAATCCGGGACCCCGGTAGACCAGCGCAGTATAGAGCTGCACCAGCGAGGCGCCGGCGCGGATCTTGGCGTAGGCATCGGCCGCGCTGCCGATCCCACCGACCCCGATCAGCGGGACCCGGCCTTCGGTCAGACGGTAGATCTCGCCCAACACGGCCGTCGAGGGTGCGAACAGCGGGCGGCCGCTCAGACCCCCGGCCTCACCTCTGCCGGCCGCGGTCAGGCTCGTGGGCCGCGCGACGGTGGTGTTGCCGACGATGAGCCCGGCAAGGTCCATCTCCACAGCCGCGGCCGCGATCTCAACCATGGCTGCCGCGGTGAGGTCCGGGGCGATCTTGACCAGCAGGGGCGGTTGCGCAACCTCCGGCACCTCTGCGATCGCCGCACGCACTTGCCCGACGATCCGGACCAGTTCATCGCGTCCCTGCAGCGCGCGCAGGCCCGGTGTGTTGGGCGAGGAAACGTTGACCACCAAATAATCTGCGACCGGCGCCAGCCGCCGCGCGCCCTCGGCATAATCGGCGGCCGGGTCGGCGCTGTCCAAATTCTTCCCCAGATTGACGCCCAATAGTCCCGCGGGCCGCCCCGGGGCCAGTCCCGGAGGCAGGCCCGGAGGCAGGCCCGGAGGCAGTCCCGGAGGCAGTCCCCCGGCAGACCCCCGATCGGTCTGGGCGCGCCAGTGGCCGATCCGCGCCACCGCCGCCGCCACACCCTGAGATGGAAAGCCCAGGCGGTTGATCACAGCCTCGTCCGCGGCCAGGCGGAAGATGCGTGGCTTGGGATTGCCCGGCTGCGGGGCCGGCGTGAGGCTGCCGACCTCGACGAAACCGAAGCCCCAACGAAGCGTGGCGCCAATCACCGTGGCATTCTTATCGAATCCGGCAGCAAGGCCGAGCGGATTGGCGAATTCCCGGCCCCAGAGCCGTACTGTCAGAATCGGGTCGCCGGAATCCGCGCACGCCGGGCCCAGTCCGAGGCGCAGTGCCAGGAGCGTCAAGTCGTGGGCCGTTTCCGGATCGAAGCAGCCCAGGAATGCGCGGGCCAATCGGTAGCGATCCACGGCGCGCGTTCCTATTCCGATTCCAAAGCCCCAAGCTCTAGTGGATAGAATCTAACATATGGTACCCATACGTTAGATTCTATCCACTAGGGCCGCGGCTGGAAACAGGTGGCGCGAGTCGGGTCCGAGGGGCAGGTCCCAAACATCGCGAAGCGCCGTAAGCGGCAACGCGCCGTAGAGATGGGGAAACAAATCGCCGTGACGCGAAGGCTCCCACTTGAGGGCCGCGCCGAGCGCCATGGGATCGACGGCAAGCAGCACCAGCCCGCTCTGACCCGCGCGATGCCGGGCGGCGCTCTCCACGATCTGCGCGGCTGTGGAAAAATGGATAAAACCATCCGATTTATCCTGGGACGAGCCGCCGTAACGGCCGGCGGTCTGCGCCGCCTCCCATTCCTCGCGCCGGCACATGTGGTAGATCGCAGCCACGCTCATGACGGGAAGCCTAATTCATTTTCGGATTCAACAAAACCGATCTGCGAGACCCCTGCAAAACGCGAGGCATGGCGAGACGATTCGCAAATTGCGAATCGCTATGGCGCTGCTGGTAACGACGCGGCGCTTCGAGATCGCATCGCCAAGTGTTTGAATTTCTGAACATAACGCTTGTTACGCAAACGATGATGCCGAAATGTCGGCAGTTGGCACGGCACTTGCGGTGGTGTGCGGTGAAACTCATTCAAAGGCCTCTGGTATACCTGCGTCGGGAAATGCTTATTGGAAAGGTTGGGTGGATGGGCAGAGACCAATGCGCGCCTTGGGGCGAACGCCACAACAAGGCGCTTCAAAGCGCCATGATGGGGGCGGTTGATTCGGCCCAACAGGTTCGAGAGCAACATGCAGCGGTTTATCAAAGATCGGTGATGAACCAATTTTTCCTTCGCCATAGCCTTTCAATTGGTTTACAAAAAGACTGATATGCTCAAACATGCAGATGTCTGGCGGGCCATCGACAGAATGGCCGCAAAACATGGAATGTCCGCATCGGGCCTGGCCCGGCGTTCCGGGCTCGATCCCACGACTTTCAATAAAAGCAAACGGATCACCAAAGAAGGCAAGCAACGCTGGCCGAGCACGGAGTCCGTTTCCAAGGTTCTGGCCGCCACCGGAGATTCGCTGGCCGAATTCGTCGCCCAGATGGGCGAGGACAATGCCTCGGTGTTGGCCCAGCGCGTGCCGGTAATCGGTTACGCCCAGGCCGGCGACAGTGGTTACTTCGACGACGCCGGCTACCCGACGGGCAGCGGCTGGGACGAAGTGCTGTTCCCGCAGATCAGCGACCTGCATGCCTTCGCCCTTGAAATCAGCGGCTCTTCGATGAAGCCGATCTACCGCGACGGCGACACCATCGTGGTGTCTCCTGCCGCCGACATCCGGCGCGGCGACCGGGTCGTGGTCAAGACCAAAGACGGCGAGGTCATGGCCAAGGAGTTGACTCGGCAGTCGGCCCGCAAGATCGAACTGACTTCGCTCA
>SMVA01317665.1_pt1 | contig 15852 bp, 12 predicted proteins | sample 2456451 | NCBI WGS metagenome assembly SMVA01 (sample SAMN11095933, study PRJNA526329) | marine sediment metagenome | biome: Marine sediment; feature: Surficial sediment; material: Deep marine sediment; isolation source: Hadal surficial sediment | place: Pacific Ocean | collected 2014-05 | depth...
AACAGTTAAGCAGGTTTTTTAGGTCAACGTACTCGCCGGGCTCCAGGGACAGCGTAAGCTGCAGCCGATTTTGTAGATGGGGTACGTTTTATTGTGATCGATACCCGTATATGGGATGTGGTGTTCGGTTTAACCGGCACGGATAGAAGGTGGTTCCGATCCATGATTTGGAACAAAGCAAGATCACGAGCCTGAAGTTGACCGCAAGGCAGGATTTATCGAAAAACACGACGTACCAATTTAGAGGTTGACAAAAGAGCACTCATAGAAGGAGCCCGCCTAGCGGGCGAAATTACTACGCCCAGCGGACGATTGACATTCGCGCAATACGCTTGCCCTCCAAACACCCTGTTCGTCTCACAATTTCTCCCTGGTACGAATTCTCGCCGCTACGCTTTGAACTTACTTTGCGATTTCCGCAATGGTCAATCTACGGCTGCCTCCCCGGCTTTGCCGGGGAGGCAGCCGTTTTTACCAGAAGCGATTTATGCATAGATGACAATTTTTGGCAGAGGACACATGCTAATTAGCCCATCTGCGCAATGAGCGGTTCGTTAAATAACAAACCAAAGAATGTCCACGCGAGTGTGTCAGGTTGCCACGCCTAATTCGCATCAGCATTGACGACTACCGGCAGCAGTCTGAATCTATACGTTCTGCAGGTCTTCGCGGTTGCCAATATCTGGCTCGGGCCGAGCGGTTCGAAGGTCGATCTTTTGATCGCCCGCATTGTCGGCCTGTTAAATATCCTGTGCGTGCTGCTGCGCAGCGACGGCCGGGAAATCCTGCCATTTGTTTTGATCTTGAAACATACTGTCGCTTCACCCTCGATTCTGTCGCGCCTTGCGACAGACGGATATTTGGGAAATGCTGTTTTCAAGGGAACACGATCGGTAGAGCTGTCGAATATATGGGTCACTATCGGACTACTGTTTTGCGTACTGTTTTGCGCAATGGCGATCGCAGAGCCAAGCAGAACGCCTGTTGTCATTGCGACGCCGAGAACTACCCGACCCGCCCTAATCTTGGTCTTTCTTCTCATTTTCTGTCATCGATTTCAATTTCCGGCGCGACCGGATGGACAGCATCCATATACATGGCGCGAGCGACCTTCATCGTTTTTGCTCCCGGGCGCAGTGCCTCGCCACTGATCAGGTCCTGTTCCGCTTTTTCCCATTGCTTGGTCATGATGTAAACGACGGCCCTGTTGTTATAACCACGCCAGTTCCGGTCGTTTCGCGCCAGTAGCAGTTCGCAGTACTTTAGTGCGAGGTCATAGAGTTCAAGCTTGACATATCCGGCACACAGATTTGACAGGGCAGCTTCTGCCTCGCGTCGCCCATGTGCCATCTTCAGACCCTTATGTGTCAGCCGTACACCCTCGGCATTATTTCCCGCAAGCAATTCCTGCGCCCCGTCGTACAAAGGCAGGTTGCGTGGCCCGATGATCGTGGTCGGATTCTGATCGCGACTAAGTCTGTCGGTAACCTGACCCCAGCAAAAAGGGGCAGCCAGAACAGCAAATGCCAGAAATATTAAGCGAAAACCCATGTATTTGGCCTCCAGTACCAGCTGCAATTCTAACAGGCTGTCGCAACGCCTGTTTCGCTGGCCAGCCTCCACAAAGCCATTACGGGCGTCACGAAGAGGGTTCTGGCTCCCGTGGCAACGAGTGATGGCCTGTCACAGAAGGCGTCGTGACCAGCCACTGGCCAAAACACCTGCTGACCTCTATTCAGACCATATTATGGCGAAAAAATTCAATGGTCCGACGCCAGGCCAGTTCCGCCGCTTCCTTGTCATAACGTGGCGTCGTATCGTTATGAAAGCCGTGATTTGCCCCTGCAGTCGTGTAGGCACTGTACTCCCGGCCCGCCGCGTCGAGTGCTGCTTTGTATGCGGGCCAGCCAGCGTTGACGCGTGCGTCGAGCTCACCGTAGTGAATCAATAAAGGCGCGCGGATTTGATCGACATCTTCTGTCGCCGGTTGCCGCCCGTGAAACGGCACCGCTGGCAGTAACGGCTGCGGCACGATCGAGAAATTGCCACCGACCGATTCATCCGGGCGCGTAACGATCATAGAGATCCAGCAAATGCTGATCGTAGGGTGGTTCGTTGCTCATAGCAGTCCTCCCTGCGGAAAAATATTTTACCGTGGCAGGACTGTACGCCAGCGGCCGTCTGCCGCTGCTTAGCTTTCTTTCTCTACCCGTCCACCAATATTTGAAAAATTCAGCGAGCCGCTACCATCATCTACTATGATCAAATCCTGCTCGACATCGCTAACATTGATGCTTCCGGATCCATCATCGATGGTTACGCTGCCAGCAACTTCGCGGACTCTGATGCTGCCGGAACCATCACCGATAAATAAATCGCCGCGGACTCCCTCGATAGATATCGAACCTGAACCATCATCGATATTCACATCGCCACCGACATTTGTCATCGTTATCGATCCGGATCCATCGTCCACGTCGATATTGCCCGAGACATTTTCCACGACGATCGGCCCTGACCCGTCTTCAATGTTCAGACCCAGCCTTGCCGGCACCTGCACCTCAAGCTGCACATGCGGACTGTCACCGAAATTCATGAAGCCGTGTTTGAAGTAGCCTTGCAGAACGGCCTTATCCCCGTCCTTCTCCAGGCTAAGGACCAGGTGAGACGCGATGTCTTTGCGTGCTTTGTCGTCATCATCTTCAGGCACCAGAATAGTCGCGATCACGACGATTTCGTTTGTCCCGGATACACCAATAATTTCCAGACTGCCGGCCCCCGCCTCGATTTCGAGCATGCCTACACCACTGGCGCTGAGCCTCAGGTCCCGCACTTCCTGGTACCCGTTCCAGGCAGCGCTGGCCAAACTGGCTGTAAACATCACCATTACTACTATGCTGCGCATGATTTAAGTCCCTCAATACGAAAATGGCCCGAAATTTCCGAGCGTAAATAATTTAGATGCTCACGGCCGCCAAATGGATGCAATGCCGAATCCGGAAAATGTGGCGCATTGACTGATTTTAGCGTTCGTATTGTTCCAGTAAGCGATCAAGGTCGAACCGCGAAAGCCATCGCCCGGCCAGCATTACGCCATGAACCCGACGTGAGTTAGAGATGTCCTGTAGTGGATTGGCATCGAGAAGCACCAGATCTGCTACTTTGCCGCTCGTCACGGAACCATAGTCGGACTCCTCATTGAAGAATCTGGCGGCGTTGATCGTGCCTGTTTCGAGTGCTGCAAATGGCGTCAGGCCGGCAGCTACCATGAACTCGAGCTCCCGATGGATGGCGAATCCCGGCACATTGAATATCTGTGGCGAATCAGAGCCCAGCAACAGACCGGCACCAGCAGCGTGTAACTCAGCGATTAACCGTTGTCTGATGCGAACAGCGTGAGCCGCCGTTGCAGCATCATAGTTAACGTCGCCCAGCAACTCTCTCTTGGCTTGCTGCCATTGCGACACGGTCGCCGCCGGCATGTAGACCATTTCCGGCCAGGTGACCATTTCATCGACATCAAGTGCTGCAGAGGTCACATGCTCAAATAACGATTCCGTTGGCACGTTCCAGACAGCCGCTGCCACCGTTGCCGCCACGACTTCTGCAATCTTCCTCTCGTCCGCCTGATCTGCGAGGAACACGCCAAAATAACCCGCCAGCCCACCCAGTGGATCTTCGTTCGCCGGCAACAATGCCTGCATGTAGCCGTCAAGATGATCTACTGTTGCGATACCCGCATCCATTGCTCGTCTGATACCCACATCTTCCGGGACATGTCCCGCAAAAGGCATGTCGAGCCGTCGCGCTGTTGCGGCCATGGCATCGAACTCCGGTCGCGTCAAACCCGGGTGAATTTTCAGAAAGTCGTAGCCAGCTGCATGTTGTGCCTCCACCATGGCAATTGCTGCCGCAGGGCTGCTAACGCTGCGCCCATTCAGCGACGGGCCTGAGGTAATGAGTCTTGGACCCAGCGTTTTTCCTGCAGCGATACTTCGCCGCAATTCCAGATGCGATGGCTGTCCCAACATTCCGCGAACGGTCGTAACGCCATTGGCGACGAAGAGGCTTAACGTACGTTGCAGGTGTTGCGATGCGCCGCCAGGAATATGGCCGTGCATCTCGACAAGCCCGGGCAACAGGTAACGATCCGTACCATCGACGACGACCGCATCCAGCGGCAGCGAGGTGCGCTCGACGTTACCGATGGCGGCGATTCTGCCATCCGTTACGATAACCGTTTTGCCGTACAGAACCGTTTCGGACGTCATTGGAATGACATTGACATTAACGAATGCGGTCGATGCACCGTTCGCGGCAACCGCAACAAGCAATGACAGGACCGCCAGCAATATAGTGGTTTTCATTTGCCTCACCTGGCAATCGGGCGAAGATAATTAGAACAATTTTTCAGCAGCCAGTTCCACAAACAGCGCAATGAAACATCCCGGTTCGGCAATCTGTTGCTGGCAATCGTCAGATTACTTTTTTCAGCGTTTCCCGGCTTATATTGCCACCACAGACGATGATGACGACGTTCTTGCCCTTGTACTTGTCCGCACCTGCAAGAAATCCGGCGATGGCCACACCGGCAGCGCCTTCCAGCAACATGTGATGAGCGTCGATAAATACGCGCATGGCCTCGGCTATTTGTTCTTCGGTAACGACCTGGTAGTCGTCGACGAGGTCGCGACAGATTCCGAACGTAATTGCATCAACTTCGATGCCGCCAGCCGTCCCGTCAGAAAGTGTTGGCTCGCTGGGCAAATCAAGAATCTCTCCCGCTTTGACCGATTCAGTCATGACAGCAGAGGCCAGCGGCTGACACGCAACAACAGAAATCGCCGGGTTAACCGATTTCAGGAATAAACCCACGCCGCTGATGAGTCCGCCACCACCAACGGCAATAAAGACTGCATCGATGTCGGATAGCTGCTGTGCAATTTCGACACCACAAGTACCCTGCCCTGCAATAACCTCAGCATCATTATAGGGGGACAAGTAGACCATGCCGTTTTGCTGTGCATAGTCACGCGCGTGGACTTCTGTATCCAGACCATCGTTGCCAAAGAAGCGCACATCGCCACCGGCACGTTTTATTGCGTCTACTTTGGTTGAAGACGTTTGCTCGGGAACAAAAATGACACCGGAAACACCCAATTCTTTCATGGCATAGGCAATTGCTGCACCATGATTACCGCTTGATGCCGCAACACCGCCCGCCTGACGTTCCTCCGGTGTCATCGTTAGCAGCTTGTTGAAAGCGCCACGCAACTTGAATGATCCGGTGTGTTGCAGGTTCTCTAGCTTCAGGTAGACATTGGCACCACTCAATTCACTTAGGGCAGGTGAGTAGTCCAATGGTGTCTCCCGAATGTAGGCACCTATACGATTGGCTGCAAGAACAGCATTTGCGGGCAAAAGATTCTTATCCACAGCGATATCTTAGCGCAGCAGAACGCAGAGCGACATTAACAGTATGCCGTGAACTCGCTCGCAGAGTGATAGACAAGGCCGCTTACCTGACCAGACCGCCTCTTGGAAGAGGGCTAGCCCGGACACTTCATGAATTGCCGCGATGATTGCACAGAGCATTGTCTGCACACGGGTTTTTCCGACCGGGCGGAATACCAGTGTGTATTCCCGAAAGAGGAAAATCCCGTGTGCGGACAAGGATCCTGCAAAGGCGCGAGCACATTCATGAAGTGTCCGGGCTAGAACATTTCCTGTTTTTGAAAGCCCACAGGTGGTGCGAAATCACTCGGTGCAAGGCTGACGTTTTCGCTGGAGATCAACCTGGACTCACTGGTCAGCACGCCAGCATCGTCAAATGATTTTGATGAAATCGGAAAGCCGTTCAGGTCTTGCATGTGCGCAAACATTTCCTGCTGATGATCGAGCGCGGTCATGCCACCAACCGCGGTAACGGCGTCACGAATCCCGGAGAAAAAGTCAGCGATCGCCATCATTGCGTCTGTAGATTCACGGCCACCATCAATTTCATCCCACGGCGTCACGCACATATCACGAATTTTTCGCCCCGCTTGTGATACCTCGTAGTTATCACAATCCAGGCCAGCAACTGAGCCACTGCTGCCGGTTTTGCTGATGGTCGATTTGGGCTGTGCCTGCGCCGATGCCTGTTTGGGCATTCTTCCTTTCATCATTTGCTCGGCCATTGCCCGCTGTTCGGGCGGCATTGCCGCAAGCGCTTCTTCCATTTGTCGCATGGCATCACTGACCTGCACCGCCATCGCATCCATCTGTTCCCGCGTCATGACATAGTACTTCTTATCCTTGTAATCAAGTATGACCAGTTCACCCTTGCCAGAATCAAAAATCAGACCCGCATCGCCGTTGGTGGAATCGATGTCCAGGCGCGTCATGTTTCCCTGGGTAGATATCTTCATCGTGCCCGAAAGTGGTGAGCCTGCAGCATGCTCAATTGTCTCGAATTCGATGACAGAACCGGCATGCGACAACGCCGCCAATAAGAAAGAAGATGCGATAACTAGTGATGAACGGAACAACGACATGGCACAGTACTCCCTGGTCAATCAGATTTCAGCTCACTAAAAACAGTGTTTCACAAGTCTGCAATTTAACATCATCTGGGAAAAACTTTGCGGCAAAATTGACAGCCTGAATCCCTGTGTGCAACGATCAGCGTACGTTTGAAAAAGGCACGCCTTTCGAAAGAAAGGGTCGCAAAACTACCGGTCTACGGGGAAACCTATGACAGCGGGGTTGCCAAATCAGTGCGGTCGGCTCGCTCGAGCAATCAGGACCCCATGTTTGTGGCTTTCGCCAGGCAACTCTCACTGCATAATTGCCCGATGATGGATTTTATTGGCCTGTGCCTGGACTCAAGCATCGAATCTCGTCCCATTCGATTTTGGAGTCAGCAATGTCAGTTAATGCAGTCACTGTCCGTAGAACGGGCAGATTTCGTTTACATAAGCAGTCTAAACCAACAGTTTTACACCCGTCCAAAGTGCGGGAAATTCGCGATGCGCTAGAGCCCAATTCACGCTATCGGCTACCATTTCGCCCGGTCGGCGCCAACAGTTCTGCCACGGACTGTACGTCTTCAGCGGCTGGAACGGTTATTGACGTGTCTGCGCTTACGCAAATCAGAAACATCGATACTTACAGCGATACTGTGATTGTCCAGGCCGGTGCCAGAATCGGCGACCTTGCAAAAGAACTCGCCAGTCACGGCCTTGAACTGGCGGGCGCCCACGACCTGATGAGTCGTACCGTAGGTGGCGCAGTCGCTGGTGCATGTATTGGTCCCGCGTTTGGCGATGACGGCGCGTTCTTTGCCTCCCAGGTGAAAAGCATTCGTGTGATCACCCCGGATGGCAAAGCAATCCATATCAGAGGCGATCAGAAAAATCTCCTGAATGCCTATCGCCTTAGCTATGGCATGCTCGGCATCATTTACGAAGTTGAACTCAAAGTCCGCCCGACCAGGATTTTTTCCGTCACTCATCGTCGCTGCACATTTGAACAATTTGCCGCGGTCTCTGAGCGGTTGTCCAACGTCGACGTCGGGCTTAAATATTTTCTGTTGCCGTTTCGCAATCGCGTTTATCTCGATCTGCGCCGTCACAGTCCCGACGCCCGCGCCGGGCATCGCATTCCGTGGAAAATAAAGGACTGGGGCGAAAGCACCGTCTTGCCGCATGTCTTCAATTCGATCAACCGGGTCGTCCCGGTATCCGGCGTACGTTACCGGCTGATCGATGAGGTCAGCAAAATGACCCAGGGTCTTGTTAGCACCCGGTTGGTGAACTCCGGTAGCAACTTCACGGCACAGATGAGTCGTACAAAAGGCAACGACACCGCACAGCGCCTGCACTATTCAACCTGGTTTTTTCCGGCCGCGGACTTTGCAATCGTCGTGCAGGCTTATCGCGAATTCTGCCTGCGCATTCACCGGGACAGTGGTTTCCGCTGCGACATGCCGACGGTCGGGTTCAAAATCGGCAGAGACAGGACCGCATTACTGTCACCAAGTTTTGACGAGCCAATGATTGCACTTCGAGCGATATCCACGCAGGTAAAGGGATGGGACGACTTCGCCATCGATTTTGGTGACTTCGCTCGCCACTGGGGCGGCATACCGGTTTTTAATCAGACACTGGAGGTACCAGCGGATTACCCTGGCCCGGCCTATGGCAGCCGACTCGAATTCTTTCGCAAGATACGCCGGCAGCTGGATCCGGAAAACCGAATGATGAATCCATATCTTTCGCAATATTTTTTGTAGGCCGGGCTTGCCGGGTGCCTGACGCCCGTTTTCGCCCCATCTTCGCCTTGCTGAACTGCCTAAGGGGGCGACTCTCTCCGAAGGCCAGCACGACTACTGTCGTAATGTCCTGTTTTGCCTAGCTTTATCGCTAAGTACATTTCCTTATATCGATTTACTGGTTTTTATATATCAATCTGATAGTATGCATCGCCCCGATATATATACATCACCTCGATATATGGGCTGTCGGGCCCCGCAAGGAATAATTTTATGGATGTCAAAACAGTTTGCCTCGGAATGCTGACGGACGGTGATGCCTCCGGCTACGACATGAAGAAATGTTTCGAGTCCTCATTCGGCCACTTTTTCCCCGCCGGTTACGGATCGATTTACCCCGCGCTCGCGACACTCGCAAGAAACGGCCTGGTGGAGTTCGAACACATACCCCAGGACGGCAAGCCGGATCGCAAGGTATACAGCATCACCGAAAAGGGTCGTGAGGAACTGATGCAGGGGCTCGACAATCCGAACCCTACTCACAAGATCAGATCGGAGTTTCTCGCCAGCCTGTGGTTTGCACACCTCATGCCGGAACAGCAAGTCGAAACGATGATGAAAAACAAATTGGCGGAAATAGAAGAATTTATCGTTTTGATTGACGAGTTCACCAATTGTGAATGCGCGACATTGCCAAAGGGAGCACGGTTTGTTGCCGGTTTTGGCAAGCACATGGCTTGTTCGTTCAAACAATACATTGAAGAAAATCGCGCGATGCTGAAGGAGATCGATAGCGAGGACCTGAAGACTGCGATCGGCTAATTCGCTTTCGCGCAAAAATTTCTTACAAGGCTTAACTAAAAATGCAATTCGAAAATCTGAAACGTTACAAATCCTGGCTAATTTCTGCCGCAATCACTTCTGCTATTGCGTTGTGGCTTGTCAGCGGACAGGTCGGTAGCGACGACAATAATGCTGGCACTGGTCCAGTCGCCAGTCAGCAATCTGAAGCACGTCCTACTGTTCGTGTCCGTCAGCAAACGGCAGAGGAAGTTACTCGCATATTAACCGTTAACGGCAGAACCGCACCGGCTCGCATTGTCGACATCAATGCTGAAACCGACGGGCGTGTTGTTGCTGTGGGCCGGGAGCGCGGAGATCGACTGGATCGCGGTGATGTCATCGTGCGACTCGACGAACGTGATCGCTACGCGCGACATGCTCAGGCTGTCGCGACGGTGAAGCAACGGGAACTGGAATTTGCCGCGCGTGAAAAACTGCTTGGCGACAATTACGTTTCTGAAGCCCAATTACAAGAAGCTGCGGCTTTGCTGGAAGCGGCGAAGGCGGAGCTGAAACGTTCAGAACTGGACATCGACTACATGGTCGTTCGTGCTCCGTTTGATGGCGCGCTTCAGGAACGACAAGTGGAGGTCGGTGACTTCGTGAAAAGAGGCGACCCGATCGCATCATTTGTAGATGACAGGACGCTGATTGTCAGTGCCAGCATCTCCGAGTATGACGCTCATTACATTGTCAAGGGTAAAGAGGGCTCCGCTGAGCTCGCAACGGGTGAAATCGTAACGGGTGTGATTCGTTATATGGCACCGGTTGCTGACGAGGCCACCCGCACCTTTACCGTGGAGCTTGCAATCGACAACGCGGATGGCGTTTATCGGGCTGGAATGACAGCCAGGCTCATGATCCCGGGTGAAACCGTTTTCGCGCAGCGCGTGTCGCCATCGCTGCTAACGCTCGACGATCAGGGAAATCTGGGCGTCAAGACACTGAATGATGCCGGTGTGGTCGAGTTTCATCGTGCGGACATTGTGATGTCATCAAGTGACGGTATCTGGATCGCAGGCTTGCCGTATCTGACAACGCTGATCACGGTTGGCCAGGGCTTTGTTAATGAAGGCACTATGGTCGAGGCGATTCCGGAAGATGACATTGAGACAGCTGTTGCTATCAAGTCCGAATCGTTGAGCCGGGACCGCTAGAAATGCAAATCATAGAATCCGCGATGCAACGGTCGCGGACCGTCATGATGTCCCTTGCGGTCATCATCATTGCGGGCGTCATCACCTATTCCAACATGCCCAAGGAAGCCGAGCCGGACCTGGATATTCCTATCGTCTATGTAAGCCTGAAGCATGACGGTATTTCCCCCGAAGATGCAGAGCGTCTGTTGGTTCGCCCGCTGGAACAGGAACTGCGGACTATCGAGGGCATAAAGGAGTTGACGGCAAACGCCTATGAAGGTGGTGCCAACGTACAAATCGAGTTCGATGCAAACACCGACATCGACGTCGCACTGCAGGATACGCGAGCCAAGGTTGATGCGGCGAAGGCCAAGTTCCCTGGCGAAACTGAGGAACCGGTGGTAACCGAGGTCAAGTTCTCGCGTTTTGATCCAATGCTGGTCCTGAACCTGGCCGGCGACGTACCCGAACGAACGCTGACCATTCTCGCCAGGGATCTGAAGGAAAAAATCGAGGGTATCACCGGAGTTCTTGAGGTCAACCTGGTGGGCGTCCGTGAAGAACTGATGGAAGTGGTCATCGATCCGCTCGCCATGGAAAGTTATGGCCTTGATCAGGCGCAAATTTTGTCACTCATCAATCGCAACAACAAACTGGTTGCTGCAGGTGCGCTGCATACCGGCGAAGGGCGATTTCCCGTTAAGGTTCCGGGCGTGTTCGAATCTGCCAGCGATATTCTCGAAATGCCGATCAAGGCGGTCGGCGAACGCATCGTTCATTTTAAAGATGTGGCCGAGGTACGCCGGACTTATAAAGACGCGGAGAGTTATGCGCGCCTGAATGGCGAGCGAGCGCTGGCGATCGAGGTTGTGCAGCGCGGCGGCGCGAACGTCATTGGCACAGTAGAGGACGTCAAAGCGCTGATCGAAGCCGAAAAAGCTTACTGGCCGGATGGCATTTCGATAGTGGCGTCGCGTGACAAGTCGAAAGATGTTCACCGTATGCTTTCCAACTTGCAAAATAGCGTTATCTCGGCAGTTCTGCTCGTGTTCATTATTATTATCGGCATACTGGGTGTCAGGGCCGGCATCCTTGTGGGTGTCGCAATTCCCGGCAGCTTCCTGCTCGGCATACTCACCATCGCATCATTCGGCATCACCATTAACATGATGGTGCTGTTCGCACTGATCATGGCTGTCGGTTTGCTGGTTGATGGTGCAATTGTGGTTACCGAGTTAGCGGATCGACGCATGGCCGAGGGCATTGATCGCCATGATGCCTATTCAAGCGCAGCACGGCGCATGGCATGGCCTATCATCGCCTCAACCGGCACGACGCTGGCCGCTTTCGTGCCGCTGGCATTTTGGCCAGGCGTTATGGGTGAGTTCATGAAGTACCTGCCAATAACGCTGATCGCGGTACTGCTCGCATCTTTGTTGATGGCACTGATTTTCGTGCCGACGCTTGGCTCGATGTTCGGCGCTACCGGAGCCATGAATGACGAGGCAAGGCGCAACCTGTCTGCAGCAGAGACCGGCGACCTCGACACCGTGACAGGCCTGACCGGGAGCTATATTCAGTTTCTAAAGCGCTCACTGCAACGACCATGGCAGAATGTTGGCGCTGTTACCGCGGTTCTTGTTGCGATCTACGTGGCCTTCGCTCTGTTCGGCAGGGGCATGGAATTGTTTCCTGATATCGAACCAGAATTCGCGAACATAGATATTCGGGCCCGCGGCGACCTGTCGATCGATGAAAAAGATGTTCTCGTCCGACAGGTTGAAGCCTATGTCCTCGATCTTGAAGAGGTTGAAAGTGTTTATACCAAAACCGGTGGCGGCGGACGAGGCGCTGCAGAGGACCTGATTGGTTCGATAACGCTGAACTTTGTCGAGTGGGACGAGCGCCGCAAGGCGGATGTAATACTGGATGAAGTGCGCGCGAGTGTCGCCGGACTGGCAGGAATTTCGATTCAGGCACGCAAACCTGAGGATGGTCCGCAACAAGGTAAACCGATTCAGATCGAGTTGTCATCGCGCTCGCCCGCACTTCTCGGCGAGGCAACCGGCAGAATCCGTACCGCGCTGGAATCGATCGATGGCCTGTTAAACATTGAAGATACAAGGCCGTTGCCCGGTATCGAGTGGCAAATTCAGGTTGACCGGGCGCAGGCGGCGAAGTTTGGTGCGGATATAACGCTGGTCGGCAACATGATTCAGCTTGTAACCAATGGGGTCAAGATCGGTGAATATCGTCCTGACGATGCCGAGGATGAGATCGATATTCGTGTTCGCTACCCGTACAGCAGTCGCAACCTGGCACAAATCGATGAGTTGCGAATTCCTACCAAGGATGGCCTCGTTCCTATCAGCAATTTCGTCAAACGGGTTCCGGCCAACAAGGTTAGCTCCGTGCAGCGAACCAACATGCGACGAACGATGCGCGTGGAGGCAGATGTGCAGGAAGGTTTTCTCGATGCGGATATTGTCGCCGAAATGACTGAGTTGCTGCCGTTTCTCGATATCGATCCGAGCGTGAGTGTTGTGTTCCGAGGCGGCAACGAGGAACAAAACGAAGCGACAGCATTTCTCGGCAAAGCAATGATGATCGCAATCGCCGTCATGGCAATTATTCTTGTGACTCAGTTCAACAGTCTGTTCCAGGCATTCCTGGTTCTCACCGCCGTTGTATTTTCGACGGGCGGTGTTCTGCTCGGCCATCTCATCATGAATAAACCGTTTGGTATCGTGATGAGTGGCGTTGGTGTAATTACGCTCGCTGGAATTGTGGTCAATAACAATATTGTATTTATCGATACCTATAACGTACTACGCCAACGTGGCAACGATGCGTTCGATGCGATTGTCAGAACTTGTGCCGTACGCCTGCGTCCTGTTCTGTTGACGACGGTCACCACTATTCTCGGCCTGTTACCAATGGTCTTTGCGTTGAATATTGACCTGGTGAATCGTGAAATTTCAGTCGGTGCACCATCGACTCAATACTGGACACAGTTGTCGTCATCGGTCGCCGGTGGCCTGGCGTTTGCGACGGTACTGACATTGTTCCTGACCCCCAGCCTGCTGATGATTCAGGCCAGGATCGCCGCACGAATGGCAACGCGACGTACGGCTCGACAAGGCGGTGTTTCACGCGCTGTTTCGTAGGGCTCGTCGCTTGCCATTTATTGCTCTCGGTAACAGTTCGATGAGAGATTCGACAATTTGCGGCGTTTTTGCTTTTGTACCCTTCTTGATATTGGGATCGGGCGCACTAGTTTAGACAGCCGCTCCCACGAATAGGATAAACATCGTGGGAGCAGCTGTCTGGACTATTTGCCTGGTTGCAGTGTCAGGACATAAACGAAAACAAAGATGCCGCGAATCGATGACATACGCGCGGCGTCTTCAACCGGCCACCACTCAATCCAATTGCTCGCTTCGTGCATCTAAGTACTGAAGATGCAGGGAGCGAGGTCATTCCGATCCTGGCCGGAACCACAGCCCGATGTCACAAAATCGGTCGATTTGGCGAGATTTGTCGTCTAAATCCGGCACGAGATTTTCGAATACGACCTGGCTTTAGCTTCAGGAACATTCTAACTTATTGAAATAAAAAGGCTTTCTATGACCTCCAAAGTATCGATCACGATCTTGCGTTATAGTTATCTAGTGTTATACTTCACTATAACACTAGATGGCCGTATCGGCCGATTTAATTGGCTCCGGGAAGACAAATGAATTTTAAAGTAATTGCCTTAAGCACGCTCACAGCGTCTCTGAGCATTGGATTGAGCGGCTGTGGCGAGGTCGATGCAAAAATCACGGCGGATGCCGGCAGCGATATCCAGGCAAGCGAAACCGCATTGCCGGTGCAGGTTGTGTCAGTAAGCAATGGCGACATATTTGCGACCTACCACACCACCGCGGCCATCTCTTCTGACGCAGAAGCGCCGGTGCTGGCCAAAGTAAACGGCGAGGTCATGCAGATCCTCGTGGAAGAAGGCGAGCAGGTGGTCGCAGGACAGGTTCTTGCCCGGCTGGACGGTGCAAGACTGCGTCTGCAGATGCTGCAGGCAAAATCGGCACTGGACAAGGTCCGCAATGAATATGAGCGTTTCGTAAATCTGCAGGAAAAAGGGCTGGTCAGTGCATCTTCTGTTGAGGGATTGAACTTCGACATGGATGCGCTCAACGCGAGCTACGAATTAAAACGCCTCAATTACAGCTACACGAAAATTCGCGCACCGATATCCGGCGTTGTCTCGGCTCGCGAAATCAAAATCGGCCGGCACGTCTCGATCAGCGATACGACGTTCCGGATCACCGATACCACGAGGTTGGTTGCACATCTGAAGATTCCACAAAACGAGTTGGCCAAATTCTCTGCCGGACACAGCGTAGAAATTCACGTCGACGCAATGCCGGAAATTACATTCGCAGCCACGATTGTGCGAATCAGTCCGACGGTCGATTCCAGGAACGGTACGTTTCGCGCCACAGCATACATCGATAACAAAGCAGCATTGCTCGCACCAGGAATGTTTGCTCGTTTCGATATCGCTTACGAACAACATATTGATGCACTGCTTATTCCTGCTGCCGCCCTAGTCAGGGAAGATCGTCAGACAGTCGTTTATGTGGTCACGGACGGTGCTGCTGAGCGTCGCAGAATCGTTACCGGCATCGAATCGGATGGTCGTGTTGAAGTGCTCGATGGCCTTGCCGCAGATGAGCAAATTATCGTTACCGGTCAGGGCAGCCTGCGTGATGGCAGCAAAGTACTCGCAAGCATCGCAACGGGCAATTCTGCCACCGGTTGAGCCGGTTGAGCGAGCGTTCGAACACCGCTACAACAGATCAAAAGGAAGTCGTAATGACACCGAGACGGTTATTGCCGGGTTTGGTTTTAGTTACAGTCCTGCTGGCTGCATGCCAACAGGGTGACGAAGAAGCCAGCGCCGATACAGACGAGGATGAAAGTCCCGCAATCCCTGTAGAGACTGCATTGCCTGCACGCGGTGATATTTATGCCGTTTACTCTGGCACCGCCCCGATTGAAGCTTTCGCCGATGCCATCGTTATCGCCAAGGTGGGCGGCGAAGTTCGTGAAATTCTTGCCGAGGAAGGCGACGATGTCAGCAGTGGCCAGGTCCTCGCTCGCCTCGATGGCGATCGCCTGCGACTGGAAAAGCAACAAGTCGAGGCGAACCTCAGAAAGTTGCAGCGCCACTACCAGCGCAATGTCGATCTCGAAGACAAAGGCCTGATTAGTGAAGGTGACTTTGAAAAAATTCGTTACGAGCTGGAAGCCCTGCAGGCAGCCTTTGATCTTGCGACGCTCGAACTTGGCTACACGGAAATTCGGGCACCAATCGATGGCGTGATATCGGAGCGGTTCATCAAAGTTGGCAACACTATCGACTTCAATGAGCAAACCTTCGAAGTGACCAGCCTGGAACCACTCATCGCATACCTGCATGTGCCGGAAAGAGAATATCGGCGCATCGAACCTGGGCAAAAAGCAATTATCGAAGTCGATGCGCTTTCCGACGCAAGTTTCGAAGCTGTAGTCGCCCGCATAAGCCCGATTGTTGATCCTGAAACCGGCACCTTC
>SMVA01091622.1_pt1 | contig 15846 bp, 10 predicted proteins | sample 2456451 | NCBI WGS metagenome assembly SMVA01 (sample SAMN11095933, study PRJNA526329) | marine sediment metagenome | biome: Marine sediment; feature: Surficial sediment; material: Deep marine sediment; isolation source: Hadal surficial sediment | place: Pacific Ocean | collected 2014-05 | depth...
CTGGGCCTCGCCCTTGATCTGCTCGGCGCGTTGCTCGGCGAACGCCTGGAGATTTTCCACGATCGTGTTCGCATCGCCGCGGATGCGACGGGCCTCGGCTTTACCGGCGGTGCGCTCGGTCTCGGCGAGCTTTGTCCGCGTCGCCTGCATCCGGCTCAGGACCGCCTTTGTGATCTTCGTCGGTAGCTGCACCTGGCTGATACCGACGGTCACCGGCATGATGCCCTGCGTGGACACGACCGACTCCAACTGTCTGCGGATGTCCTGTTCTGCGGCGGCAAGCCGGCTGTCAGGACCGATCAGATCGTCGAACGAGTAGCGACCCAGCGACGCCTTCGTCGCCGTCATGAGATGGCTCCGCAGGGCGTCGTCCGCGTCGCGCTCGGACGCATAGCTGCTGGCGAACCGAAGAACCTGTTCCGGGTCGGTGTCCATCTTCCACATGACGAATGTCCGCACGACGACCGACTGCCCGTCGGCTGTGGGCACCTCTACGAGCGGCGTTTCAGAGAGCTGAACGCGGGTGTCATAGGTCGTCACACGGTCGGCGAACAGCGGGAACCGGAAGTGAATACCCGGCTCTGACATTACGCTCGCCGTGCTCGTCTTGCCGAACGTCGTGCGGACCGCCACTTCGTTGAAACGCACGGTGTAGGTCATGCTGAACAGCACCAGTCCGGCCAGGATCAGGAAGCCCACGGAATATGCGAATGTCTTGTTCATTGCCCGGATTCTCCGTCACTGGAAAGAGCGTCGTCGAAGCTGAACAGCGACGGCGTCTCTTCGAGTTTGACAGCCAGGTTCACCCGACTCGGATCGACGCCGACGAGGACGTACTTCCGGCGGTTGGCCATATTTGCCGACAGTGTGCGCATGATCTCACGCTGCTTGTACAGTTCCGGGGCGGCGCGATAGGCGGCGAGTTCGCCGCGATGCCGGAACACCGCCGCCCGCGCGTGCATGAGCTTGACCCACCGATCGGCCTCGGCAGTGTCGATCAACTGGGCCAGCATCCCGCCGGAGCGTGAGAACATCTTTTCGATCTCGACCTGCTTCTCGATGACGGCCGGGCCGTCGCGGCCAAACTCGTCGATAAGCCGCCGCCACTCGTTGATCGCTGCCAGCATCGCCGGCACCTGGTCCGGGTCGCCGATCCAGTCGACCATCGAGATCGCGACGAACTGCTCGGCGATCGCCACGACCTCCTGCCGCTGCGCCTTGGCGGTGGCGTAGTCATCCCAGAACTTGGCCACGTCGCCGGCGGGCCTGAGCATCGGGACGTCCAGCGCCACGACCTCGACACCGGTGCCCATTTCGTCGTAGGTCGCCTGGATCCGCCGCCGGAGCGAATCGATGAGCTCACCCCTGTAGATGGAGATCACCTGATCCAGGTTCAGCTCCGAGAGGTGCTGCGTGATCGTGCGCATCGCCAGCGCCTTCAGGGCGTTCTGCCGCACGGTGTACCGGCTGCGTCGCTGGCGCTGATCGGAGGCAAAGTTGAGGTAGTCGAGCAGGCCGTCGGGCTTGATGCGGTACCGCACGCTCATCTCCGCATCGACGAGCGAATACAGCTCCGTGACCTCGGCGAACGCGGTCTCGTGACTGTCGTCGGACACGAAGCCGACGTCGCCGGTGGTGACAACCGCCCCGCCACCGACAAGAAACGGTCGCCACACGGTGTCGGTCTTGATCGTCTCCGCCCACACCTGCACGTCCGGGTTCTCGATGCGTTGGGCCGTGATCGGCAGCTTGCGGATCCGGCCGACGTCGTAGACGACGGCGGTCTCGAACGGCCAGGGCAGCTTCCACATGATCCCCGGCGGGTGGACCCCGCCGACGATCTCACCGCCGCTGAGCTTGACGGCCTTCTGGTGAGGCTCCACGACCACCATCATGTTCAGCAGCACCAGCACCACCACACCGAAACCAACCAGCCAGCCGAGGCTGCGGAGCACCAGCTGGTAGCCCCAGGAGCTGGTGATATCGAAGCCGAACTGGTAGTTGACCGCCTCGTTGAGCGATCGCACGATCGACTCCGGGGCGGCCAGCAGGCTCAGCACACGGGAGTCGAAGGCCGGCCGGGGAACCTCGCCGGCAATCCGCGGCCGGTACATGTTCAGGACGAAGTGAACAAGGATCTCGACGACCAGCAGCAGCATGAACACGGGGATCGCGTAGGCAACCCAGACCATGACCTGAGGCTGGTCGAAGAACCGGAACGTGAGGCCGACGGCCGCCGCGAGCAGCACAAGCGAGTTGCCGACACCGTAGGCGGCGCCACCACGGAGGTTCTGCCATGCGGGCAATTTCGCCATGCCGGCGACGAACCGCGAGAAAATGAAACAGATCGCCGCGAAGAACAGGCAGATCGCGATCGCCCAGCCCATCTCGTCGGTTCGCAGGAAATCACGGCCGGCCTGACCGGCATCGCCGAGCCGACTCATGTACCGGAACATTCCGGCGGCACCGAAGGCGAGGTAGACCGCCATGATCAGGCTGACCACCGGGATCAGCCACGAGTGCATGAGCTTCAGCCGTCTGGCTGCGACCTTCCCGCCACCGGACGACTCGAACACGCTCCCGGTGCCGGTCCGAGCAGCGGCAAGCTCATCCTCCTCCAGCGCTTCGAGCCGTTCCTGCGTGTGCTGGTAGAAGATGACGAGCAGGCTCAGCCAGACGAGCACCCCGCCGAAGACATAGAAGGACGCGAATCGAAAGACGGTGTCCGGAAAAAGGATGCCGAAGACCAGCAGTACCAGCGCGATCGCGATCTGGACCATGAAGCCGAGACCGGCGACGCGGGTAGCTCTGCGATACGCGTGATGGTCGACTCTCATAGGGCGTTCGACCTGTTGGGTTCGGGCGGTAAAGAAGTGACGATCGACGGCCATTGCTGTCCTGGTGGGCCCGCCGAGCCCGCCCAAGATACAGCGAGATATGAATCGCGGGTCCCAACGGCGCACCTGACACGTCTACGGGCCACGATATGTGGAATTACGTAGGTTGGGGCACCCCGGGTTCGGTCCTGGCAGCAGATTTGTTGGCCGGCGGCTTTCGGGCCCTGCCTGGGTCGAAAGTGGCAAGGGCCGAGCGAGCGGTAGCGAGCTCGCCCGTGGATGGACGTCGCTCCACGGGCGACGTCGCTATCGCTCCGTCGGCCGTGCCACTCACTGCGAGTAGCTATCCTCTCACCAGAGATCCCATGTTCGGACAGACGATCGCGATATTCCGGAACACGTTCTTCGAGAGCATTCGCCAGCCGATCGCGCTGGTGCTCCTGGTCGTGGCGACGCTGGGGCTGATCTTCTCCAACCTCCTGGCCGGGTTCACGATGGAGGACGACCAGCGAATGATGATCGACCTCGGCCTGTCGACGGTCTTCATCTGTGGAACGCTGCTGGCCGCCTTCATCGCCACGAACGTCCTGAACCGCGAGATCGAGAATCGCACGGCCCTGACGGTGATCTCCAAGCCCGTCAGCCGTCCGCTGTTTGTCCTTGGTAAGTACCTCGGCGTCGCGGCGGCCCTGCTGCTGGTGACGCTGTACATGAGCTTCGTTTTCTTGCTCGTCGAGATGCACGGCGTTCGTCAGACGGTCCGCGACCCGCACCACATGCCGGTGCTCGTCTTCGGGTCCGTGGTGGCACTGCTGGGGCTCGGTGCGAGCGTCTGGTGCAACTATTTCTACGGCAAGGTCTTCGCCAGCACCGTGATCACGATCGTCACGCCGCTGATCGGCCTGGCGTACCTGCTGAGCATGATGTTCGACGCCGGATTCGACCGCCAGCCGATGAGTCTGGGCTTTGACGGGCAGATGTGGATCGCATTGGCGGGCATCACCATGGCGATCATGGTCCTCACCGCGATCGCGATCGCCGCGTCGACCCGGCTCGGCCAGATGATGACATTGTGCGTCACCGTCGGGATCTTCCTGGTGGGCATGCTCTCGGACTGGATCTTCGGGCGCCCGATCCGGGCCATCGAGACCGTGTGGCTGCAACGGGCCTCGGCCCGCGAGCTCACCGAGATCGTCGAACAGACCCAGATCATCCACCTGGTGACCGGAGAGATCGACCTGCGGGTTGTCGAAAAAGAGGTCGTCCTGCCGGGCGTCGAGTTGTCGAGTATGGCCGACGGGATGTGGGAGCGGCTGGAGTATGCGGCCTACTGGATCGCCTACTCCGTGGTGCCGAACTTTCAGGCATTCTGGTTCTCCGACGCGCTCACGCAGGGGCACGTCATCCCGGTCAAGCTCCTCTGGGGTGTCGTGGGCTACGGCCTGATCTATATCACCGCGGCGATGAGCCTGGCAGTGATCCTCTTCCAGCGCCGGGAGGTCGGTTAGCTCTGCCCGGGTATCATCCCCCCGTGACCGACCAGAACTCCATCCGCGTCCGCGGCGCAAACGAACACAACCTCAAGTCGGTTGACGTTGACATCCCGCGTGGCAAGCTGGTCGTGATGACCGGGGTGTCCGGTTCAGGCAAGAGCTCGCTGGCCTTTGACACGATCTTTGCCGAGGGACAACGCAAGTACATGGAGTCGCTGTCGGCCTACGCGCGGCAATTCCTGACACAGTGGCAGAAGCCCGACGTCGAGTCGATCGAGGGGCTGCCCCCGACAATTGCCATCGAGCAGCGGACCGGCGGCCACAACCCGCGATCCACCGTCGCCACGATCACGGAGATCTACGACTACCTGCGTCTGCTGTTTGCTCGCTGTGCGACGCCGACATGCTGGGCACAAACCGGTGGCACGGCCACCGCGCCGCGGTACTGCAATCAACCGATCGCGGCAACGGCGGCCACCCAGATCGTCGACGCGTTGATGGGCTTCGACCAGCAGCGGCTGATGGTGTGCTCACCGGTCATCCGGGGCAAGAAAGGCTTCCACGGCGCGGTCATCGAGGGCCTGCAGAAGCACGGGTTTGTCCGGGCCCGGGTCAACGGAACGATCGTGGACATCCGTGACGCCCTCAAGGCCGGAGGCGAGAACCCCCTGAACCTCGGCCGCTACGAGCAGCACACCATCGAAGCGGTCGTGGACCGGATCGTCATCACACCCGACGTCCGCCAGCGGCTTGCCGATTCGGTCGAGGTCGCGATGCGGCTTTCCGACGGTCTGCTGACGGCGCTGGTGGAGACCGATGGGTCCTGGGTCGAGCACCGCTTCAGCGAGAAATTCGCGTGCAGCGACCACCCCCAGTGCAGCCTCGATGAGCTGGCCCCCAGGATATTCTCGTTCAACTCGCCCTACGGCGCCTGCCGGAACTGCGACGGGCTGGGCGTGGTCAGCGAGTTCGATCCCGAACTGGTCGCGCCCGATCCGTCGCTGGGTATCGGCACCGGTGCGATCGAACCGTGGCGGAAGAACGGCAAGCGGATGAACATCTACTACAGCCGCATGATGCGGCGCTTCTGCGAACGTGCGGACGTCAAACGCACGACGCCGTACGAAGAACTCCCGAAGGCGATCCGGCGGATCCTCATGGAGGGAACGAACGAAGCCGACGAATCGCGGCTTGGCTTCACCTTCGAGGGCGTGATCCCCAGCCTGCGGCGCCGCTACGAAAAGTCCGACAGCGACTTCGTCAAGGAGAAGCTGCGGGGATACATGTCCAGCACCGAGTGCCCCGGCTGCGGCGGCCGTCGGCTGCGACAGGCATCGTTGCACGTGCGGTTGCCCGGTGCCGACGGCGTCAATATCGCCGAGGTCGCGGCGATGACGATCGAGAATGCGTTGGCCTTCTTCGAGCGTCTGGAGCTCAACACCGAGCGAAGCACCATCGCCGAACCGATCCTCCGCGAGGTCAACGCGCGGCTGGGTTTCCTCGCGTCGGTCGGGCTGAACTACCTGACCCTCGACCGGACCGCGGCCACGCTGTCGGGCGGCGAAGCGCAGCGGATCCGGCTGGCCACCCAGGTCGGGTCCGGACTCGTCGGCGTCTGCTACGTGCTCGACGAGCCGACGATCGGCCTGCACCACCGCGACAACGACCGGCTCATCGCCACGCTCCGACACCTGACGGACATCGGCAACACGGTTCTTGTCGTCGAGCACGACGAAGGCATGATTCGCGCCGCCGACCACATCATCGACATCGGCCCCGGCCCCGGCCGCCACGGTGGAACCATCACGGCCCAGGGACCACTCGACGAGATCCTGGTGGACAAAGCGTCGCTCACGGGTGCGTACCTCTCGGCGCGGCGAACGATCTGCGTTCCGTCCAAGCGGCGAGCGCTCGACGAGTCGTACGCGGTCGTGGTCAAGGGCGCGAGGCAGAACAACCTCCAGTCGATCGACGTGGCGTTCCCCCTGGGCGGAATCATCTGCGTCACCGGCGTGTCGGGCTCCGGCAAGTCCACACTGGTCAACGACATCCTGTTCAAGGCCGCCCGTCGCTCATTGCATGGTTCGCGGGACGCGCCAGGTGCGCACGATCGCGTCAACGGGCTCAGCCGCATCGACCGCCTCGTGCAGGTCAACCAGGCCCCGATCGGCCGGACACCGCGATCCAATCCGGCGACGTACACGGGCATCTTCGACGACATCCGGAAGCTCTTCACGCAGACCAAGGAGTCCAAGATACGCGGCTACCTGCCCGGTCGCTTCAGCTTCAACGTCAAGGGCGGTCGGTGCGAGGCGTGCCAGGGCCAGGGCGTCAAGAAGATCGAGATGCACTTCCTGCCGGACATCTTCGTCACCTGCGAGGTCTGCGACGGCAAGCGTTACAACCGCGAGACGCTGGAGGTGACCTATCGCCACAAGACCATCGCAGACGTGCTGGACATGCCGGTCGAGGACGCGATCGAGTTCTTTGACGCCCACAAGCGGACCCGCCGAATGCTGGAGTGCCTGCGGGATGTCGGTCTGGAGTACCTGCAGCTCGGCCAGCCCTCGACGACGCTTTCCGGTGGCGAGGCGCAACGGATCAAGCTCGCCAGCGAGTTGGGGAGCCCTTCGGCCGGCCACGCGTTGTACGTCCTCGACGAGCCGACCACCGGGTTGCACTTCGCGGACATCGAGAAGCTTCTCAGCGTGTTCGACCGCCTCGCCGATGCGGGCAACACGCTTGTCGTCATCGAGCACAACCTCGACGTGATCAAGAGCGCCGACTGGATCATCGACCTGGGTCCCGAAGGGGGCGACGGCGGCGGTCGGGTCGTCGCGACCGGCACGCCGGAGCAGGTTGCCAGGACACGCGGCAGCCATACCGGCCGGTATCTCAAACCGCTGCTGGCGAAGGCCACCGGTCGCCGTCGCGTCATGGCGACGGCATGAGACCGCCGAACGGGGCTCGCCGATGACGGTGGCAGTCGTCATCGCAATCGCCGTCGCCGTGACGGTGCTGGACTTCGTGATCCTCGTCACGATCGTCCGCCGGGGCTGGGGGCCGCTGCCGCGGGACTTCCCCGCCAGGACGCCCGGTGACGACGCCGTACGGCGACGCTACCAGAGCTTTCGCCTGGGCATGATGAACCTTGGCTACAGCATCCACGTGGCGGCGGATGAGCAATACCTACATCTGGTGCCGATCAAGCCGCTCCGAATGCTGGGCGGGCGGACCGCGAGTATCCCCTGGGATGCGATCCGTATTGAGAATCGGTCGCGTCGCGGCAAGTGGATCACGGCGCGGGTCGGCACACACACGCTACGGGGACCGTCCTGGTGCCTTGAACTCGCGTCCGACGCGTGATTCAAAAACCGGAATTCGATTGTAACTTGTCAGCCACCTCGCGCGGTATCATCTCTACAGGAGGCGGAATCCCCTACCAGCCGACCCGCTTGGGAGAAGGACAAGCGGGCGAGAAGGAGCCGCGCTCATGCCCCTGTTCGCGAACCGGCACGAGGCTTCACGGCAACTGGCCGAGAAACTGTCCTTCCTCAAGAACGAAAACCCACTGGTGCTCGGCCTGCCCAACTTCGGCGTGCCGATGGCCGCCGTCGTCGCCGAGGAACTCGACGCGGTACTCGACATCATTCTCATCGCGAAGTTGTCGATGCCGAATCACCCCGAACAGATCGTCGCGGCGGTCGACGAGCACGGCCGTATCTCGATGATCCAGAGCACTGCGCGGCTTTACCACGTGACCGCCCAGGAGATGATCGCTCCGGCCCGCGCCGCCTTCGCCGACCTGCAACGGCGTCGCGCGAGGTTCAGGGCCGTGCTCCCGGAGACCAACGTGCGTGGCCGGACGGTGATCATCGTGGATCACGGTGTCGAGACCGGTGCCACGATGCTGGCCGCCATCGCATCGGTCCGCGATCGCGGTGCCCGACGAGTGATCGCCGCCGCCCCGGCCGGCAGCGGCAAGGCGACGTGGCAGCTTCACGAGATTGCCGACGGCGTCGTCATCCCGCACACACCTTCCCGTTCCAAGGGGATCGAGCGATACTACGAAGTGTTCGACGAGGTGTCCGACCGAGAGGTCGAGGCGACGCTGCAGCGTTGGGCCGCCAGCCGACCGGAGCAGCATGCCGGGGTCAAGACCCTGGTCATGCGTGTCATCGCCGAACAGGAGCGTGTTCTTCATTGCGAGCTCGACCTGCCGCCGGGCACGACCCGTGGCAGCGGCCCGTATCCCGCCGTGATCTTCGCGCACGGGCTCGAAAGCGACGGCCAGAGTCCGCGCACCGTTCCCATCAGCCGCCGTCTGGCCAAGCGAAACGTCGTCGGCGTCCGGATGGATTTCACCGGTCACGGCCGATCGGAGGGCTCAGCGGCGGACGCCACCGACGAGCGGATGCTCGCCGACCTGCGGACGGTGCTGGAGAACGTCCGGATCCTCCAGGAGGTCGATCCCGACCGAATCGGTATCAACGGCGCGGGCTCAGCGGGCGGCATCGTGACCCGACTGGCCGCCGAGGACCCCGGCATCGCTGCGTTGGTGATTCGCGGGCCACTCAGCGGTGACGAGATCCAGAACACCAACCAGGTTGAAGCACCGACGCTGCTGATTCACGGCGAACATGATCCGGAACTCAACAAGCTCGCCGAGTCGATGGGCGACGACCTGGCCTCGATTCATCAACTGCTGGTGATCCCCGAATCGAACCGATGGTTCAACGACCCGATCAGCCTGGAGTTGATGGTGAGCGCATCAGTCGACTGGCTGGTCGATCATCTTGCGAACAACGGCCCCGCGCCGGAGTCGCATGAGGCCACGCCGGTGGTCGAGATCGAGATCGACAACTAGCTCCGACGCAAACAGGACCCAGGGTCCTGTTCTCCTAGTCCTCGAGCACGACGCGGAAACCGACCGTGACGAAGCTGGAATTCGGCGGGCTGGCGTCGCGGTGAGCTGCCCTGCAGGCGGCCGGCAACGATGCGAATGAGCCGCCACGAAGAACACGCGGCGAACGATCGCCGATCGCGACTGATGGACCGACCGGATCGATCGCCGTCGCCGCGTCGTACGGCGCATAGACATCGACGCACCATTCCTGGACGTTGCCGTGCACATCGAACATCCCCCAGTCGTTGGTGGGAAAACTTGCCACCGGTGATGTGAACACGTAGCCGTCCGTCCAGGTGAACCCGACCATATCGGGGAATCGCTCCATCCAGGTCTCATCGGCGGCGTTGCCGCGGGCGTTGTCCCGGTACGGATCATTTCCCCATCCGTAGGCGCCCTCGGTGCCGGCCCGACACGCGTACTCCCACTGGGCCTCGGTCGGCAGCCGGTAGGTCCGGCCCTCGACACCGCTGAGCCATGCACAGAACGCGGTCGCGTCGTTCCAGCTCACGCAGACGACCGGATGGTTGTCGGCCTGGTCGAAACCGGGGTTCCGCCAGGAGATCTCGGACCGCTGCCATTGCCCGGCCGTGCCAAGGCCAAGCGACCAACCGGCGGCCTCGGCGTCGGTCAGGTGCGCGGTTGCGGCGACGAACTGGGCGAACTGGCCGCGTGTGACCTCGATACGCCCGATCCAGAATGGCCGGGACAGCCGGACCGTGTGCTGCTGCTCCGATCGCTGGTGAAAGAGCTCTGTGCGGGGGCTTCCCATCCGGAATTCTTCCGGCTCGACCAGCACCAGCGTCTGGCTCAACGAATTGACCAGCAGGTCACCCGCGCGGGCCTGCCAGTAGGTGGCGATCGTTCGCCGCAACGCAAGGCCCTCGGCATGGACCGGGTCGAGGCCCAGCAACGCGTCGACAGCCCGGCGGGCTTCGCCTCGCGACGACCGCCTGTTGCGGGCACGGCCCCACGCCAGGTATGTCTCGATCCGCGCCGCCCTGATCTCGGCCGGAACGCGGTACAACGCGAGCTCGTCGAGCACTGCGATCGCTTCGTTGAATCGGCCTTCGTCGCGGTATCGGGTGAGCTGATCGAGAAGCTCGGCGACCCGACCCTCGTGACGCGCGATCGCCGACTGTCGCAGCTCGATCGCGTCATCCAGGCTGTCGGCGGCATCCTCGAACCGGCCGGCCAACCGCTTCAGCCGTGCGTCCTCGACCAGCGCCTCCGCATCGGCACAGTCCAGTTGCACGGCCCGGACGTTGCTCCATTGTTCCGGGCCCAGCGCCAGCATCTGCTGCCACCTGTCGAGGGCCGCGTCAGCGGCTCGGAACGAGTCGGCGTGCTGATCGAGAAGACGCGTCATTGCCGCAACCGCCTGCTCGTAGATGGACTGCGCTTCGGTATACCGCCCGTCTTCCACGAGCAGATCGCCCCACGCCGCGGACTCGGCGATACGAGCCGCTTCGGCCCGAAGTTGAGCGGACAGAAGGTCCGGCTGCCGGGCTACAGTGGTATCCCACTGCCGCCGCGCCTTGGCGGCGGCGGCGACCTCGATGTCGCGATCGACATCCGCCAGCTCCTCGACAACCCGGCGCCGCGGGGCAGCGGGCAACGCCTGGGCCAGCGGCGTCTGTTCAAGCACCGCCGCGACCTGTGGTTGCGGCGGTACCGTTGGGGTTCTTTCCAGCCATGCCCACGTTGCGACCCCCACCGCCGTGACGGCCAGGACACCCGCGGCGATGCTCAACGACAACCGCCGCGATCGGCCCGACACCGGCTCGGCGGGCTCGCTCAACGCGACCGGCTCGATGTCATCCGTACCTTCCATGATCGCGGCGAGGTCGGACACCCGTTGCGGACACGCGGAACGTTGCGAGCCGAGCGCTGCCAGCAGCCCCATATTGATCCGCACCTCGACTCCGGCGATCGGAGCCGGGTCGTCGTCCGGCCGCCTGCCCGCCAACGCCTCGTACAGCGTCGCGGCAAGCGCACGCACGTCGTCGCCCGGCACCTGGGCGACGTCGTCCAGCAGAAGGTTGCGGTCGGCGTGGCCGGCCTCGAGGTGCGCTCGATCGTCCGCGTCAATGACCACATGGTCAGCGTCGATCATGCCGTGGCAACCACGACGATCCAACCGTTGGTCGATGTCGACGGCGAGGTCGCGCGCCCACTTGACCACACGACGGGCGTCGAGACCACCAGGTGCCCCGGCTATCAATTGCGCAAGCGGCGTTCGCCTTTGCGGATCCTTCTGCGGGCTGTTGACGTCATCCCTGACCATCGGCTCGCACGCGGACCCCGGCCCCCCATTTAGAAGCCTCGTTCGCTGCCGCACAAGCATACTCGAAAACCCTGATCGGCGTCGTCACCCCGACGTCTGCCCGTATACTGCCGGGCTGGGAATCAATGACCACCTCGGTTCCATATCTCGACATCAGGAGGGTCGGTGAAGCCCTGGTGCTCAAATTCACACGCACCGACATGACCGACGCCGCCTTCATCGCCAGGTTGGGCGACGAGATCTACCAGATCGTCAGGGGCATGGAAAAGCCCAAGGTGGTCGTCGATTTCTCAGACGTCACGCGGCTCTCGTCTGCGACGCTGGGAATGCTCGTGGCGTTGCGAAAGATCGTCACCAGGCAGGAAGGCCAGATGCGTGTCACGCATATTGCTGACGATCTGATCGAGATCTTCAAGATGACCCGGCTCGACGTGACGTTGCAGGTGTGTGGAAGCAACGAAGCGGCGCTTGACAGCTTTGAGTAGGAAGGCTCTCAGCGTTCAGCTGTCAGCAAGAGTGCGGAGCTGAAGGCTGATAGTTGATAGCTTCTCCGACCTCAGAACCGCTTATGCGCGGGACGCTCCGACGGCGCCCTGACACCAAGAATCGCTCGCAGCAGTCGAATGTCGTCGGGCGTTGTGACCTTGATGTTCGTGGTCTCGCCGGCCACGGTGTAGACGGTTTCTCCAAGCCGCTCGACGAGCGAAGCATCGTCGGTTGCGTCTGACAGGTCGTCCTGGGCATAGGCTCGTCGAAGCAGCCCGACCTCGAAGATCTGCGGCGTCTGGATCTCGGCCAGACCACTGCGATCGACCGTCTCCAGGATCGCGTTGGCCTCGATCGACGTCCGACCCGCGTCACCAAGGATGGCGTCGGCCAGCGCATCGTCCTCGTTGTCAGCCACGTCGATCGATTCGGCGGCGAGGCGTTTGACCGTCGCCGTAATCCTGACGGCCGGCACGACGGCCGGGAGCTTGCGCGCCGCCTCGAAGAGCCGGTTGAGCAGTTTCTCACCGACGGCCGGTCTGGCCGCGTCGTGCACGGCGACATGCGTGCACTCCGCGGGAATAGCCTCCAACGCCAGCTTCACGGTCTCCCACCGCGCGTTGGGGCTACCAGGCACAAGCGTCGCCCCATGGAACCCCAACGGCGGGCCATACTTCGCCTTGAACTCGTCGAAGTTGTCGGGCGGACCGGCGACGACGATCGCACGGACCTCCTGGCGCTTTGTGAACAGTTCGACCGTCCGCATGACCAGCGCGCGTCCGCCGATCTCCTGGTCAAGCTTTGACGTCGGCCCGAATCGATCACTGCGTCCGGCGGCCGTGATAATGACACCGACGTTCATGGGCAATGATGATAATGAAAGAGCGGACGGTTGTCAGTTGTCAGTAGCAGGACCGACTGACCACGCTCAACTCACCTTCCCGATCACGTCATGCAGGCAGGTGCCCGATCTGGCGAGCAGTTCGATACGCCCGTACAGCAGACCCGTGAACCCGGCCTTCGGCGTGATGCGAACGGTGCATACGGCGTCGACGCCCTTGCGTTCGAAACTGACCAGTTCCGCGTTGAAGTCGCGTGCCAGTGAGCGGACCGTATAGATTTCATCGTTCCCCATCGACTTGATGTCGATGGTGAAGTCCTTGGAGACGTCCTCGTCCAGGAACCCGATGATCGAGCGTCTGGCCGGCACTTGCCAGAGACGGTTGCCGGGCGGCGGGATGATCGTGGTCTTGTGACGCACCCACGCATCGGTGAGCGGTGCCTCCGGGTGGTCGGTCTCGATGATCCACCAGGTATCCAGAGCTCGCTGGAGGGTTTCCTGCGTCAGGTCCCAACGAAGCATGTATGAGGATCGTGGTTCATCGAACTCCGGATCGAAGTCCACAAAGACCGGGGCCCGGCGGTTGGCGGAGAGGATGTTGAATACCCGCCCGTCGATCGCGGTGACGACGACGTGTCCGGAGGTCTCCCCGGACGCAAGGTTCAGGATGCTCGGTGAGATCCGGACCGCCAGTGTCACTTCGGCGCGCAGGTCCAGCTGGTACGGCTCGGCTGCACCCTCGAAGATCACATAGATCGTGGCCGTCCGAAGACCGGTGATCGGCTGCGGTTCCAATTCAGCCTCCAGCGGAACCGACGCGCCCGGCGCGATCACGGTACCGGTGAGGTCACCGATCGTGGTGCACTTGCATGACGGCTTGACGCTCAGAATGCGGACGTGCCTGTCGCCGACGTTCTTGATCATGACCGTCCCGGACGCTGCCTTGTTCGGCACGACGGGTCCCAGGTCGAGGATCGGCGGATCGAATTCGATGCGCACCGTCGACACCGTGAGCGGTGCCGGTGACGAGACCGTCGGCTGCACGACGGCCGGCCGCGTTGCGGCGACCGTGGCGGCCTCGGCCACCGTCGCGTCGCCGGACTGATCGCAGCCGGCCAACGCCCCCGCCTGGAACGCGGCGAGGCATGCAACGGCCCACATTTTGGTTGGGCTGGTCCCACCGATCATGAGATTCTCCTTACCTTCACCGTTGACTATACACGCCGGGTGCCGGTAAGCCACGTCCGCTAACTCCAGCCGCCGAGCAAGGCCAGGAAGTCCACGATCCCGACGATGCCATCGCCGTCCAGGTCGGCGATACATTGCGCCGGGCACGGCCCCCAAGCCGCCAACAGCGCGAGAAAGTCCGTAATCCCCACCGTGCCGTCGCCGTCAAGATCGCCGAGTGCGAAGTACTCGAAGCGAGGTTCGGGGGCCAGCACGACAGTGCGTGTCGCGTCGTCGACGGTCACGACCAGCAGATCGACACCGGGCCCGGTGCCCGCCGTCAGCCCCACTGTGAATGTGCCGCCGCCGTTGTCGACGGCGGCGCCGAAGGTCGACAGGCCGGCGCTGCCGGAGGCGTGTTCGACGACGACCGACCCGATCGGCACTGTGACCGGCAGCCCTTGCCAATCCAGCAGCGCGATCTGCATGGCCGTGGTCGAGACGCCGTTTGGCGCAACCAGCTGCGGATCAAAGACAACCTCGGACCGGATCGCATCCGGTCGTCCCACCAGGCCCGTCCGCCAGTCTGCAAACAGCGCCTCCAGCTGCACGACCGGGTCCGGCGCGGCCGCCGACTGGAAAGGCACGTTGAGCCGCATGAAGTAAAGCCCACCGACACAGCCCGCCGCGTTGCAGACCGGATCGTCGATGTCACCGACCCGCGCCACGACCATGCCCCCGATATGACCGGACTTGTCCACGTCGGGGACATAACCCGCCGGCGGACAGCCGCACGAGGCCGGCGCAGCCGAGCTGCACGAGCAGCGACCGTCGCCGCCGTTGTCCTTCGCCGCCTGCATCCCGGCCATGAGCTTGGCCGGGATGTCACCGGCCGTGCCCAGGATCGCCGCCTTGATGGCATCCACGACACACGCACCGGCCAGGACGTTGCCCTGGATCGTGTAGGACATGGTCCCGTCGGTCCCGGTGATGCTACCGGCCCACTGGCCATTACTGCTGCCGGTGAAGGAGAGCTTGTCGCCGTTGGTGTCGGCGATGCCGTACTGGCGGCTCTGGTGACCGGGGATGCCCTGCAGGATCGCGAAGATCTCGTGCGGCGACATGCCGGCCATGAATCCGTCGAAGATGATCGGCCGCCGGATCCCGTCGAAGTCACCTGCCGCCTGCACGGCCGCGGCGCCCTTGCCGACGACCACGACCGGCACGATGTTCAGCAGATCAAAGTTTGTCAGGCACGTCACGGTGCCGACGGCGACCTCCTTGGTCTCGCAGTCGGTGATGACGATCGACCACGTAGCGTCGACAGCGGGCGCCGAGATACCGACGACCAGGGCCACCATGATTGACCGCCAGCTACGCATTAACTCCATGATGGACCTGACGGCAACGGTGTCAATCGCTATTTCAGCGAAATATCCATCCGTTCCCTAAGATGCCCGCATCCCATGGCCGGAGTGGCGGAATTGGCAGACGCGCTGGATTCAAAATCCAGTGCCCGCAAGGGCGTGTGGGTTCGAGTCCCACCTCCGGCATTGAAGAAAAAGAGCTCAGAGCTCTTTTTCGTCAGTTGGTCTTTCTTAGCGACCTGCCTCGTACCTCGTGTTGTACCGATCCTGCAACGCTTGTGCTGTCTTGTCACGTTTGCCAGGTAGCGGGCCGACGGTCGCGCCGTCCCGGGTATAGAGGTCCATGTCTTTGCACCAGCCACTTGTCTCGAGGACGAAATGGCGCGTCCAGCCCGGCGGGATGGGCGGAAGCGTCGTCGCGTCGAATTCGAGGTGGGTTTCCTCGCCGGGGCCGATGATCGC
>SMVA01288259.1_pt1 | contig 15846 bp, 15 predicted proteins | sample 2456451 | NCBI WGS metagenome assembly SMVA01 (sample SAMN11095933, study PRJNA526329) | marine sediment metagenome | biome: Marine sediment; feature: Surficial sediment; material: Deep marine sediment; isolation source: Hadal surficial sediment | place: Pacific Ocean | collected 2014-05 | depth...
CAACATTCCATGGGTGAATTGAACCTTATCCATCTGGGCACCACGCCATTCCATACCGCCGTTCGCAGGGCACTCCAAAAAACGGATCATGCTGGTGGACGGGAACCGCATCAGGTCATCCATCGTCAATACCAGTGGGCGCTTGACCATGCCGTGAATCATGATTCTGTGCTGATTTGGGTTAATTTCCGGGAGCCCGGAGTGGTAGCGTTCAAAAACGACACTGCTCGGCGTAATAATGCCTTTTAATTCGGCGAGCGGAGTAAAACTGATAGAAGCGATTCGGTCAGCAGTTAACCAGTCAACTGTCCTGCGCTTTACATGGGCTTCATATCTGGAGGGTTGTCCGTAGGGATGTGTTACGACCCCGCTACCCAGAGTTTTTGTCCAGGCAGGGACTTCTGGCGGTGATGCCGCCTGTGCTGCCGGAAGCAGGCCAATTGAACCCGCCGCTGCTCCAGCCATTAAACCAAGGCCGCCCAACAAAAAGCTTCGGCGATCCTCTATCTCATGGGTACCACCGGTATAGTCACTTTCGAAAAGCGAGTCTATTTCTATGCCTGGATCCATACCAACCTCCTGCTCTTCCGCTCTATCTTAAAAATGTACAGCTATACATATACTTTAGTATATTATAAAATTCTTACATACAATCCAAACCACATCAACCAACAACTTAAGGGGTATCTAGTGGATCTGGAGAAAATGCAGGAGAATGCCTTGCAGGCCAGCAATATGATGAAATTGCTGGGGCATCAACACCGCCTGATGATCCTCTGCGAATTAAAGGTATCAGAAAAATCTGTTGGCGAACTCTCCAATATTGTTGGCATTAGCCAGTCCCTGGTTTCCCAGCATTTAGCCCGCATGCGTCACGAAGATGTAGTGACTTCAAGAAGAGACGCCCAGGTGGTCTTTTATGCACTAAAAGAAGGACCCGCATCCATCTTAATTACCACCCTTTATGACATCTATTGTGCTGAGTGATCCAAACAGGTTCAAATAATTTGTTGACTTAGTATATTATAATCTTTATACATAACAATAAGCTAATTAATTTAGATAACAAAAACTATAATAGGCGGAATCTCATGGCCATTAAACGAGTTATCACACCCTTTATCTTCATTTTGACTATTGGACTTGCCCAATCTGCGGTGGCAACTAATGGCTACTTTACTCATGGTCTCGGCGTTAAAAACAAGGCGATGGCTGGCGCAGGAACAGCCATGCCTGAAGAAGCCATTTCAGCTGCGAGCAATCCAGCAGCTGCGGTGATGGTTGGCAGCCGATTTGAAGTCGGTGCCAGCTTCTTCTCACCAAGGAGAAGTTATGAGTCTTCGGCCAGCCTGGTGAATGGCAATTTTGGTGCATTTACCATTGGCCCAAACGACATTGACAGTGATCGTGAATACTTTGTTATCCCTTATATTGGCAAAGTCTGGGATTATAAAGATAATGCAGCCCTGGCTGTGAATTTCTACGGTCGAGGTGGAATGAGTTCATATTGGAGTGGCGGCACTGCAACTTTTGACCCCGACGGACCCGGACCTGCACCGGTCATGACCTTACCGGGCACCTATGGTGATGGCACTGTCAGAATGAACCTGTCTCAAGCATTCCTGGATACTACCGCCGCGTTTGATCTGGGTTCCTGGAAAGTAGGTATTACGGTTGTACTAGCCATTCAGGCATTCAAAACAGAAGGCCTGAACAATTTCGCCGGTTTCACCGAGACATTTGCTGCCAGTGGTGGTATGACATTCCCGACAAACCTGACCAACAATGGCACTGAATTTTCCTATGGTTACGGGCTGAAGCTCGGGGCTATCTGGGAAGCAAATGAGCGCCTGAATCTCGGTATCGCCTACCAGTCCGAGACAATTATGACCGATCTCGATGAGTATGCAGACCTGTTTGCCGAAAGCGGTGGTTTTGATATACCGGCCAGTTTCCGTTTAGCTGTCAGCTTCCTTGCGACACCCGCCGTCAGCCTGCATTTCGATTACGAACGCACCTGGTACAGCGAAATCGATTCTATAGGCAACAGCATCACAAATCTATTCGCCTGCCCTACCACCGGCCAGGGCGGCACGAGTCTCAGCAGTTGTCTTGGAGGCAACAATGGGGCAGGGTTCTTCTGGGATGATATCGACGTCTTCAAATTCGGTATTCAGTGGGTCTCGAGTGACAAGATGACCTATCGAGCCGGATACAGCACAACCGATCAACCCATTGATAGCAGTGAAGTCTTGTTTAACATTCTTGCGCCGGGTGTGGTGGAAGAACACTTTACTTTTGGTTTTACACGTGTGCTGAGCAACGATCGAGAGTTCAGCATGTCCTTCATGTACGCGCCGAGTAACTCTGTTAAGGGGCGCAATACCTTCGACCCGACTCAAACCCTTAAGATAGAGATGTATCAGTACGAGATAGAATTTGGTTACAGGTTCTAATCCCGCTCACCAATGTTCTATCAGAATTAAAAAGCCGGGGATGTGACCCGGCTTTTTAATTTACCACTTTTGGTTTTCTAAGTTTCTTCCTAGTAGCCTTGTAACTCACCATAACGATTTCGGTGAAAGGCACTGCTACCAAAGGTATGTTCTGAGACTCGTGACCGCTTCATGAAGAATCCGATTTCGTATTCATCGGTCATGCCGATACCACCATGCATCTGGATACCTTCACTACTGACCAGGTTGTAGGTGTCATTGAGTCGCGCTTTGGCAAGACTTGCCAGTTCTGCGGTTTCCTCTGAATCCTCATCGAGCGCGGACAACGCTTCGAGAACAACAGATTTTGATAACTCCACTTCACAAAACATTTCTGCCGCCCTGTGTTTCAACGCCTGAAAAGAACCAATAGGAACGCCAAACTGCTCACGAACCTTAAGGTATTCAATCGTTCTTTCAAAACACTCCTGCAAACCTCCGAGCATTTCAGCGGAAAGTAAAATACGCCCGGCATCCAACGCCTTATCCAGCACATCTGCGCCCTTACCTTCTTCGCCAAGCAAAGCGCCTTCTGCACCATCGAACTCTATATTCGCAGCATTGCGACTATCCGCCATTATCGTTCTTGTCACCTTCACGCCTTTCGCGTCACGATCAACCAGCACCAGAGTCAACCCATCACGGTCACCTGAATTGCCTGAAGATCTGGCAACCACGACCAGCTTATCTGCCACGTGGCCATCAAGGACAAATTTCTTCGCCCCGGTTACCTTGTACCCATCTCCTGATTTCTCCGCCTTCATAAGAGAGCCATAGGGACTATGATGTGGCGTTTCTTCAAGTGCCAGGCTCAAAAGAAGCTCACCACCGGCGACCATGGGTAATAATTCAGATTTCTGGTCATCAGAGCCGCCATGAATGATGGCACTGGCGCCGACAGCAGTTGCCAGTAGTGGAGAACAGGTCAATGTACGACCGCACTCTTCCATGACGACACCCATACCCATATAGCCAAAACCAAGACCACCAAAATCTTCAGGAATTGTAATGCCAGCCCAGCCAAGTTCTACCATCTGTGACCAGGTATCCCGGTCGAACCCTGATTCATCCTTGTCATCACGTAATCTTCGCATCTGCGTAATTGGCGTGTTGTTTGTGCAAAAGTCCTTTGCAGCGTCCTTGAGCATGTTCTGTTCTTCGTTCAATACCAAAGGCATCTGTGCTTACTCCTATCCTACTCACGATTGCTTAAAATTTAGTCCGGTAAGCCAAGCACACGCTTGGCAATAATATTCAACTGGATTTCAGAACTACCACCGGCAATGGTGCTGGCTTTCGACCTTAGCCAGGTTCTGGTGAGCAGTTTCTCCTGCTTCTCAAACATGTCACCTTCCCAACCCAGTGACTGGGTACCCACGGCTTTCAACTGGATTTCAAGGCGTTCTTTACCTAATTCTGAGCCATAATATTTGAACATGGATGTGGCAAAAGTCGGTGTCCCACCTTCCTCACTCTCAGCCATCGCTCTTTGTTGTGTCAGGCTAAAGGCTCGCTGGTTCATTACGTTCTCAGTTACTGATTCGCGTATACTTGAATCCGCTATTCTGCCGTTATTCTCCCCGCAATATTCCATGGCCAGCTCAGGCAGGGTGCCCATACTATCATAGCGACCACGGGCGCCACCGGAATTTAACCCGGATATTGAGCTTCTCTCATGCTGTAGCAATCTCTTGCCAACTGTCCAGCCACGGTTAAGCTGACCCACCAGATTGTCCTTCTCGCATCTGGCATCATCAAAGAAGGTTTCACAAAAGGGTGACCCACCGCTAATCAACTTTATCGGTTTTACTGTGACGCCAGGCTGATCCATATCAATGAGTACAAAACTTATGCCCTCATGTTTGGGTGCCTGTGGCTCTGTTCGCACCAGTGTAAAGATCCAGTCCGCATACTGGGCTCCCGATGTCCAGGTTTTCTGTCCATTGACGAGAAAGGAGTCATCCTTATCCTCACACTTTGTCTGCAGGCTCGCCAGATCTGAGCCTGCCCCTGGTTCACTGTATCCCTGGCACCAGCGTATTTCGCCACTGGCAATTTTCGGCAGATGTTCTCGTTTTTGTGCTTCCGTTCCATAATCCAGGAGCGTTGGCCCGATCATGCTAAAACCCATGCCGCCAATGGGACTACGGGCATTTATTCGAATCATTTCATCCTGCAGGATCAGGAATTCTTCCTTGCTATGGCCGCCGCCACCATACTCAACAGGCCACATGGGCGCCGTCCAACCTTTATCTGCCATTCTGTCCAACCAGACTTTTGAATCGGGGTTGGCGTATTCCTGCTTTTTTCCACCACCGATCATATTGTCCTCAGATTCCGGTTCTCTCATGCTCTGTGGGCAATTTTCTTCCAGCCAGGCACGAGTATCAGCTCGAAATTCTTCTAGCATTCCCATCACCGTCCTCCGATTGATGTCGTGTTGGCAAACAAACCTCTTCTCTGACGGCTATTTGCGTCGGCAACAGTATCAAATAGAGGGGTAAAAGATAAATAGGCGGGCAGGCATCTAATATTACCCATTGACCCGAATGATAGTAGACAGATATCTTTATACCTGAACTTCAACAAACGAGCAGATAGATGATTGATTTAAGTCGCGAGGGCAATGTCTTTGTCCTGACCATGAATGATGGAGAGAACCGGTGGAACACCACTTTTGTACGTGAATTTGCAAATGCACTGGATGAGGTTGAGGCTTCAACGGGACCAGCCGCGCTGGTCACGGCATCAGCCAGCGAGAAGTTCTTCTCCAACGGCCTGGACCTGGAATGGCTCAGCTCAGAAGGAGAACATAAAGGCGGCGACCGTAAGGCTTTCGGCGGTGAGTTCATGGAACTGATGGGGCGCATTATTACACTGCCTGTTCCCACTGTCTGTGCAATCAACGGCCATGCTTTCGGTGCCGGATTTATGTCAGCACTTTGTCACGACTTCAGGATAATGCGTTCCGACCGGGGCTTTATCTGCGCCAATGAGGTCGAACTGGGTATGATGATTCCGAATCCGGAAATCGCGCTGTTTCGGCATAAGATCCCGATGAATGCCTTTTTTGAAACGGTACAACTGGCCAGAAGATGGACGGGCCCTGATGCCCTGGCTGCCGGAATCGTGCAACAAACTGCCGAACTTGAAACACTGCTCGATAACGCTAAAGCAAAAGCCGAAGAGCTTTCCAGACTCGGCGCAAACCGGAAAATTTACGGGCAGATGAAAGAAAATATTTATGGCGAGAACCCTTCGATCAACAACAACCATGGACCAGCTTATATGCTGAAGAATTCCAGGGACTTTCATTAACAACTATACCAACGATCCATTTAACATATCAATAGCCGCATCCAGCGCCTTAGATAAACCGTTGGCATTCGCCATATTTTTACCTGCAATGTCAAACGCCGTTCCATGATCCACAGAGGTTCTAACAAAAGGGATGCCCATGGTAGCCGTGATGCTGTCTTCGAAATTATGCACCTTAATTGCGATGTGCCCCTGGTCATGAAAAAGAGCGAGCACTGCATCAAACTCACCTGCGATCGCCCGATAAAAAATTGAATCTGCGGGATAGGGACCAACCACGTTGAGTCCCTGCAATCGTGCTTCCTGAACAGCAGGTAATATTTCTTCAATCTCCTCGCGGCCTAACATCCCGCCTTCGCCACCATGAGGGTTCAGGGCAGCGACTGCTATTAATGGATTCTTGAAACCCCATCTTTTCATACAGTTGTGCGTCAGGGTCAACTTTTCAAGCAGGACTTCTCTGGTCACATACTTCACTGCTTCACTCAAGGATTTATGAGTAGAAAGGTGGGCGACCTTCAGTCCCGTCGTCATTAACATTGTCGCAGTCAGTTGAGAGCCTGTCATGCGTGCGAGTATTTCCTGATGGCCAATATCTCCTACATAGCCTGCAGCATGAACGGCTTCTTTATTGATTGGGCAGGTAACGACCCCTTGAATTGATCCCGTCAGACAATAGTTCACGGCTGCTTCGAAATATTGTACCGCTGCACGGCCACATTCCGCGGATACTTCCCCCTGAACGAAATGACCCACATCAAATGAAACAGGCTCCAGTACCTGCAGGCATTCACTCGATTCATCCAGATCGTCAATGCTTTGGATCAGCACCAGCTTTAGTTTTTTGCCTGTTTGTTTCATGGCAATTCGCAAACAGTCAACCGAACCAATGATGAATGGCCGGGCTCGTTTGTATAAGTCAATATTAGAAAACGCCTTGATAATGACCTCGGCACCTATCCCGGCCGGGTCACCCATTGTCACTGCGAGCAGCGGCTTATCCATTCTCGTTGCAAGACTCGAGAATATGTGTGGCCACCAGTGCTGGCTCTTGCATGGGAATAAAGTGGGTTAATTCAGGCAGATAGATATCTGTCCCTTGTTCGAATTCTGCTGCCAGTCCTTCCCAGGTAGGTGAGGTACTGAAATCCATCTCCTGACTCTCGGGATCTCTCGGTTTTGCGCGAAGAATTTTTACGGGTATCCCGATTTTATGAATCTGGTCATAGACGTCTGTACCGGCACTACCCATATAGATTGAAGCCTCCACCTGGGGAGGACAAGCCAGTACATAACCGTCGCCCTCAGGGTTGGACACCAGTCCGTAGGTGCAATAATCCATTAACACATCTTCTCGCCAGAGACCGTAGGAGCCACGACCCTGGAAGTTGGCAAACATGGAATCAGCACTATCGAAATAGTTTTTTCTTCTCGCGACAGGGTGCTCTCCTTCTTCGCTGAGCCAGGCAGTATGCTCCGGAATCGCCTCGACATACATTTCCGGAACCATGATAACGGGATCAACCAGCACCAGGCTGGAGAATGCTCCCGGTTCACTGGCAGCCGCCTGCACCATTGCGTGACCGCCCATCGAATGACCCACTCCAATGACCTTCTGTAATTCCAAGGCCACTAGAAACTCAGTTAGATCCGTGCCAAATTTATCCCAGCTAAAGGGAAATGTATTGTCACTTCTACCGTGGCCACGCATATCAATCGAGATGATGTGCTTCCCTGGCAGCTGCTCGATGGTTTTATCCCAACAGCGGGCGTGAAATCCAGTCGCATGCAAGAACAAAATAGTGCCCTGCTCTTTATATTCCGGTCCCCATTCAAACCAACAGAGGTTCACCCCGTTCACATGGGTATAGTTTTCGGTACAGCTCATCAATTCCTCGTCGATTTAAAAATGTGTTTGTGGTCCAGACGTGCGAGTGCAGTAACCATAGCAGAGCGGGCACAACCCATATACCAAAAGTACTGTTGTTGCTATGCTCTTTTCTTATTCTTAACGCCCTCGACAGTACCAAAACGGAACAGGACCATGCGGTTATTTGTAATTACCATACTTTTTTTGTTGCCAAGCATCGTTCCGGCGGGGCCCCTGAGCAGACAGGAGCAGAACCTGGTTGCGCTTGTGGAAGAATATGAACCGGAAGCCCGTCAGTTGCTGAAGAAGGTTGTTAACATCAACAGTGGCACCATGAACTTCGATGGCGTGAAAAGCGTTGGAGATATTTTCGCGCACGAATACCAGAGACTAGGATTTAAAACCGAATGGGTAGACGGCACACCCTTCGGGCGAGCAGGACACCTTATCGCCAGCACCGGTAACGGTGGGCTGAAAATTTTGTTAATTGGTCATCTGGACACCGTATTTTCCAAAGACAGTCCGCTAAAGCGATATGAGATCCTGCCCGGCGACCAGGTCAAGGGTCCGGGCATTGTCGACATGAAGGGTGGAGACGTCGTCATGCTCAATGCGATCAAGGCTCTCCGTGATACAGGCCTACTGGAACAGATGAGTATCAAGGTGATACTAACCGGTGACGAAGAAAAGCGTGGCTTTCCTTTATCAGTTGCCACCAGGGCACTCATCGATGCAGGCAAATGGGCAGACATTGCCATCGGTTTTGAAGATGGTGATGGCGACCCAAAGACCGCAGTGGTCTCCCGAAGAGGGGCCAGTGGCTGGATATTGACAGTCACCGGGCGACCAGCACACTCTTCACAAATATTCGGGGAAGGCTATGGTGTGGGGGCAATCTATGAGACTGCCCGGATCCTGAATCAATTTCGTGAAACTCTGGCGAGTGAACCTAACCTCACATTCAATCCTGGTGTCATCGTCGGGGGCACCGAGTCAATGCTCGACACCGGGTCTGGTAAGGGAACTGCCTATGGTAAAAACAACATCATTGCACAAACGACCCGGGTCACTGGAGACATACGTGCGCTGACACCGGTGCAGTTGAAGTTCGCCCAGGATGCAATGGCCAGTATTGCGAGCGACAATCTTGCTGAAACGGGCGCTGAGCTCAAGTTTCTTGAAGGCTACCCGCCAATGGCACCGACGAAAGGCAACCATAAACTACTCGCTATCTACAATGAGATCAGTAAGGACCTCGGTTATGGAAAAGTCACAGCGGTCGATCCACGCAAAGCCGGCGCAGCAGACATATCCTTCGTGGCAAAATATGTTGATATGGCCATTGATGGTCTGGGGCTAATGGGATCAGGCGGGCACACAAAAGACGAGCTAGCCGATATGCATACACTGAACCAACAGACGAGTAGAGCTGCCCTCCTCCTGTACCGTCTGGCAAAACAATCATCATCCGTAAAGTAAAGTAGGGTAAATAGTTTCAAATGGCTAGAGATCCCAATCGCAGACAAACCATCATTGTCGGTGCGAGCAAACTGTTTCTATTAAATGGCTACGATGGCGTCACGGTGGATGAGATTTGCAGCCAGACCAATTCAGCAAAGGGAAGTTTCTATCATTTCTTTCGCTCAAAAGAGGATCTCGCTGTGCAGCTGGTCGATGAAATCTGGCACCAGACAGAGCAACGGATGGAAGAAACCTTTTCTCCGGATAAAGATCCGCTGGAATCGATTCGCCAGGAACTCATTCTTACCTATACACAAGCTCACACCATGAAAGGTCGAGCAAGAGTCATCACGGGTTCACCAATCGGCACACTATCTGTATCGATGGCGGGTAAGAGCGAAAAAATTCGAAAACGAATCAATTTCGCCTTTACCCATATGCGACACTTCTACTTCGCGGCATTTACAAAAGCTCTCGACAAGGGAGAGTTTGATTCACGCCTGGACGCTAACCAACTGGCGGACCTGCTGCTGGTCACTATCCAGGGAATCGGCATTGTCGGCAGGAGTAACAACAGTCCTGCGAAGGTAAAAAAACTGGTTAACAATATCATGACCACTTTCACCGGGGAGTAAATCTACCAGGCTCAAATGGGCATGAAATCATGCTAAACAACCCACCGAATATTGCTCACTTGCAAGAATTATTTGTTATTATGCGCGGCCCTCAGGCCGGTACCCATGGTTGAAAAGCGCTTTGAAAAAGATCGCCATCGTTGGCTCAAGCTGTTCCGGTAAAACTACCCTCGCCAGAAAACTTGAGCAACGCCTTAAATTAAAACGCATTGAACTTGATGCCATCAACTGGTTGCCAGACTGGCAGGAGCTCGACTACGACGAATTTGCAAAAATTGTCGATCAGGAAACGCTGGCTGATTCCTGGATTGTGGATGGCAACTACCAGAGCCGGTTAAACGGTTTAACATTACAGCGAGCCGACAAAATTATCTGGTTGAATCTGCCGTTCGCAACCGTTTACCGACGCCTTTTTTCGCGCCTCTATGATCGAATTATCATTGGCGAAGAACTCTGGAGCGGAAATCGCGAGAGCGTATGGCGGACATTATTCGATAAAGATTCCCTGCTTTACTGGATACCAAGAAGATACTGGGTATCACGACGGGGTTATGTCAGATTTTTCAGGAACCCACTCTATGCAAACAAACTTCTTGAATTTCAGGATGCTGCCTCGCTGACCGAGTGGTTAGCAAGCATTCCAGAAGAAGGTTGAACTTATGTTCGTAAAAGCTGAGCGCGGAATTCGAATCTTGGCCATCGGACTGCCTATCGTGGGGGGAATGATTTCCAATGTCGTCCTGGGACTTGTCGACACGGCAATGGTCGGAACCATCGGCAATGCAGCTCTGGGTGCAGTTGGTCTGTCATCATTTATGGCATTTATCTACCTCGGACTCTTCTATGGTTTTTCCATTGCAGTACAAGCGATGGTTTCAAGAAGAAAAGGTGAAAACAAGCCACAGGAATGTGGCATTTACTTAAGTGGTGCGTTGCTGATTATTGTTGCGATCGCACCCCTGGCTTCTACCCTGCTTTATTTTGCCATTCCTCACCTGTATCCGTTAATCAACGATGACCCCGTGGTCATTTCTATCGGCGTCGACTACATTCGCTGGATTATTTTACAGGCCGTCTTCGTTGGCTTTATCCAGGCGAACACTGGATTCTGGAATGGCATCGGCATGACTCGAGTCTACATCAGTTCACTGCTCACCATGCATGCAGCCAATGTATTCCTTAACTACGTTTTTATTTTTGGCAAGTTCGGAGCACCAGAAATGGGTGCTGAAGGTGCAGGATTTGCCACCGCCCTTGCCAGCGTACTGGGTGCAGGCCTGTACCTTCGCCTGGGTTTAAAATTCGGTAAACCATTTGGCTATATGCAGAAGATGCCCTCGATCAATGATCTACAGGGAATCTTTCGACTTGCGATACCTGCAGGTCTTCAACAGTTGCTGGACATCACTGCACTAACAATCACTTATAGTATTGTTGGCGTGATCGGAACGATGGAACTCGCTTGTTACAGTGTACTTCTCAATCTGATAAACCTTGTTGGTTTACCGGCCTGGGGGCTCGGAACTGCTGGTGCAACACTGGTCGGCCAGGCACTGGGTGAGAAGAACATAGAAGATGCCTCAAACTGGGCATGGGATGTCATCAAGATCGGTGTGCTGGCGATGGCATTTATTGGCATGCCATTCTGGTTATTTCCCGAACTTATTCTTTCAATCTGGATCCACGATCCTGATACCCTGGAAATGGCCAAACTGCCGACCCAGATTCTTGGTGTAATGATTGCCTTTAACGGAGTTGGTTATATGCTGGCCATGATGTTAAACGGTGCTGGCGACATTCGGCGAGTCACTCTCGTCAATCTCATCACCCAATGGCTCATTCTTGTCCCTGGCGCCTATCTATTCGGTATCGAGTTGGGATTTGGTTTAATCGGGATATGGCTGACACACCAGATTGCCTATAGAGCAGGACACTCATTTATTTTCAGCTATTTCTGGCGACAGGGAAAATGGTCAAAAATCATTTTTTAGATGGTCTGATTAAGCTCGGTACGCCGCATCACTATTTACGTCATGGCGGCGTCAAAGTCGTACTCAAAAATTTGTTAACTTGTTAACAAATTTCCTCCGTGCGCCTCTCCCTTCTCTTAAAGAACGGTCCTGACAAAAATATCCACTCAATCAGAGGTTCCTTAGGTGCCCGCCCAATACAGGAGTAAACAGTGCAGGTGAAAAAAGTTCCGGCTGGTTGTGTAAACTACTTTCTCCACTAACCGTATGAATATTAACTGGAGCCTGAAGTATCGTGCCTGAATTTTCAGAATATAAAGCAAATTTTGATTCCATGCCCTATCACAAATCCATGGGTATCACGGTCCTGGAGCAACGCCCGGGTTTTGGGAAAATTGTTCTTAGGAAAGATGCAAATACTCCGGGAGGCATTGGAGGCAGCGTCCATGGTGGCATCCTGGCTGCCATGGTGGACATTGTCATGTTGGTCGCCATCTTTGCAGAAATGAGAGAAGGCGAACAACCTGCTGGCACGGCGGAACTCAGTATCACTTATCTACGACAGGCTCATGGAGAAAATATCTACGCCAGCGCCAATGTTATAAAACGCGGCAGACAACTCTCGTTGGTAGAAATTGATATAACAGATGATGAAGAGCGACTGTGTGCACGCGGCAGAACTCTGTACGCATTTCGTGCCTGAACATATCGCTGGATAAAGCAATCACGATAATGGCTGGGATAGCTATATCGAGGGGTTTAGGGAGTTCCACGCTAAATACCAGGGGACTTAAGGGCATTTAACTTTACTGTCTGAAAAGTAGATTTCCCGATCCTCAATCTGCCAGGGTTGATACTTTTTCATGATCGATTCAAATAACCTGCTTTCCAGAAAACAGGATAACCAATCTCTTAATTTTGGATATCGAGATGACAGAAACCATTTTGGCTCAACATTTGAAAACTGACGGATAAAAGGAAAGATGGCGACATCCGCATAAGAAATTCGACCACCAAACAAAAAAGTGGTTCTCGCGAGCTGCGCTTCGAGCTTTTTTAGAAAGACCTCACAATGTTCACGGTAGCTGCGCTGAGACTCATCTGGATAACGGTCAGAGTACTTATAGTGATCCAGGTGTTCTTTGAAGACATCATCGTTTTCGCTGACCAGCCTGACCATAAGTGAAAGGACTCCCCTTGGATAGTCATGCCATCCATCGGGATCGTTTTCTGAAATGCTCCATAAAAGGATATCCAGGCTCTCTTCGAGCACGCTTGAATCTCTATTCAAAAGTACTGGTACCGTTGCCTTTGGGGAGATGTCGAGCATTTCACGGGGTTTATGCTTAAGGTCAACTTCCCGGATCTGAAAATCAATGCCTGCGTAGGCTAAAGCCATTCTGGCTCTCATCGCATAAGGGCATCGCCTGAAGGTGTACAGGATCGGCAGCCGGTTCATTTTCGGTCATTACACTCATAGAAAGGCATAGGAATGTTATCTATACCAACTTTCGTATGCGGACATCAACCTTTAAATAATCACCCCCACTATTGGCACATTCTACCCGCAAGTGAGAACATACGGCCCCCGATTCCGATGCGACTTCCTATACACGTGATACGACAGATTCTTAAGGAGCCCCTGCTGCACTTTTTGTTGCTGGGTTCATTGCTCTTTGTTCTCTATTCACTGAAAAACGATGCGGCAGAGTCATCCACCCTGGTGGTGAGCAAAGAAAAGATAGTTCAGCTCGAAACCTTGTTTGAAAGCACCTGGAAAAGGAAACCTGACGAAACACAGCTCAAATCCCTGATTGATAACTATGTACTGGATGAAATCTACTATCGAGAAGCACTGATGCTTGGTCTCGACCAGAATGACGTCATCATAAAAAGAAGGTTGAAACAGAAACTCGAATTTATCAGCGCCGATATGATGAGCTTGCTAAAGCCGTCGGATGAACAACTTAGCCAGTACCTGCACAACCACCAGGATAAATTTAGGCAAGATGCCAGGTTTTCATTCAGGCAGATATATATCAACCCGGATAAACATGATGACCCGCAACGGGTCGCGAGCGACCTTCTCGCAGAGCTAACAGGCTTACAGGGGCCAGATGAACACCTGTTCGGGGATACAACCATGCTACCTCAAGGACTGACTAACTCATCTAGCAGAAATACTGACCGGCTTTTCGGCAACGGATTTTCTGACCAGTTTGCTAGGCAGCCGATGGAGCAATGGGTGGGGCCCATGTTTTCCAGTTTCGGATTACATTTGATCCACCTGGAATCAAAGCAAGATGCAAGATTACCAGAGCTGGATGAGATTCGCGGTGCCGTAGTGTCAGAATGGACCTACGACAAACAGCAATCGAACAAGCGGCTTATGGATGACCGCTTCAGGAAAAATTACCTGATCGTTATCGACTGGCCTGAATCCCTGACGGGCCTTGAAAAGCAGGCGGCAGGGAGCGATTAATGCGCATCATACTGATCCTCCTCATTTTCCTGATAGCGCCCTTTGGCTGGACAGACGAAATGCGGCCTGCACTGGTACAGATACAGCAAACGGATGCCTCCCACTATGATATCTTGTGGAAGGTGCCTGCCAGGGGAAACAAAAAACTATCTCTAACCCTGCTGTTGGATGGTGAGGAACCACCCGCCAATCGAACCGCACGATTTATCAGTGGCAGCTTTGTTGAAAGCTGGACTATTAAGAGAAACACGGGGATTCAGGGGTTAGAAATTACCGTCAGCAATATCAGTGCTGTACTCACCGATGTCATCATTCGTTATCAAAGCACTGAAGGTGAATTACTGACCGGCCGCATCAGTGCCGGTTCGCCGAATTTTCAATTCGCTGAACAACCTTCATTTGAAAGTGTCATCTATACCTATACAGGGTTGGGCATTGAGCACATCCTGATTGGCAGTGATCACTTGCTTTTTGTGGCTTGCCTCGTGATCATCGCCGGGTTTAGCCGCAAGCTGATCTGGGCAGTCACCGGTTTCACACTGGCTCACTCCATTACGCTGGCGCTCTCCGCCCTCGATGTTCTGGTTCTGCCGATTCCGCCTATCGAAGCAGCCATTGCGCTAAGCATTGTGTTTCTTGCGGTCGAGATTGCTAAGAATCAAAGGTCCAGCCTGACCTATCGGTATCCCGTGGTGGTCTCTTCAAGCTTTGGACTGTTACACGGGTTTGGCTTCGCCGCCGTTCTGGCTGAAATTGGCTTGCCTAAAAATGACCTGGTGACTGGCTTGCTGTTTTTCAACGTCGGCGTTGAATTGGGTCAGCTGATTTTTATTTCTGGTGTATTGGTCAGCATGGCTCTTATCAATCAAGTCAGGGCACTGCCGTTAGCCAGATTGGAACGGGTTGCCAGTTATATCATCGGCAGTGTAGCGATGATGTGGTGTATAGAAAGAACTCTTGTTTTCTAATCAAAGAGTACAGGCCAGGTATCATTCATGTGGCGCCAGTCGTTCAGCCATCCACCAGACGGTGTCAGACAGGCTAATTCAGTGTCTTAAGGATCGAATCAATGCCAAGCTTTGTATCTTCACACCAACGCAAAACAATAACGATGTCTCTGGCGGGCCAGGAAAAGATAATATTGCCACCTGCGCCTCTGGCAGCGAATGCCCCGGTATCTGCTATGTCGGAAATCGCTTGCTTGTGATTCAACCACCAGAGATAACCATAGCCAGGGTTGATATCACAGGGTGTGAATGAAGCTTCAACCCACTTTTCGGGAATTACCTGCAAGCCTTTCCACCGACCCTTATTTAGATACAGCAAACCAAAGCGTGCATGGTCAAGCGTACTGATCCATAAGCCGCCACCCCAGTGTGCACCACCGGAAACAGACTGCACCTGAGCACCATCGACATCGACCCAGGATGTTTCGTAACCATGCCATTGCCATGACCCGGAGGCACCAATCGGATCCATGATTTTTTCCTTCAGAATCGCAGGCAACGGCCTCCCGAACAACCTGAGTAGCGCCAGGGAAGTCCGATTCACTCGCACATCGTTATATTCCCAGTAGGTTCCTGGCGTTTCCAGGTTGCGATAGTTATTGCTGGTA
>SMVA01127898.1_pt1 | contig 15842 bp, 14 predicted proteins | sample 2456451 | NCBI WGS metagenome assembly SMVA01 (sample SAMN11095933, study PRJNA526329) | marine sediment metagenome | biome: Marine sediment; feature: Surficial sediment; material: Deep marine sediment; isolation source: Hadal surficial sediment | place: Pacific Ocean | collected 2014-05 | depth...
TCCTCAGCAACGGCACCGAAATCAACACGGGACGGGGTCCGGTGGGTGTATCCAGCCCTGCAGGAATTTTTAACGGCTCACCCTCGAGGCTTGCCATGTATTCCGGCTCATTATTACCAAACATACTACAGCCGCCCAAGGCAACAGTCATTAGCAGTAGCAGGGCTGTCGGGCGGGAAGTATTGATCATATTTATATATTTCTCGGTTTTATCAGGTCAGCCCGAGCTGATTAAGGCCCAGCGAAATCATCTGCCGGTATCTCTCATCCAACGGCAGCAATGGTAACCGGATGCCGGTGTTGATGAGTGCCATTTTATGCAAGGCCCATTTTACAGGAATCGGATTGGTTTCGAGTGCCAGCAGTTCGTATAAATGGCGTAGCCTTTGGTCAATTTCAAGCGCTGCTGGCCAATTTTCAGAGGCAGCAGCGTCGCACATGTCATGGAACAGGTCTGGAACAAGGTTGGCGGCCACGGAAATAACACCTTTTGCACCTGCTCGCATGGCCTCAAGACAGCTTGGATCATCACCACTGAGCACCACCAGCGAATCACCGCAAGTTCTTGTCAGTGAACGAATCCGGTCCATGTCGGCAACCGCCTCCTTGATGGCGACAATTTCATCCCGCCGGGCGAGCTCTGCTACCGTCTCCGGCAACATGTCGGTCGCGGTCCGCGTCGGCACGTTATACAACACCATCGGCAATTCGGTCACGTCCGCCAGCGCATGGTAATGTGCCAGCAAACCCGAAGGCATCGGACGATTGTAATAGGGAGTCACCACCAGCACGCCATCAGCGCCCGATTCGGCCGCCAGGCGGGTCTGTGCAATGGCTTTCCGGGTATCAGCACTACCAGCACCCGCCAATACCTTGATACCCGAATCGACCTGGTTAACGACATGGCGTAACAACTTCTTGTATTCATTGGCGTCGAGTGTCGCAGATTCACCGGTGCTACCGGCAATTACAATGCCATCAGTGCCGGATTCAAGGTGAAAATCCACCAGTTTCTGCAGTGCAATATAATCGACATCGCCCCGTTCATCCATGGGTGTTACCAGTGCAACAATACTGCCGTAGAACATAATTTGCCAAAGCCCTTAAATGGTGGCGCAATAGTACTTGCGGACCTGTTGGCTGACAAGTATCCTGCCATCAGGAGTTCCAATCAAGGCAACGGGAGTGCTCATGGTTAGCGTAGGAAAACGCGTAGAAAATTTCACCCTTCCCGCCACCGGCGATCAAAACCTGTCATTAAGCGACTTCAGTGACCGCAACCTCGTCATATATTTTTACCCCAAAGACAATACCTCGGGATGTACCCGTGAAGGCGAGGATTTTCGCGATTTGTATGTCCAGTTTACACAAGCCGGAGCGGACATCGTTGGTGTCTCGCGGGATTCTGTCCGAATCCATGAGAATTTCAGAAAAAAGTATGCCTTCCCGTTTCACTTGCTATCTGACAGCGAAGAGACCTTGTGCAGGCAATTTGATGTGATCAAGGAAAAAAGCATGTATGGCCGCAAGTACATGGGCATCGTACGCAGCACCTACCTGATTGATTGCGATGGAATATTACAACAGGAATGGATCAAGGTCCGCGTACCCGGACATGTTGAAGCGGTACTGGAAGCCGTCAAGTCGCTGAACAAAACCAACTAGCAAACAAGGGAATACAGCCCAGATGGGAAAAAACAAACGTCTGTACGTACTCGATACCAATGTACTGATGCACGACCCGACCGCGATGTTCCGCTTTGAAGAACACGATGTATTCCTGCCAATGATCGTCCTCGAAGAACTTGATGCCGCCAAGAAAGGCCTGACCGAAGTCGCACGGAATGTACGTCAGGTGAGCCGTTTCATCGGCGATATGATGAGTGCACAAGGCGCAACGCGTCTGGATGAAGGATTGGAACTCATCATACCCCAGGGTCTGGAGCTGAGTTCATCCACCCACGGCCGTCTGTATTTCCAGACCAGCAGTACCGAAACGCACCCCAGCCTGCTGCGCGAGGGATCGATCGCAGACAACGAGATTCTCAGCACTGCCCTGGCCCTGCAGGAATGCGAAACGACACGTGAAATCGTGCTGGTATCCAATGACATCAACCTGCGTATCAAGGCCGCCATTTTTGACCTGCCAGCAGAAGATTACCGCAATGACAAGGCGCTGGACGATGTCGACCTGCTCTACAAAGGCGTGGTGATCGAAGCTGACGATTTTTGGGAGCGCTATCCGGAGGTTGATTCCTGGAATGAAAACGGCTCGACCTATTATCGGGTCAAGCGCATCAAAGACGACGCCTGGTATCCAAACCAATGTATTGTGATCGGTAACGGCGACGGCATTGAAGCCCTTGTTGTTAAAGTCAGTAAAGATTTTGTGGTGCTGAAACTGGTCACAGATTACCTGTCCGGCAAGAACAACATCTGGGGCATCCAGGCTCGTAACCGCGAGCAAAATTTCGCCATGAACCTGTTGATGGATCCGGAAATCGATTTTGTCACCCTGCTCGGTCATGCCGGCACCGGTAAAACGCTGTTGACACTGGCTGCCGGGTTGGCCCTGACCATGGATGAAAAGCTTTACACCGAGATCATCGTGACCCGGGCAACCGTATCAATCGGTGAAGATATCGGTTTCCTGCCGGGCACCGAGGAGGAAAAAATGACCCCATGGATGGGTGCATTGACAGACAATATCGAAGTTTTGACGCAAACCGAAGAAGGCGGCGATTGGGGTCGTGCTGCAACCAATGATTTGCTCGCACACCGTATAAAAGTCCGTTCCATGAGTTTCATGCGCGGGCGCACTTTCCTTAACCGCTACGTCATCATCGATGAAGCGCAGAACATCACACCCAAACAAATGAAGGCGCTACTGACCCGGGCCGGGCCCGGAACCAAGATGATATGCATGGGTAATGTCGCCCAGATCGACACACCCTACCTGACGGAAACCACCTCGGGTCTGACCTTCGCTGTCGATCGCTTCAAGCAGTGGGAACATTCAGCCCACATCACGCTGCAACGCGGCGAACGTTCCCGGCTGGCAGATTTTGCTTCGGACGCTTTGTAGAATTGAGATAGCACCCCATCCGGTAAAGGTGCCTGTTAGTTAATATTTCCCATCAATCAAAGCCGTTTGCGGATGAAACGTATACCAGGCAAACCAGTACATCCGTGTAATGGTAACCGGACGCCCATCCAGCATAGCCGAGACCTCACCGTCGTTAGCATAGGTGACCAGCAAACTCTGATCGCCGATGCTATCCGACCACTGGCCTTTCTCAGCCAACCATTCACCATCAATGGCCAGCGCTTGCTCGCCAATTTCCAAGGCGTAAATCACCCGCTTGGGGTGCAAACGGGCATCAGTTGCACTAACAGGCATATACAGACGGTCACTTTCCGAATACCCGACATAGGCATCCTTCATATACATTTCAGAACTGATGTTCACAACGGTCAACACCTCAGCATGGGGGTAAGACTGGCGCCAGCTTTTCCATTCGACCACGGCCAGTGGCAGTGACACGAGTTGACTGCCGCGGGCAGCCCCGGCAAAGGCCTTACCCGTAATCTGCTGCCATAAGGACCCGGTCTGGCGGTCATACATGACGAGGTCGCTGTTATGCAACAGGGACGATACGCCAAATTCCAGTACCTGCCCGCCCTGACGGCGGTTAAAGGCCAGCCCTGAACCGCATAAAGGGCAGTAGGTAATAGCAACCGGATCAGGGCCAAACATGTCATTGACGATTTCATGACGATCAAGAATTCGGGTTGGATAGGCGCGGGTGATGCCGTTATGCGTCAAGGCGAGTAACAGGTCATCATCCTGCAGAAAATCCACAGAATTCGCGCTGATAAAAACCGGCTGATCGATAGACGGGATGCAGTCACGTGCAGCGCAGGCCTGCATCAGGGAATCAAACGGCACATCACTGTCGGCTTGAGTCAGCTTAAATATTTCCAGCAAGACGTCGGGCTTGAACCCGCGTGGGTTACCCGGGCGGCTTGTCTCAGCCAAAATAGAAAAACTGATCGATGAAAAGCACAATAACAATGGCAAAATCAGTTTGAATCTCACGTCAACTCCTACAGGGGGTGTACTCAGAAATGAGACCTGTCAATGGACCGTTTGCTTTCAGCCCGGGGTGCTTATATCTTCGCTTGCCTCGAGCAACGCAGGGTCATCCTTTGAAAGCCTTGGCCACGCCTTCAGCACCGCCTGGACCAGTGTGGCGAGAGGGATTGCAAAAAATATTCCCCAGAACCCCCACAATCCACCAAAAAAGAGGATGGCGACAATGATTGCCACCGGGTGCAGGTTCAATGCTTCTGAAAAAAGGAGTGGCACAAGGACGTTTCCGTCCAGTGCCTGGATAATGGCATATGCAATCATGACCTGGCCAAAATCCAAGCCCCAGCCCCATTGAAAATAGGCCACAAATGCGATCGGCGCCGTTATGACCGCCGCTCCGATATACGGAATCAGCACAGAGAAACCCACCATAGTTGCAAGTAAGGCAGCATAGTCCAGACCCAGCGCTATAAACGTCACGTAACTGACCGCACCCACGATCACGATCTCACCGGCCTTGCCACGCACGTAATTGGCAATTTGGGCCTCGACATCAGCCCAAACCGAACTGACGAGGTGCCTTTCTTTGGGTAGATACGCACTGAACCAATCAATCAATTGGCGTTTGTCCTTTAACAGGAAAAATACCAAGACAGGAATCAGCACCAACAACACCAATAATCCCACGACATTGCCAACCGAACCCAGCGACCAGGTTAGAAGTTGCTGGCCAATTGTTCCAACTTCGGTTCCCACACTGGCAATAAATTGCTGGATCTGTTGCTCTGATACCAGCTGCGGATAACGCTCTGGCAATTGCAACAATAAGTCCTGACCCTGGCTGATGTAAGTTGGAATCTGTTGTACCAACTGGGATAACTGTCGGGTCAGCATAGGCACCAGGCCGAATAACAGGAATAAGCCGCTGGCCAGGAACAACAGGAAGACCAGCACGACCGACACGAGCCTGGGCAGGCCGACACGTTGCAACAGTGCCACCACCGCTTCCAGCAGGTAAGCAAGCACGATACTGGCAAATACCGGTGCCAACATTCTGCCCAGCCCCAGCACCACGGCAAAACCAATGACCAGTACGATACCCAGGATGACGACCTGGGGGTCAGCAAAGGTTCGTTTAAACCAGGAGGTCAGTAGATTCATAGATACGGACCCTGAAAATTGAAGAAACCGGAAAGTTTACTAAAGCAAGAAGTAACCGTGTGAAACCTAAAAATCCCAAATCCACAAGGCTTCAAGTTCAAAGTCCTGGTCGAGTTTGTCAGTGGTCACACCAAGCACGTTACCACCAAAGGCAAATTCAGAAGGCGCGTACGCAGCGTTGACATTTAAACGGCTGGTCATGCTCATCTGACGGCTGAAACCAATGGTCATGGCATTATTGGCCAGGTCAGCATCGATTGCCTGGCTCAATATTCTGGAACTCGGTGAAGGTTGGGTACGGGAACTGAAATCGACATGCCAGGAGGTACCCTTGTTGTTCGTCCAGTTCCAACCGACCGAATAAACAGTCAAATCATCCCATGCAAATGACGGGCTGGTGGTATCGCCCAGTAATGACAGGAAGCGACTGGGCAAATTACGACTGGCAAACGCCCTGACGTCACTATACAAAACCCTTTCTACGGTAACGTTCAGCCATGAGCGCTCTCCCGCTCTGAAGGCCAGACCCAACCTGGCACGTGCCGGTATATCAAAATCTGCCGGTTGTGAATAAACACCCCGGTAATTGGCAAAATCGTCCATATTGATACGCGACTGAAAGCCGGCATCGAGTGCGATGCGATCGGTGAGCTCACTGCGTAGTGCCAATCGCACACCGGCACCGTAGCCGGTTTCCACGTAGGGCTCATAAATTGTCGGTCGTAACTCGGCGGGTATGTTGCGGTCATACGCGTGCAGACCGAGTTGCGCAACACCAAAACTCTGGGTTGCAAATACCGCCGAGATACCAATCAGCTGGTGCTCATTGATGTGATGCACCAGGCTGGATGAAATCAATTTACGTTCGAGCCCCGGGATACCGGTGATCAGACCGTCGTTGAATGAAATCATGCCGAGATCGTTGGAACGCTGCCAGTCGATATCAAACCTGAGAAATGTCTGCGGTTCACCCAAAAGCTTTGCGGCAAATACCGGCAGGATGGTCACGGTCTGCTGGGAAATCCATGAGATATTCAATGGCTCAGCAGCGGGATCCAAAAGATAATCGGGGGTCAGCTCACGGGCGAGGTAATCCTGCCACGGACCCAATTCAAAACCGAGCACATAAAAGGGGGTCAGACCGGTGCCACCGGCACTGAAACCGGCCATAGGCAAGCCTGAAACACGCGCGGCAGACAGCGTCGGGAGCATGCCCGCAACCAGTAACAACGCTGTCAAAAAACGATATTTCATTTCTGCCGATTTAAACGCCTGTATATACCTATCTCCAAGTATGCGGGAATATGGCAGGAAAACAACAAAAAGTCAATCAAAACTGCTGCCGGCAGACAAACCCTGAAGGTGGTTTATTGCAATTCAAATTTATATAATAAGATATTGTTTTTATTTAAGAATAAATATGTAAAAGTGAAGTCTGAACATTGCAATCAGGGCGCAATTACGGCCCAATAAAGCGTTTATCGTTGTGTTAACGCAACAAGCCGAATTCAGCCAATAAGCCGCTCAACAATTGCATCTGTAATCGATACGGTATTGCCATGACCACCAACATCCGGGGTGGTCCGGTCCCCTGCAGCGATTGTTTCCCGAATCGCCAAACGTAATTTGTGCGCACGGTCTTGCATGTCCAGGTGTTCCAGCATCTGCGCCGCCGCCAGCATCAATGCACCCGGGTTGGCGATATGCTGACCTGCAATGTCAGGTGCAGAGCCATGCACAGCCTCAAACATGGCCGCTTCGTCGCCTATATTGGCACCGGGTGCGAGTCCCAGACCGCCAATCAAACCGGCACACAGATCCGAAATAATATCGCCAAACAGGTTGGTCGTCACAATCACGTCAAACTGCCATGGATCCATCACCAGCTGCATACATGTGGCATCCACGATCATTTCATCATGCTCGATATCAGGGTATTCAGCCGCCACTTCGCGGGCCACATCCAGGAACATACCGGATACCGTTTTGAGGATATTGGCCTTGTGCACAATGGTTACCTTGTTACGACCGGCACTGCGGGCAAGCTTGAATGCATAGTGTGTGACCCTGGCACAACCCGTTCGTGTGACGACCATCTTGGACTCGGCTTTTTCGCCATCTTCACTGACTCTTGCATCTTCGGCCAGATATGCGCCCTGCGTGTTCTCGCGCACGGTGATGATGTCTATGTCTTCATAGCGCGAGCGGGTTCCCGGCATGGAAATCACCGGACGCACATTGGCGTACAGATCAAATTCTTTACGCAGCCCAACATTTATCGAAGTAAACCCCTGTCCGACCGGCGTGGTCAGCGGTCCTTTGAGCACGACCCGGTTACGGCGAATAGATTCGAGCGTATCAGGTGGAACCAGTTCGCCACTTTCATCCAGTGCGACCAGCCCTGCCTGTCTGAATTCATAGCTGAAACCACAATCCAGCGCGTCCAGGCAGCGCAGGGTCGAGGTCATGATCTCCGGACCAATTCCATCACCCGGAATCACGGTAATGGTTGTACTCACTGGGATTCCTCCAACTTGCCGTCCATGTCCAGATCGACCAGTTCGGTGTATCCACCGATGGCTTTGCCGTCAATCAGAATTTGCGGCACGGTGTTGCCACCGGTCAAATCACGCATTTCCTGTTCCAAAGATGGATCGCCGGAGATTGGAATTTCCTCGTATGCAATTGACCGCCTGGTCAGCAGGTTTTTCGCTGCATAACAAAACGAGCAATAATCCCGTGTGTACATTTTTACTTGCATACTAAGTGCTCCTTCAATGTGCTTCCCAACTCGCCCGCAGGGGGGCTCCCAGATGCCCCGGTACTGCGTCGCCTGAGGGCGCCTACTCTTGGTGCAGCCCTTGAAAAGGACATGCCATTCTCTGCGACCTGCGCCTTGCTCCGGAGCATCTGGTAACCTCTGAATCCGTAGTTAGCACATTGAAGGGGCACTAGCCTTTGGACGAATATCCGCGATAAAATAGGAGTTATTCAACGAACGAACGCGTATTGAGAATGTCTCATTCACGTTGTCGTCAGTCTCAAGGATAGTATGGGCACGGTCAAGCGAAAACAAGGTCTGATTAAGCAGTTGCTGATGGCGGTCCTGGTAGCCTCCGTCAGTCTGTCCAGTATTGCCCAGACAGACCGCGTACATTTGCCGGAACTGGGTAATTCTGCCAGCGATGTACTTTCAAGTGCGGAAGAACGCGAATACGCCGCTGGCCTGGTACGCCAGATGCGCGCCTATGAACTACTGGTAGAAGACCCATTGATCAACGGCTTCTTTTCAGACATGGGTTTTAATCTGGTTTCACGTAGCGACCAACCCGAGGCTGCGTTCACCTTTGTCATCCTCGACCAGTCAGTGATCAACGCGTTTGCAGCACCCGGTGGAATTGTTGCCCTGCACAGCGGCCTGATTCTGCTGGCTGACACGCAGGATGAAGTCGCAGGCGTGTTATCACACGAAATAGCCCATATCACCCAGTTGCACATGTACAGAGCCTTCGAGAAAGGCAGAACTATGAACATACTCGCCATGCTGGCCATGATGGGGCTCATTCTAGCCGCAGGCGGCGACGGCGATGTGATCACCGGTGCGGTCTTGGGCGCTCAGGCGGCGGCCCAACAGGCACAAATCAATTTTACCCGGCACAATGAAATCGAGGCAGACCGCGTCGGTATCAGGACACTGGCGGCCAGTGGTTACGACCCCCAGGGTATGGCGGATTTTTTCTCAAAAATGGGCCAGTCCAGCCGCGCCAACGGAGAAGGACCACCGGAGTTTCTGCGCACACACCCGGTGTCCGTCAATCGAATTGCTGAAGCTGAAAGCCGCATTCAAAATCTGCCGCCGGTTGAAGCTGATGAAGGACGACAGTTTTATATCGTCCAGGCCAGGCTCAGGGCCTTGTTGGAAAAAGACCCGCACAAGCTGATGAAACATTTCGAAACCGAATTGGAAAAGGAACAGACCGACGCCAGGCAAAATGGTCTGCGTTATGGCCTGTCCATCGCATTCCAGAAAAATGCGGAATACGACAAGGCCGAGGCGATACTCAGCGACCTGTTGGAAAAGCAGCCGGAAACACTGGCGTTCCAATTACAGATGGCAAACCTGGCCCGCACAAGAGGGCGAACCCAGCAGGCGATCGAAACACTGGCGGAGCTATATCAAATCTTCCCGGGCAATAAGGCGATTGCGCTTGAATACGGCAAGGCGCTTTTGCAAGAAAACGATCCCGAGCTGGCTGAAAAAGCCATGGTGGTACTGCGCCAGCAGTTGGTGTCACAACAGGATGACCCAACCCTTTACGCGCTGTATGCCCGTGCTGCGAATCTGTCAGGGGATGAGATACGGGCGACTGAAGCGATCGCGGAATCCTATTATCAACGGGGTGGCATTGAAGAAGCACTGACCCAACTGGAAAGTCTTTCCAGGCGGTCAGACCTGGATTACTACCAGCGAGCGCGGGTAAGTGCCCGATTAATTGAGTTACGCATTGAAGTCGGTGAAAGCGACCAGCCAGACCACGAAGGGTAGTATCGGCTTAGTGTCATGTCTACCTGACACTCTCGATTCCGATCTGCCCGACAAACATCTACTTGTATGACTGAAACAACAGGAGTAACTGTCATGCCGTCACATGCGCGTTTTTCCAACCGGGCAATTGCGTTCGTCTGTAGTCTGTTATTGGCATTGCCGATCGCAGCACAGGCTGCATCAGATGAGGAACTGGCCATCTTGCGTGCCCAGATACAGGCCTTGAGCGAACGACTTGATCAACTGGAAGCAGAGAACCGTGCATTGTCATCTGTCAATTCCAGGGTGGCGGCTGAACCCGTGCCTGCTCAACTACCAGCGCAGGCAGAAGACACTGACTGGACTGATTCACTTCACTGGCAGGGTGACTTCCGCTATCGCTTTGAAAGTTTTGCTATTGAAGGCCAGCCGGATAGTAATCGTAATCGTATCCGTGCCCGTGCGGTACTTATCGCCGATGTAACACCGACCATTGAAGTAGGACTTGGGCTGGCTTCCGGCGGTGACGACCCCGTTTCTTCCAATCAGACGCTGGGTGGTGGTGGCTCGACCAAGGACCTCAGGCTGGATCTGGCCTATTTCGATTGGAGCGGCTTAGCCAATACACATATTGTCGGTGGCAAATTCAAGAATTACCTGCATAGAAGCGGAAGAAATGCCCTGTTGTGGGACAGCGACTGGCGACCGGAAGGTACAGGCATCGTCTGGAATAACGGACGGTTTTTTGTCAGCGGCCTGGGCACCTGGATAGAAAGCGACAGCAGCAAAGAACAATCGTTTGCATTTCTGACCCAGGCCGGCGTGCACATCCCGCTCGGAGACTCACTGAACCTGACGGCCGGTTTGGGCTATCATCGATTTGACACCGAAGGCCACGGCTCGTTTTTTGGTGATGATAATGACTTTTTCGGCAACAGTTTTAATCCTGCTACAACCACATATTTATACAACTACCATGAAATTGAACTTTTCGCAGATTTAGACTTCAGCTTGTTCGATTTGCCAGCTCTGATATTTGCAAACTACAGTGAAAATCAGGCGGCAGATGAATATGCTGTTGCCTACGCGCTTGGTTTCACGATTGGCCAGGCAAAAAACCAGGGAGAGTGGGAATTCGGCTATGTTTATCAGGAACTTGAAGCCGATTCCATTCTCGGTCTGCTGACCGATTCTGATTTCGGCGGTGGCGGCACTGACGCAAAAGGCCATATTTTCAAAGGTGGTTATACCATCGTCAAAAACATCAATGCCAATTTCACCTACTTCATCAACCAGGTTGGGCTCAAATCCGGTGATCCAATCGATTTCAAACGATTACAATTGGATTTGAACTTTAAATACTGACCTGCTGCATGATTAGCCAGTTGCTTAAACAAAAATGTATCCCTGTGACAATGACATTGTTATTGGCAGGTGGCGTGGTACAGGCACAGGAACCCACGGACAAAGCCGCTGAGGCAGCAGCGGAGCAAGCAAAGAAAGAGGAAATTGAAGCCACCAGCAATCTGCGAGACTCCATCCATGAAAACCTGGAGACCTTACAGGAAGACGCCGAGGCGGTTGACGAACTCAAAAGTTCCGCCAAACAAGAGCCGATACCCGTTGAGCTGCAGATGGACGAACTTGTAGATGATGAGATCATTGGAGAGGCCCAAAGCCCACAACAAGCCGTATCCGACCGGGCAGAGACTGAACCAGCGAACGCAAAGAAGAGTATTTATGATCATATCAAGGCATTACCCGAATACCTGCAATCGGTACCGGAAAGAGTGCCGTTTTTGCGCAACCGCGGGTTGATTTTTTTTGGCCGTGCAGAGCTCGACTATGCCCATTATTCATCCGGCATCACAAAAGGTGACTCGGGATTCAGGGTTCGAAGCCTGCGTGCCGGACTGGCCAAGGCTTTCAAGCATAACCTGTCGATGAAGGCGGAAGTGGATCTGACCGACGGTGACAGTAATTTTGCTGATCTGTATGGACGCTACCGGCATAAAAAATATGGCTTGTTCACGGTCGGCAACCAACGGGTCGCACAAACACTGGTCAACCAGACGTCGAGGATTTCCCGAACTTTTATGGAAGAGCCATTACCGGCTGAAGCCTTTGGTCTGGGCAGGCGACTGGCATTGGGTTGGGACCTGCATAAATCGAGGGGCGGCAGTCACATGACACTTTTTGGGCGTGATCTCAACGGTAGCATCGGTGATTCCGGTTATGCCTGGCGAGCCTATTTTAACCCGACCCGCAGCCGTTTCAGTCTGTTTCATGTGGGTGCGTCATTTTTACGGGAAAACATGGATCGTAAGACACGCTTTTTTGCCCATCCTGAATCACGTGTTACCGACAAGAGGTTGGTCGATACAGAAATATTCGATGATATCAGCCAGCAAACCATCACGGCGCTCGAAATAGCGGGTGCAAAAGATTCATTCATGTTTCGAGCCGAGTTTTTTCGTGCGAGCTGGGATCGGGACACTGAAAACGACCCTGTGTTCAAAGGGTTTTATGCCCAGGCCAGCTGGGTATTGACCGGCGAATCTTTCAAATACACCCAGGGAAAATTTGTCCGTATCCGACCGCAGAGCCCTCGTGGTGCCTGGGAAGTGGCTGCGCGTTTTTCCAGGATCGATCTGAATGACGAGGGTATTTTCGGTGGTGAGGAGAGGAACCTGACAGTCGCATTGAACTGGTATGCGCCGGCCAATCAATTCCGTGTTATGGCCAACCTAATTTTTGTCAGAACGGACGAACAGGCAAACGATGAGAGCCCCACCATTATTCAAATACGGGCGCAATTTCATTGGTAAAGCCTGACTGGCAACCGACGGCCTCGATGGAGTGCTTGCAAGCACGGGCACGTTTGTTGAACGACATACGCGGATTTTTTGCCGAGCAGGGGGTCATGGAAGTCGAGACGCCAATTATTTCGCAGGCCGGCAATACAGATCCTGAAATCCAGTCATTCAGGACCAGTGACGGGCGCTACCTGCGAACATCGCCCGAATTCGCACACAAGCGCTTGCTGGCGGCCGGTAGCGGAGATATTTTCGAGCTGGGCCGCGTTTTCCGTGCCGGCGAAGCTGGTCGTCACCACAATCCCGAATTCAGCTTGCTCGAATGGTACCGAATCGATGTTGACTACCACCGGTTGATGGATGAAGTAGGCGCGCTGGTTTTACATTGCGGGCATGGCAAGTTTGATTGTTGGCCACAACAAAAACTGAACTACAGCGAGCTTTTCCTTCAATACCTGGACATTGACCCGCTTACCGCAACAACAGACGAACTGGCCAATACGGCGATGAAGCATGGCGTCACCGGCCTTGAACTTGACCACAGGCAGTGGCTGGATCTACTGGTCAGTCATTTCATCCAGCCCGCCCTGCCCGACAAAAGCCTTACGTTTGTCTATGACTATCCCGCAGACCAGGCAGCGCTGGCAAAGGTACGCGAAGAAACACCGCCAGTTGCTGAACGGTTTGAACTCTATCTTGGACAAACTGAACTCGCCAACGGCTACCAGGAACTGACCGATGCTGCGGAACAGCAACGTCGATTCGGCAATGAGAACCTGCAGCGAAAGAGCGAGGATAAGCACACCTGCACAATCGATGAAAATTTGCTTGCCGCATTGACACACGGTCTGCCGGATTGTGCCGGTGTTGCACTGGGTGTAGACCGGTTGTTGATGGTTATCTGTGGTGCTGAATCACTCGACGAGGTTTTGGCTTTTCCGTCATCACGAGCCTGATTGTTGCCTCGGCAACACAACTCGAACCTCCAAACCGCCGCCAGTCCGGTTGTGTGCAGTAATTTTTCCGCCATGTCGGCGAATTGCCGATGCTGCGATGGCAAGGCCGAGTCCATGACCGGCAGATCGTCCAGGCATATTCCTGCTGCGTGCCTCATCAACCCGATAAAAGGGCTCAAAGATTCGTGGCAGATGTTGCTCAGCAATGCCCGGTCCGGAATCCTGAACAATGATGGTCACTTCCTGGTTTGATGAAGACAGCACGCTAATCCGCACAGCAGCGTTGTCGCCACCGTGAATTAAAGCGTTGCGCAACAGGTTCTCAAACACGCGCCAAAGCAAATCACGATCCGCTGCGAGCTCAAGCGGGGGGTGAGTCTGCAATTTAACCTGGTTGCCACCATCAGGGATTTCATAATTCACAGTTTCCACCAGATCCTGTAACAAATCTGTCAGATCAAAGCGCTGAATTTTCATGTCAAGCTGCCCTGATGACTCACGTAACAGGCTGAGTACTTCGTCGACCAGCTTCTCCAGCCGTTCACTTTCAAGCTCAATGCGGTTGAGTTCTTCTACGACCTGACTTTGATCCTTGTTACGCGCAATTTCCAGCGCCACGCGCAGTCTCGCCAATGGCGAGCGCAACTCGTGGCTCACATCCCGTAACAAACGACGGTTGGCCTGTTGTGCGGTCTGTAGACGCGCGGCCATTTCATCCAGGTCCAGGGCCAACTGTCCGAACTCATCGTTGCGCTCATCCAGTGGAGCGCCCACCCTGACCGTCAAGTCGCCGGTCGCCAACTGCCGACTTACCCGGCTCAATTGTACCAATGGTGCGGCCAGGTAGCGCGCCAGCAACAGGCTCAGCAGAGCACTGATCGCCGCTGCCACCAGCAAGCGCATCCCGACCCCGCGTGGACCGGGTTCCAGTAACGCGCGTGGTGGTCGTCGACCGGCACTGATCAAGGTGTATATTTGACCATCCGCAGCCTTCATCTGCTTGGTTGAGACCCGTAGCCTTCCATGCCTCAGCTTTTCCAAGCCCCGTTCGCGACCGAGCAACTCATGACCATCTGAGTCCAGCACAAAAATATGATCCCGCATGCCACGCTGTAAATTTCTGAGACTTCGTCTTAGCCGTTGCTCTCCTCCTTCGTTTAAATCACGCGTCAACCTGTCCTTGACCCGGTCCTGGAAACCATCAAAGCCCATGCCGGGCTCTTGAATCTGGTGTTGCTGGATAACCGTCTGATTGATCCAGCTGACCACCACGGCAAATGACATGATGCCCAGCCAAAGGGCAAAAAACAGCTTCCAGAACAGGCGTGGCACTACACCTTCCCTCCAACCCGGTACAGATAACCAATCCCGCGGATGGTTTCTATGCGCTCGCTGCCATCCTGTGCCCGACCCAGCTTTCGACGCAAATTACTGACATGCATATCTATGCTGCGGTCATAGGCCACCGGTTCACGGCCCAACGCTGCAAGGTATAAATCTTTCTTTTCAACCACCTCACCACTGCGTTGTAATAGCAGTTGTATGATGCTGAACTCGGTGCTGGTCAGATCCATCAATTGACCGTTACAGCGCAACTCACGGGCACCCTGGTTCAATAACAGGTCACCGACCGTCAGCGTAGCCACCGTCGAATGGGCTTTGGATCTTCTTAGAAGCGCACGGATTCGCGCCAGTAATTCGCGTGGATTGGCGGGTTTCGCCAGGTAGTCATCGGCACCCAGTTCCAGACCGATGATTCGATCAAGGTCATCACCACGTGCGGTCAGCATGATCACCGGCAACTCTGATTCCTTACGCAAATTGCGCAATACATCAATGCCATTCATACGCGGCATCATGATGTCCAAAACCATGGCGTCCGGACCCGGCCGCCGTGATTCCACCAACGCCTGTTCACCATCGTGTGCAAGCCGAACATCAAAGCCTTCCTGTCCCAGGTACTCACGCAAAAGCTCGCACAGCTCGGTGTCGTCATCTGCAATCAGTATGGTTTGTGTCATCCGTTCACCCCGCAAATTTTGAGCCCTGATTCTAACCAACAACACGGGTTTCCGTGTGACTTTACCTTTCTTTACACAAGCATCACGCAAGCAGACAGTGATCTGTTGTCTTATAGACTGCAACAAACCCAACTTACGCTAAAAAAAGGAGTTACAGATGAAAACAGTCATGAAAACCATGCTTGCAGCAGCATTCCTGATGTCCACCGGCATCGCAATTGCCGGGCATGGCGAAACCGGTGATGGACAATCGCATAACAAAGGGCGTCA
>SMVA01458808.1_pt1 | contig 15841 bp, 15 predicted proteins | sample 2456451 | NCBI WGS metagenome assembly SMVA01 (sample SAMN11095933, study PRJNA526329) | marine sediment metagenome | biome: Marine sediment; feature: Surficial sediment; material: Deep marine sediment; isolation source: Hadal surficial sediment | place: Pacific Ocean | collected 2014-05 | depth...
CGCACCACCGACTTGTCGTCCACCACCAGGCCCAGGTGCCGGGCCTCGTCCGGGCCCTGGTGGCGGCCTGCGGACAGGGCGATGAACTGGTCGCCCAGGTCGATGAAGGCCGTACGGGCCGAGCGGCTGCGCAAGGAAAACTCCAGAAAGTCGCCGTAAAACGCCAGCGCCTCGTCGATGTCGCCCACCTCCAGCGCCACATGGTTCATGCCGAGCGCGCGGGCTTTCTTGGGGGTGTCGTCTTTGGTCATGGGGGATCGTTCCTCTCACGGTTCAGGGAGTTATATGGGCACAGAAGAGGACCGGCACCATCACCCATGCCGTCGTGGCTCTGTGGCCGGCAAGGGCTTGTGGAACACCGCGGCGGCCAGCAGGTAGAGCGCCACGGCCAGCAGCACGACCACGGTGAACCCGAAATGGATCGCCAGGACCGTGGCCAGGACCGCGCTGATCACCGAGGCGCAGCCGTTCACCGCCCAGGCCCAGGGCACCAGCTGCGGCCGGCTCCCCGAGACCCGGGCCAGGCCGAGCGGAAAGGGTAGCCCCATGCAGAACGCCAAGGGCGCGATCAGGACCAGCGAAACCGCCACCTTGACGGGCTGGGGCCAGGCCACCAGAGGAGCGAACAGCGCCGGCAACGCCCAGAGATAGACCACCGCCACCACCCCGATGGCGAGCACCGCCAGATCTATGGCGCCGGCCCGCGCCCGGGCCCGCCGGGCTTCCAGGCGCGGCGCCATGCCGCTGCCGGCCCCGGCAAAGATCAGGAAGGCTGCCAGCACCACGGCGACCGCAGAGAGCGGGTGGCCCAGGAACAGGGTGAAGCGCTGAATGAATGCGATCTCGATGAACAGGAAGGCCAGGCCCAGGGCGGCAAAGTAAATCAGGATGCGCCAGCGCGCCGCCTTGGGCTCGCCGCCTCGCGGCAGGAAGCGTAAGGGCAGGAGGATCAGCAGGGCGCTCAGAGCCGCGGCCTGGGCCAGGGTGGCGAAGAGGATCGGATAGCCCCATTCCAGCAGGGCCACGCTGCCCCGGGCCCGCAGGGCCAGGATCTCCGGCAGGCTGCGCCACCGGAAGAAGTCGGAGAAGTACGGCCGGTCGTCCCAGGTCGGGCGGATGTCGAACTTGTAGCGCGCGATGAAGCCGTCGCGCCCCGGGCCGGCCAGGGCAACCGCGCCGTCGTGGAAATAGGGTTCGTCCAGCAGATTGAAACGGTTGACCCCGGCGCGGTCCATTCCCGGAGCATAGGCCAGGTCGAAGAAACGGGCTTCGGCAAAGCGGCCCAGGGCGGCCAGGTCCGCGCCCGTGAAGGGGCTTTGCTTGACCAGGAGCGTCGTGGTGTTCCAGCCGCGCAGGAGCGCCAGCTGGGCTGCCGGCCGGGAGACGCCCTCGGCCGCCAGGGCCGCCCGGGCGGTGGCGAAGAGCTTCAGGGAGTCCCGGGGCGGCAGCTTGAGCCAGCGGGTGATCGCGATGACGCCCCCGGGCCGCAGGTGGCGCAGGTAGACGCGGAAAGCCTCAACCGTGTAGACGTAGCTCTCGCTCAGGCTATGAACGCCGGCGGCCGCGGTGCCCAGGGAGTCCAGCAAGGGGATCTGGATCAGGTCCCAGCGGCGCGGGCTGCCGGCCATGAAGGCGCGGGCTTCGGCCCGGTGCACCCGCACCTCCGGGCGCCGGTAGAGGTCGCCCGCGAAGTCCCGGTAGCGGTCCCGGACCAACGCGATGACCTGGCCGTTGAGCTCCACCGCGTCGATCGCCCTGGCGCCTTGGGCCACCGCCTGGAGCACGTCGGCACCGCCGCCGGCGCCCAGCACCAGCACCTGGGGCCGGTCCAGCAGGTGATAGGGCGCGGCCGATGTGCTCTCGTCCAGATAGGCCAGTGGCTCCAGGCGGCCGTCGAAGGCGGTGATCACGCTGGGCCCATTGCCGTCGATGAAGATACCCAGCTGGGCCGGCGGCTCGGTGGTGGCCGCCAGACTCAGCCCCGGCGCGTGGCGCAAGGGAATCGTCGGGCTGGAGACCACGGAGATGAGCCCGAGCGGGCTCGAGTCCTGGTCCACAAGCCGGGCATCCGGGACCTGGAGCGCCAGGCTCAACCCCTTGTAGTCCGAGAGCTTGAGCGTGGTCCAGGCGCTGGGCAGGGCGATCGGGACCGCCAGGGCGGCAACCGCGAGCACGATCCCCCAGCGCCGCTTGGCCGTGCCGGCCAGGGCGAGCGCCCCTGCGGCCAGTCCCAGCGCCATCACCAGCCGCAGACCGTCGCCGGGCATGAGCCAGAACAACGCCGCCACCATGGCGAGCGCGCCCAGACCCGAGCCGATCAGGTTGGCCCGGTAGATCCGGCCGATCTCGGCGCCGAAGCTGAGGAACGCCAGGCCGATGCCGGTGGCGCCAAAGAAGAACGGCACGGTGAAAAGCCCGTAGAGCGCTAGCAAATAAACCGTTTGCCAAGGGTCCCAGAGCAGTTCGAGCGCATTGAACGGCAGTTGCTGGGACAGGACGAAGGCGGCCAGCGAGGTGACCGCGAAGAGGCTGCTGCAGGTGGCGAAAACCCCGTCGAAGGACCGCTTCAGCCGCTCCTGAAACAGCGCTAAAATCGTGCCGCTGACCCCGAAGCCCAGGAGCGCGATCGAGATCACCATGTAGGCGAAGTGGTGCCACTGAACGATCGCGAAGAGCCGGACCAGCAGCACTTCGTAAGCCAGAATCGCTGCCGAAACGAGCGCGATCGCCAAGAGACGCGTCATGGGGCCAGGCGGATCATCGAGGTTGGCGGGTGAGTGGCACGAAGCGGACCGGCAAAAGCTGCCGAGTTGTGATTTGGCCATCGAAGTCTTTTCGCACCATGACAAGCTGCTGCACGGCAAAGGCCTGGCCCACGGGGATCACCAGGCGCCCGCCGGGCTTGAGTTGCCGCACCAGGGGCGGCGGCACATGGGTCGCGGCGGCGGTGACCACGATGCCGTCGAAGGGGCCGCACGCCGGCCAGCCGTAGTAGCCGTCGCCGGAGCGGACCTCCACGTTGCCGTTGCCCAGCGCCTTGAGGCGGTCGGTGGCGGCGATCGCCAGGGGCTCGATGATCTCCATGGTACAGACCCGCTTCACCAGGGGCGCAAGCACCGCCGCTTGGTAGCCGGAGCCGGTGCCGATCTCCAGCACCAGATGGTCCGGCTCGGGCGCCAGCAGGTCGGTCATCAACGCCACGATGAAGGGCTGAGAGATGGTCTGCCCATAGCCGATGGGGAGCGGACGGTCGGCGTAGGCCAGGGCGTGTCGGGAGGCCGGCACGAAGTCGTGGCGCGGGATCCGGCCCATGACCTCCAGCACCCGCGGATCGAGGCCTTGCCCGCTGGCCGGCCCCGCGTAATAGCTGGCGTAGCGCTCGATGACCCGGACCATTTCCGCTCGGTCCTCGGCATGGGCCGGGTTCTCGGCCGCTTGCGCACCCCCGCAAAGCGCCACCAAGACCCCGCAAACCACGGCGGCACTCCAACGGCGCAATACTCTTTCGACCACGTCCTGACCCATATCCCGCGCCTCGCCCAGGTGACACCTGGCTACAAGGTACCCCAAGGAGGCCGCGCGGGGAACGGGTCACAGGTCATGGAGATCCGTCGGCGGCCAAGGGTTTTGTCATGGCGAAGTTGACCAGGCGCTGGCCGCGGCGCTCGACCTCTTGGCGCGCCACCACTTGGAACCCGCGGGCCTCGAAGAAAGGCCGCGCGGTCACGCTGGCCTCGGTGCCGAGCCGGGTGAGGCCCTGGTCTCGGGCCGCCCGCTCCAGCCGGGCCAGGAGCGCGGAGCCGGCGCCCTCGCCCTGGTGGTCCTTGTGGCAGTAGAGCATCTCGACCTGGCCGTCCGCCGTCAGCTCGGCAAAACCGACGATCCGGCCGCGCACCTCGGCCACCACCGTTTGATTGGCTGCCAGGCGGCGGGCCCAGGCCTCCCGGTCGATGGCATCCGGCGCCCAGGCCCGGACCTGCTCCACGGTGTAGTCACCTAAGGTAATGCTGCGGACGGTATCCCTGAACAGATCGATGAGCCAGTCCGTGTCCTCGGATCGGTAGTCCCTCAGTCTCATGACCCCTCAACCTGCGGTCTCGGTCAGCTCGCCGTTTTTTGCCGGCTGCTTCAGGTAATAGCGGATCAGCAGGGCGGCCTCCGGAGAATCCCATTCGGCGGGGCCCTGGAGACCGCCCACGAGCCGGCCCCGGCGGTCGATCAGCAAGGTGGTCGGCAGGCCCCGCAGGCCTGCGTCCCGGCCCAGCTTGCCGGCGGGATCCAGGTAGATTGCCAGATTGTCGAGCTTGAGCTTGTCCAGGAACGGCCGCACCACCTTGGCGCCGCCGCGATCCTGGGAGACCGCCAGGACCACCAGCCCCTGAGCGCCCAGATCCGCCTGGAGCCGGTCGAGCGACGGCATCTCCCGGATGCAAGGCGCGCACCAGGTGGCCCAAAAATTGAGCAAGACCACCCGGCCTCGGAACGCGGCCAGGGTCACCGGCGCGCCAGACCGGTCGAAAAACCCTGTTTGCGGCGCTAGCACCGGGGACTCCAAAAGGGTAAAGTTGTCCTTGAACATGCCCTCGAGAGGCGGTTGTTCGCCACCCTCGGCGCCCGGCGCCATGAAAAACATGGTTAGGGCCAGAGTGACGGCGCGCGCGGCGGAGAGGGTGTTTTTCTTGACCATGGCTACCAATTAGACCGACATGACTGCGAAGCCAAAACATAGCGACGACGCGCCCGACGCGAAAGCGGACGAGGGGGCGGAGTCGGCCCCCGGCGCCAACATCATGTGGGGCGGCCGCTTCACGGTCGGGCCGGCAGAGATCATGAACAAGATCAACGCCTCCATCGATTTCGACCGGCGACTCTATGCCCAGGACATCGCCGCCTCGAAAGCCCACTGCCGCATGTTGGTCCAGCAGGCCATCATCACCCCAGAAGATGGCGATGCAATCCTCGGCGGTCTAGACACGATTTTGCGAGAGATCGAGACCGGCGCCTTCACCTTCAGCACCGCGCTCGAGGACATCCACATGAACATCGAGGCGCGGCTCACGACGCTGATCGGCGCGCCGGCCGGCCGGCTCCACACGGCGCGCTCGCGCAACGACCAGGTGGCGACCGACTTTCGGCTCTGGGTTCGGGATGCCATCGACGATCTGGATGCCGGTCTGCGCGGGCTCCAAGGGGCCCTGATCGACCAGGCCGAAGACAACGCCGGGACGCTCATGCCCGGCTACACCCACCTGCAGGCTGCCCAGCCCGTGACCCTCGGCCATCACTTCTTGGCCTATGTGGAGATGCTGGGCCGGGACCGGGGCCGCTTCGCCGACTGTCGCAAGCGCCTCAACGAGTGCCCCTTGGGCGCGGCGGCGCTGGCCGGAACCTCGTTTCCCATCGACCGGACGGCGACCGCCGAGGCGCTCGGCTTCGACCGGCCCACCGCCAACTCGATCGACAGCGTCTCCGACCGGGACTTCGCGCTCGAGTTCCTGGCGGCCGGGGCGATCCTGGCAACCCATCTGTCGCGCTTTGCCGAGGAGATCGTGCTGTGGTGCAGCGCGGGCTTCGGCTTCGTGACGCTGTCCGACGCCTTCACCACGGGCAGCTCGATCATGCCCCAGAAGCGCAATCCGGACGCCGCCGAGCTGGTGCGCGGCAAGGCGGGCCGCGTGATCGGGGCCTTGAACACCCTGCTGGTGGTCATGAAGGGGCTACCGCTGGCCTATGGCAAGGACATGCAGGAGGACAAGGAGCCGGTGTTCGACGCCGCCGACACCTTGATGCTGTCGCTCGCCGCGGCGGAGGGCATGGTGCGCGACCTGCGCGCCCAGGTGGCCACGCTGGAGGCCGCCACCCAGGTCGGCTTCCTCACGGCGACCGACCTGGCCGACTGGCTGGTGCGGGCGCTGGACCTGCCGTTCCGCGACGCCCACCAGGCGACCGGCATGGTGGTCAAGCGGGCCGAGGAGCTGGGCTGCACCCTGGCGGACCTGCCCCTGGCCGAGATGCAATCGGTGGAGCCGCGCATCACCGCGGCGGTCTACGACGTTCTGGCCGTCGAGCGCGCGGTCGAGAGCCGCCGTTCCTTCGGCGGCACGGCCCCGGATCAAGTGCGCGCGGCGGTGGCCCGGGCCCGGGAGCGTTTCCTATGAAACTCGAAGCACAGGGCCCGCGCCGCTTGGTTCTGCTGGCCGCCATCGCCATGCTGGTGCTCGTTGTGGCCGCCTGCGGCAGGAAAAGTTCGCTGTCGCCGCCGGAGGACGAGGCGGAGCTCTACACCTACCCGAGCCGCTACCCGGCGCCGGCCACCGTGGGTCCGGTGAAGGCCGAGGAGGACCTGCCGGAACGGAGCTTCCTCCAGCCCTTCGGGGCCTCGAGCAGCACCACGACCACCACCGGACCCAAATCGCCGTGACCAGCTTCTTTCCCTACAAGGGCCAGGTCCTGCATGTGGAGGACGTGGCCCTGCCCCAGGTGGCCGCAGCCGTGGGCACGCCGTTCTATTGCTATTCCTCGGGCGCCATCGAGACCGCCTACCACGACTTCGCCGCCGCGCTCGAGGGTCTGAACGCCACGATCTGCTATGCCCTCAAGGCCAACTCGAACTTGGCTGTGGTGCGCACCCTGGCGCGCCTGGGGGCCGGCGCCGACGTGGTCTCGGAAGGCGAGCTGAGACAGGCGTTAGCGGCGGGCGTGCCGGCCCGAAAGATCGTCTTCGCCGGCGTCGGCAAGACCCCGGAAGAACTCGGCTTCGCGCTCGACGTGGGGGTCCATCAGATCAACGTGGAATCCCTGCCGGAGCTGGAGACCCTCAACCGGGTGGCCCTGGACAAGGGCCGGCGCGCGGCGGTCGCGGTCCGAATCAATCCCGACGTGGACGCCCAGACCCACGAGATGATCTCCACCGGCAAGGCCGACAACAAGTTCGGCATCGACTCCCAAGAGGCCCGCCAGTTCTGCGGCCGGGCCGCCGAGTTGCCGGGCATCGCCTTGGAGGGCCTGGCGGTCCACATCGGCTCCCAGTTGACCGAATTGGCGCCGTTCCGCGCCGCCTTCGAGCGAATCGCGGTGCTTTACCGGGAGCTGTGCGCCGCCGGCCTGCCGCTCAAACGGCTCGACCTGGGCGGCGGCCTGGGCATCGCCTATGGAGACGAGACGCCGCCGCCCGATGTGGCGGCCTACGCCGCCGTGGCCCGGGAGGCTACCGCCGGCTTGGGCGCGGAACTGGTGTTCGAGCCGGGCCGCCATCTGGTCGGCAACGCCGGGGTCCTGGTGACCCGGGTGATCTACGTCAAGGACACGCCGGGGGCCCAGGACGAGCCGGGACGCCGCTTCGTCATCGTCGACGCGGCCATGAACGATCTGATCCGGCCGCCGCTCTACGGGGCCTGGCACGACATCGTGCCGGTGGCGGCGCCGGCGCCGGGCGCCGAGACCCGGCGGGTCGACATCGTCGGCCCGATCTGCGAATCGGCGGACACTTTCGCGCGCCAGCGGCCGCTTCCGCCCGTGGCCGAGGGCGATCTGCTCGCAATCTGTTCGTCGGGGGCCTATGGCGCGGTCATGTCATCGGCCTATAATAGCCGATTGCCGGCACCGGAGGTTCTGGCCCGCGGCGGCAGCTTCGCCGTGGTGCGACCGCGAATCGACTATGAGGCCCTGCTTGGCCGGGACCGCCTGCCGGCCTGGCTGGACGAAGCGCCGGCGGAACCTACCGAGGACGTGGCCTGAATCGTCGTGTGACCTGAATCATCGTGTGACCTGAATCATCGTGTGAAAGGGCTGAGCCAGGTGACCAGGAGGCTGAAGCGAGGCGACCCCAGTCGCGGACCGAGCCACCCGCCGGGGCTCAAGCGTCGGCTGTCCCTGGCCCGCGGTGCGCTGTTCTGGGAACGGCTCTGGCCCGCCTTGTGGCCGGTCTTCGGGGTCGTCGGCGGATTTCTGGCCGTGGCGCTCCTGGACCTCCTGCCGCGGCTGCCCGGGTGGCTGCACGCGGGCGTGCTCCTGGGTGTGGTCGTGGCCTTCGGCTTCGCCCTTTGGCGGGCGGCCAAGGCCCTGCTGGTCCTGCCGACCAAGGACGCCGCACGCCGGCGCCTGGAGGTCGATAGCGGCCTGGCCCACCGCCCGCTCTTCGCCTTGGACGACGAGCTGGCCACCGATCCTCGAGACCGGGCTGGCGCCGCCCTTTGGGAGGCCCACCGCCTGCGGCTCCTGGCCCAAGTTGCCAGACTCCGGGTCGCCATGCCCCGTCCCGGGTTGGTGCGTCTGGATCCCTTGGCCTTGAGGGTTATCGTCGTCTTGTTCCTGGTGGCGGGCCTTGCGGCCGGCACGGACGACTGGGCCGGGCGCCTGATCGGCGCGGTGACGCCGCGCCTGGCCATGGCCCAGCCGAGCTTGCCCGCGAGCCTCAGCGTCTGGATCAACCCGCCGGCCTACACCGGCCAGCCACCCCTGTTCCTGGAGCCCACGGTGGGCGAAGAGGGCGAAGTGGCAGACATCTCGGTGCCCACCGGCAGCACCTTCCTGGCGCAAGTGGAAGGCGGCCAGGAGCTGCCCCGACTCACCTTCGGCACCGAGGCGCAGGACTTCGAGCCGGTCGCGGCAGACGTCTATAAGCTAAACCGGGAAATCGAGACCGGTGGCCTGCTGACGGTGCGCCAGGGCGAGCGCGCCTTGGGCACCTGGCGGGTCGATCTCCTGCCCGACAGAGCACCCGAGATCGAGTTCCTGGCGCCACCGATGCGCACCGAGAGGCTGACGCTCCGCCTGGAGTATGGCGCCGAGGACGACTACGGATTGAGCGAAGTGACCGCGGAGCTGCGCCGTGTGGACAAGCCCGAAGAGGCCCCTATCGTGGTCGAGCTGCTGCTCCCCGGCGCCGGCCGCAAGACGGCAGAGAACGCCAGCTTTCACGATCTGACGCCCCATCCCTGGGCCGGCCTGGCGGTCGACGTCACCTTGACCGCCACCGACGCGCTCGGCCAGACCGGCCGCAGCGACCCGGCCCGCACGGTGCTGCCGGAGCGGATCTTCAATCACCCCGTGGCGCGCGCCCTGGTGGAACTGCGCAAGCAGCTCACCCTGGACCCAGAGGGCCGCTTGCCGGTGGTGCGCGGCTTGTCCGAACTCTACCGCCATCCGGATCACTTCTTTCATGACGTGGTCGTGGCCCTGGCCATCCGCATCGCCGAACGGCGGTTGATCTACGATTCCAGACCCGAGGCGGTCCGCCAGGTGCAGCAGTTGCTGTGGGACACCGCGCTGCACATCGAGGAAGGTGAGCTGGCGATCGCGGAGCGGGACCTGCGCGAGATCTACGACAAGCTCATGCAGGCCCTGAACGACGGCGCCTCCGAGGACGAGATCGACGAGCTGATGGACCAGCTGAGCGAGGCGCTCGATCGCTACATGCAGGCGCTCGCCGAGCAGATGCGCGAGCAGCTCGCCCGGGGCGGCGAACTTCAGCCCCTGCCGCCCAACGCCCAACTGATCCCCAGCGATCGGCTTCAGGAGCTTCTGGACCAGGCCCGCGAGCTGGCCAAAAGCGGTTCGCGCGACGCCGCGCGCGATCTCCTGGCCCAGCTGCAGAACCTCTTGGAGAATCTGCGGGCCGCCCCCTTCGCCCAGATGATGCAGCAGGAAGGGGAGAGCGCCTGGCAGATGATGGAGGACCTGGAAAACATGATGCAGCGCCAGCAAGAGCTGCTCGATCGCAGCTACGAGCGGTCCCAGCGAATGCCCGGCAACGAGGACGGCGAAGGGGACGGCGAAAACGAACGCCGCTCCGAGCGCATGGGCGAGAACCAGCGGGACTCCTTGGCCCAGGAAGCCCTGCGCCGGGCGCTGGGCAAGATGATGCGCCAGCTGGGCAATACCCTGGGCGAGATCCCCCGGCCCCTGGGCCGCGCCGAGCAAGCCATGCGCGACGCCCGTCGGGCGCTCGAGGAAGGCGATCCCTCGCGCGCCGTCGATCCCCAGACCCAGGCGCTCGATCAGCTGATGCAAGGCATGCAGGCCATGGCCGAGAAATTCATGGAGCAGATGGGCAACAACCAGGCGCCGGGCTCGGGCCCGCTGGGCATGGCTCCAAACCAGAGCCGCGACCCCCTGGGCCGCAATCAGGGCGAATACGGCACCGAGGCCTTGGAAGGCGTTGAGATCCCCAACGAGATGGAGCTCAGGCGCGCCCGGGAGATCCTGGACGAGCTGCGCCGCCGGCGCGGCCAGCGCAGCCGCCCGCCCCTGGAACTGGATTACATCGACCGGCTGCTGCAGCAGTTCTGACCGCGGCCAAGCGGATCCAGCACCATCGCGCCTAGAGCGGATTCCGATTTGATCGGAACCACTCTAGCAGTTTGTCGCTCACGGCAGCGGACCCCAGGGTCCGCGCCTGCGCGGGCGCACCGGACGGCCGGCGGGCCGCGGTCGCGGCCTAGGAGCGAGTCCGACCCAACGGGAATCGCTCTAGGGAAACAGACGGTCGTTCGCCCAATCGTCGCCGCGGCGGTAAAAGACCCGGCGGTCGTGCAGACGGAAGCGGCCGTGTTGCCAGAACTCCATGCGCTCGGGCGCGACCCGGAAGCCGGACCAATAGGGCGGCCGCGGCACCTTGCCCACCGCATGCTTGGCGGTGAATTGAGCGACCCGCTTCTCCAGCTCGAATCGGCTTTCCAGGGGCCTCGACTGGCGGCTGGCCCAGGCGCCGATCTGGCTGTCCCGCGGGCGCGAGGCGAAATAGGCGTCGGCCTCCGCCTCGCTCACCGTGGTCACCGGACCCTCGATGCGGACCTGCCGGCGGATCGACTTCCAGTGGAAGCACAGCGCAGCCCAGGGATTGGCCAGGAGCTGCTCGCCCTTGCGGCTCTCGAAATTGGTGTAGAATACGAAGCCCCGGGCATCGAACCCCTTCAAGAGGACCATACGTACCGAGGGCCGGCCGTCGCCGTCCGCGGTGGCGAGCGTCATGGCGGTGGGGTCGTTCGGTTCCTGGCGCTTGGCCTCGTCAAGCCACTCCGCGAAGCGCGCCAGGGGATCGTCGAGCGTGGTTTCCGCCGTCATTTCGTGCCGTCCGGTTCGATTGTTGTTGAAAAATCGTTCGATCGCCGCACGGTTCGGCGCCAGGATCGACGCCTAGCCGGCTTCAGGCTACTGGGTCGTGCCCTCCGCCTCTTGGTCTTCGGGCTGCTCTCGCTTGGCGTTACCGGTGTCCTCGCCATCGTCTTGGTTCGCGGCGCGCCGTGCCTTGGTCGTCTTCGCGGTCCGCCGTGGCTGGGGCGGCGCCGCAACGTCGAACGTGATCTCCAGGCGTGTCGTCTCGTCCCCACGGCTGAACAGCGTGGTCTTCGATTCGATCTCATCGAGCGTCCAGCCTTTGTAGTTGTCCCCTTCCGACAGCCGGATCGAGAGGTTCGTCGCGGCAACGGCGGGCGAGGTCTTTTTTCGTCTGTTCCGCCGCTTGGTCCGGCGCTGCACGGGGGCCTGGACTTCGGGCATAAAGATCGCGATCGGCTGATTTGTAGACAGGACGATGCCGGTCAGCTTGAGGGCGAGGGGATCCTTGGTGACGGTGACGACCGCCACCGCCTCGATGGGCGGCCGGCGGCTGGGCGAGAACAGCGGCCGCTCCACCACCGCCGCGAAGTCCGCGGCCGGCGGCATCACGAAGGGTGTCGGCTCCGGAATATCGGGCAGAAGCGCGGCGGTCTGCGTCGCCATGGCCGACCCGGGCGCGGGCGAGGCCATGAGCTGATGGTAGATCACCCAGCCGAGCCCCAGGCAACCGGCCAGGAGCACCGACGGCAGCAATACCGCGGACCAAGGTCTTTTTGTCGCCCTGGCAACCATCTTCCGGGCTCCTCAGCCAATCTCCGGGCGCAGATAGCCGGTGACATCGAAGCGAATCGTCAACTCGGGATTCGAGTCCTCGAGCCGGGCCCGGCGTCGGGCCCGTCGATTGCGAACGTCCAGGTTTTCGATGAAAAGATGATGCTTGCCGGACTCCAAGGCGTAGATGATGTCGAAGAGGGTGCGCATGGTGCCGGTGAGTTGCACGCGCAGGCTGACCCGCTGGAACCCGCCGTCGGTCTTGGCCGGCAGAATCTGAACACTGCGCAGCTTTCCGCCACCCGATTGGACGGTCGCGTTGACCCGTTCCTGCAGGGTGGCCGCGGCCAGGGAGTCGCTGTCGCCTTCCAGATAGACGCCGCTGGCGAATTGCCGCTTTTCCAAGGCCGCGAGCCGCTGTTCCAGATCGGGGCGCTTTTGGGCGATGCGCGCGTAGCGCACCACCAGGGCATCGGTCTCTACCAGCGCCGTCTCCACCTGGTCGTAAGCAACGATGAGGGGGGCGATGACCAGACCGTAAATCCCGATGACGATGCCGGCCAAGAGGCCCACTGCCGCCAGACGGCTCACCCAGCGAGGCAGCTTCAAGCCCGGGCTCACGAGCCACCTGCCTCGACCACGGTGGCCGTCAAGTTGAAGCGTTCCCGGTCGACCTTGGCATCGCGGGTCACGGGCGAGTTGAACCGCACCTCGGCCAGCATGTCCGAATTCTCCAGGAGACCGATCAGCGCCGAGGGCTTGACCGAATAACCGCTTATGACCAAGCGTTGGTCCCGCCATCCCAGTTGCAGCACCCAGGTGTCGTCGGGCAGCAACGTGCTCACCTCGTCCAGGAGCGCGCTCACCGTGGGCCGGCCACTGCGCCGCGCCGCGACGAAACGGCTGCGCTCGACCGTCGCCTCGACGCGCTCCTGCAAGCTCTGGGCCACTTCGGCTTCGGCCCGCGCCTGGCGCAGGCGGGTCTCGCTGGCCGCCAAGAGGTCCTGCTGCTGCAACAGCGGCAGATAAAGCGCCACCCCAAGGAGGCCGCATACCGAAATGGCGAGCACCAGGGACAAGCGGCCGCTGAAAGACCGCTCAGTGGCGTGGTTGTCCGAGGGCAGCAGCTCGAACGGCGGTGCCGCCGTCCCATCCCCGTCGGACGGGACCACCCCCAGGTGTTGGGGCTCCAGGCCCCAGCCGCGCACCAGGGCGATCGCCTGGTCGGCCGCCGCGCGCGGCACCACCACCAGATCGACTTTCAGAGACTGTTCGCCGCCGCCGCCGATGACCTGATGGTCGTAGTAGACCTCCTCCGCCCTGAAGGGTGTGTGGCGGTCCATTTCGAAGGCCAGCACCTCGCGCAGGTTCTCTGCGGCGGCCGAGGGCAGCTCAACGATCCGTCGCAGCACCCGCTCCTTGGGCATACGCACCTCCAAGGGCGTCGAGCCCGGCCGAGATCTGCGCAGGATACGTTTTGCCATGGCAGCCTGAGCCGGTCCCTGCTCGACCTGGAGGTCCAGATCGCCCAAGTGTCGAAGGCCGCCGCCCCGCATGCTGGAGAAGATTGCATGATCCTGGCGCACCTCGACCACCAGGCGCGGCCGCCGGCGGCCGAAGAGGCGCCGCAGCCCGCCCGGCAAGCAGCCGGCAAGCTCGGTGCCCCACCAGCGGAAAAAGCGCCCCACCCACAGAGTGACGAGGGATACCACCGTCGCCGTCCTCTCCAAAATCGTCCCAGAAAAGCTCCTCGACAACAGGCTTGGCCTGTCGCGGAGCTCAACTCTACTCCCTACACCGCCGCCCGGCAAACAATGGCAACCGGGTTCGATCGCCCAGTCTATCATATAATAACGCAACCAATGCGGTGAAAAGGAGAAAATCGGATGGGTTTTTATCGTCGAGATTTTGTATGAGCCGCGGCGGCGGTGGCTTTTTGCCTTGCGCGCCCCAGGCGACTTGCCATAGTTGACGACGAGGACCAAACACCGGTCCGTTTCCGTCCCGTCGTCGAGAGAGGGCCCCATGGCCGAGCCATTGAAACCGCGCGACAGCGACGTCTTCTTGGTGATCGACGTTCAGAACGATTTTTGCCCGGGCGGGGCCCTGGCGGTGCCCGATGGCGACGCGGTGGTGCCGGTGATCAACGATCTGGCCAAGGGCTTCAAGAACGTGGTCATGACCCAGGACTGGCACCCGCCGGGGCACAGTTCCTTCGCCTCCAGCCATCCCGGCAAGGCACCCTTCGAAACCACGACGCTGGACTACGGCGAGCAGACTCTGTGGCCGGACCACTGCGTGCAAGGCTCCACCGGGGCCGGTTTCCACGCCGACCTGGACCTGGCGAACTGCCGGATGATCCTCCGCAAGGGCGACCGCCGGGACATCGACTCCTATTCGGCGTTCTACGAAAACGACCACAAGACCACCACCGGATTGGGCGGCTATCTACGGGCTCACGGGGTGCGGCGGGTGTTTCTGGCCGGGCTGGCCACGGATTTCTGCGTCTTCTACACGGCCATGGACGCCCGCAAGGACGGCTTCGAGGCGGTGATGATCGAAGACGCCTGCCGGGCCATCGACCTGGAGAGGTCCCTTGAGGCGGCGCGCCGGGCCATGGACAAGGCCGGGGTTCAGGTCATCCAATCGTCCGACTTGGGGTAAAACGGTCTCGTCCGGGCCTCGCTCACTCAACCACGCCGATGTAGGGCAAGTGCCGATAGCCCTCGGCGTAATCGATCCCATAGCCGACCACGAAGACGTCCTCGATCTGGAAGCCGATGAAATCGGCCTCGGACTCGACCTCCCGCCGGCTCGGCTTGTCCAGAAGCGTGCAGGTCCAGATCGCCGCCGTCCGGCGCTCGGCGAGCAGCCGCTTGGCTTCCACCAGGGTGCGTCCGCTGTCGGTGATGTCATCGACCAAGAGCAGGGTGCGGCCGGTCAGATCCTCGGGCAGGCCGCCCTGGAGGCGCACCACGCCGGAGCTCTCCTTGGCCGCGCCGTAACTGCTCAATTGGACAAAGCCCACCCGCGGCATGGCGCCGACCCGGTCCAGGGCGCGAATCAGATCCGCGACGAAGACGAAGCTGCCGGTCAGCAGCCCCACCATGGTGAAATCGCCGGGTAGGCGCCCGGCGATTTCCCGGGCCATAGCCTCGACCCGGCGGGCGATCTCGGCCTCGCCGAACAGCCTGGTTATTGCGGTCACGAGACATCCCCCGCCCGGTTCACGAACGACTCACTTTAGCATTGTTTTGTTGCGGCCGAAGCGGCTTTCCACGACCTTAGTGTGATGTGATGGAACCGAGATTACGCGAGGAACAGATCGCGGTGGACGGCGTGATCCAGGCGGTGGGCAAGCGCGCCGACTGCGACGTGGACGGCGCCGAGCGGGTGGTCGACGCCAAGGGCACGACCTTGGCCCCCGGCTCGATCGACAGCCACGTCCACCCGGTGTTCGGCGACTGGACCCCGCGCCAGAGCCAGCTCAACTGGATCGACAGCTACCTGAACGGCGGGGTCACCACCATGGTGTCCGCCGGCGAGGTGCACCTGCCCGGCCGGCCGAAGGACGTGGTCGGCTTGAAGGCCCTGGCGGTGACCGCCCAGCGCACCTTCTCCAACCTGCGCCCGGCCGGGGTCAAGGTGCTGGCCGGCGCGCCGGTGCTGGAGCACGGCATGGAGGAGCAGGACTTCAAGGACCTGGCCGAGGCCGGCGTCAGCCTGCTGGGCGAGGTCGGCCTGGGCGGCGTCAAGCAGGGCGAGGAGGCCAAGAAAATGGTGGCCTGGGCCCGGAAGTACGCTCATCCAGTCCACGATCCACACCGGCGGACCGTCGATCCCAGGGTCCGGGCTGATCGACGCCGACGTGGTGCTGGAGGCCGGCGCCGAGGCATTGGTGTCAGTCATGCGTTCGTGCGTTATGCCAGTGGTCGCTGATGGCTGAGCTGAGTCCGGAATCGGTGTTCGCTCGGTCGTCCGGCCGGAAATTACGCATGAATGCATGATTGAC
>SMVA01315798.1_pt1 | contig 15834 bp, 13 predicted proteins | sample 2456451 | NCBI WGS metagenome assembly SMVA01 (sample SAMN11095933, study PRJNA526329) | marine sediment metagenome | biome: Marine sediment; feature: Surficial sediment; material: Deep marine sediment; isolation source: Hadal surficial sediment | place: Pacific Ocean | collected 2014-05 | depth...
GGCCTTGGGTGCGGCGCCTAACAGGCTCATGGTAACCAGTGAGGGAAAGGTGATAGGGGTGACATTGTTGGCTTCGACGGCGATCTGAAAGGCTATTTTGGACAGTGCCAACCTGTCGTCCGGGTCTGGTGCCCGCTCCAGAATAACGGGCTTGCCAATATCCATATAGACCTTGCCCATAGGCTTGGCCAGGCTACGGATGTAGCCGATGAACCAGCTCAGGGATTCCGCCCCCTTGCCCCGACCAGTTTGCTCTGTTGCATACTCCTCTACATCGCGAATCAAGTCGTAGCTGATGGAAATGGGAATAATGTGAATGTTTCTGGCGTCTGTGGTGTGACAGGCTTCCAGCACGTACTTTAGCAAGCCGTAACGCGGTGGCATCAATTTCCCCAAGCGCGACCGGGTGCCTTCAAAGGCCCAGTTCATGGGGAAGCGTTTCTCCATCAGGTAGCCGATGTAATGGCGCAGGGTCAATTTGTACAGGGGGTTATCCTGAAAGCTGCGACGGATAAAGATGCCGCCGGCCCGGCGCAGCATATAGCCCATGCCGGCAAAGGCTATATTGGCACCGCCAAACATATGCGGCATGGGAAAGTCATTCTCATACAGCACCTTGGGTATGACCATGCCATCGAGGTAGGTCTTGTGCGTCCACAGCAACATGGAGGGGTGGTCGCGAACAATTTTACGCATCGCCTCCACTTCGGACTGGTTGTAGACAATTTTGTCCTCGTAACCCAGGTTGAGACAGAAATTGTTAAAGCGCGCGTAAAAGTCCAGCCAGAATGTGCTGGGGATGGATATCATTTCCTTCATGTAGGTGGACGCTTCCTTGATCAGGTCCGACCGTTTGCTGCCTTGCTCCGCCGCGAGTTTCTTCACCGCCTGGCGATAACTGCTGCTGGCCTTGATGTGTTCGGCGACAAAACGGGGCACTTTGTAGCGCCCCCCCTGTAGCCGCCGTTCGGAAATATCCAGCACCAGGGCCGCCTGGCGGGCGACAAACTCGGCAAAATTATCTGAGCTGTTGCCTTCGTTCGGACCCTGCAGATATTCGAAGCGCGTGTGCAGATTGGTTTTACTGTCCGGCTCACCGGCTATCAGGTGTAGCCGTTCGGGGAAATCGCCCAGTATTTTTCGGCCACGCCTGGCGCTGGGTCGGCGCTCGTCGCCAAAAACCAGATGGCGAATGCTGGGGCCCGCATCCAGGCTCTGTTGAGAGGGAACCCAGGCAATGCGCAGCGGGGCGATGATGGCATTCTGGGCCGACCCCAGGGAATTCTGCAGAGCGCTACTGTCAATACCCTTGGTGTCATCATCCAGCGAAATAACCACCTGCTGGGCCTGGCAGCCCTGCGGCGCATCGTGCGCAATCCATTGCTCCAACAGATTTTGCTCGAAGCGATTTCTGGCATCGAGTATAAAAATAACGCCAGAGTCGCTGCTTTCTGGCCAGGGGCTGGTGGCAAATTTTGCCAGCATCTCAGCCTGCATCAGGACTTCTTAGCTCGGCGGGCTGTTTTGGGCTTTGCCTTGGGCCTGACTTTAGACTTGATCTTGGCTTTTACCCTGGGTTGAGTTTTTACTTTCGCTTTGGGCTTCGCTTTAGTTTTGGGCTTCGTCCGGGGCTTTGTTTCGACCCTGGATTTTGCTTTGGTCTTGGGCTTTGCCCGGCTCGGCGTTTTTTCCTGTGGCTGGCCCAGGGTTTTCAAAAATAAATTTCGAATTTCTCGCACGTGGTCGTTGATGGTTTCTGGTGTCCAGTCGCTGGTATCGACTGGCGGCAGTACTTCCACATCGACGGTGGCGGGACGATAGACAAAGTCACCCTTGGGTGCGACGTCCCCGGCGTTGCGAATAACAATAGGTACAATTGGGACCCCGGCTTGCATGGCGAGGTGGAAAGCTCCCTTTTTGAACGTCGTGAGTTTGGGAGATATTGTACGGGTACCCTCGGGTGCCAACACCACAGACTTGCCTTCCTTTTTCATGACATCAACAAGTGGCTGCATCGCTTTGATGGCACTTTTGGCATCGCCCCGGTCTATCATGACGACGCCGCCCATTTCCAAAACCTTGCCAATGATAGGTATTTTCTTAATTTCTTTTTTGCCTACCCCTGCAATGTCCCGTCGCAGTAACTGGGCACAGATCACCACATCTGCCTTACTTTGGTGATTAAATACGAACACGGCCGGGCGCTGCTCCCACAGATGCTCCTCACCTTTAACTTTCAGGTTCAGGCCGATGAGGGCGCCAGCCGTGTCGGCAAACAAAGAGAATGAAAAATTCTGTGAGGCGCGGCGGGAACCGGTCAGGGCCAGGATGGGCAGCCCGGCGGCGAAACTGGTGACCAGGCTGGCTGTGGCGGCAACAGAACGGACAAATTGGGCCACAGTGGGTCGTCCCCGGCTGCCGAAACGGGCAACAGGCCAACCATTGTGCGTCGCTATTCTCTCGAGTTTGGAGCTTGGATTAAGGACTTTTGGATGGCCTACTCTCTCCAGTAACTGTAAGTCGTCGTGGCTGTCGGAATAGAAGAAGCTGTTATCGAGGTCCGCGTTGAATTTCCCGGCCAGTTTTTCGGCGGCGGTAACTTTGCCCTCGCCAAAGCAGGTGGGCCGAACCACACCCCCGGTGAACTTCCCGTGCTCAACTTCAAGATAGGTACACAACACGTTATCAATACCAAGATCGCTGGCCGCGGGCTCAACCTGATAGGGCGTGGCGGAAGATATAACGGCCAGGGTGTGGCCCTTCGCCAGGTGGGCATCTACGAGGGCACGCGATTCGGGATAGATAAGCCGGGCAATCTGCTCGATGTAGAGTTGCTCCCCGAGGTCTGTGTACGTCTGCTCGTCGGTGCCTTTCATGAACTGGGCGTTGACCACCATCATGGCGGAGAAGCCGAGCTTGCCCATCCCAAAGTTGGTCATGGCGGTCATCAAATCAAAAAAGTTGCGTGCGGATAGATCCCCTCGCTTGAGTTGTTCTTTGATAAATACGGTGGCGGAGTAACCGGCAATGATGGTGCCATCAAAGTCAAAAATGGCCGCTACTTCCGGGCCGTCTTCCGAGGCCTCTATGTCGCTTAACAACTGCTTGATGTTGCTCATACTTCCCCCTGTTCAGCAGGGGGAAGCATAGCGCATTCCGGGGCGATTAGCGCACCCCTGGCTGAAATAGTGAAATGAAAAACGCTGTCGCAAGCTCGCCGCGACAGCGTTACGGGGTAAGGCCGATTGTGTTCAACCCTGGCTAGTGCAAGACCTCCGGCTCGCTACCGGATATCTTGCACGGGCCACAAACACCTCTGACACGTGTTTGTTTTTGCTCCCCCTAAGAGGTGGCGGCCCCTCAGTTCGTACGGCTAGTTTTTCTTCGTACGACCTGCCACCACAAACCCAGTATAGTGTTTATGTTCGATAGAACAAGAAATTACCATATGATATTTATTCATTCCATAACATAACCTATAGTTATATCTTGGCGGGGAATAAGCCGCTGCACGGGGGAAGCGTAAATGAAAAGAAGACAGTTTTTGCAGGCGGCCGGCGCGGCTGCAGCGGTACCGGTGTTGGGCGCCTGCGCGGGGGATGGCCCCGTGGTCAGCATTGACCGGCATTACCCCGTGGGTGGCTTTGGCGCAGACTCTACAGCCGAACAGGTCACCCAGGGCGTGGACTTGAGCGGGGTAACCGCCCTGGTTACCGGCTGTAACTCCGGCCTTGGATACGAGAGCATGCGGGTACTGGCCTTGCGCGGAGCCCACGTCATAGGCACCGGCCGCACATTGGAAAAGGCCAGCGCTGCCTGCGCCAGTGTGGCGGGTTTAACCACACCACTTGCTCTGGAACTGTCGAGTTTTCAGTCCGCGGTGGACTGCGCCCAGCGAGTTGGCGAACTGGGCCTTGCCCCGGATATCCTGATTTGCAATGCGGGCATTAATACCTTTGGCGATCTGGAACTGGTCAACGGCATAGAGAAGATTTTCACGGTGAATTTTCTGGGACACTTTGTTCTGGTCAACCGTCTACTCCCCCTGATGAAGCAAGCCGCCCCTGCCCGCATCGTGCACGTGGGCAGTAGCTCGGCCTATATGCAGGCGCCTGCGGTGGGTATCGACTTTGACAATCTGCGCGGTGAGAAAGTCTTTGACGCCGGCGAGGCCTATGGTCGCTCCAAGCTCGCCAATGCGCTATTTTCTCTGGAGTTATCCCAACGTCTTGCAGGGTCGGGGGTGACCTCCAACGTGATCCATCCCGGTCTGGTGAAAACCAATATCGCGCGCACGGCGCCGGTACTGATGCGCACGGCCTTTGAGTGGTTTGGGGGACTCATTGCGAAAACGCCCCAGCAGGGTGCGGCCACTCAAGTTTATGTGGCCACCAACCCCGCCCTGGACGGTGTCAGTGGCGCCTATTTTGAGGACTGTAACGCGGTGACCGTAAGCGGTGACAACCACGTATTCGACAAGGCCATGGCGACAAAGCTATGGGCAACCGCCGAGGAGATGACCCAGGGGTATCTTTTATAGTCGTGCTCAGACGTGTTATGAGGCCTTTTTGAACAATAAAGTCATGCGGTCGGACTCGCCAATGGCCTCCATGGCCGCCTTTTGTTCGGGTTTGTCGGCGCTGCCGCTAAGCGAGGGTGGCAGGCGCCAGACGATGTCGTCCGGCCCGGGTTGATCTTTGGGGTTGGCGTTTATCTCACTGCTGTCCACCAATTCAAACCCCGCCTGTTCGAACATCGCGATGACCGCGGACTGTTTGAGGTAGCCGCGACGGCCATCGGCCCCCGCATCGTCTGCCGTTTCCGGGAGGCGGTGCTGTACGACTCCCACCAGGCCATCTTTCTTCAACAATACCCGTGTGGCGGCCAGCGCCTGTGAGCGCGAGCCTATCTTGTCATCGAAGCGGTTCAGATTGTGCAGTGCTCGGATGATCAGCACCCGGTCCACTGTGCCATACGCTTTTTCTGGTACGTTGGAGAAGGTAAAGCCCTTGGCTGTCATGCCGTTGTCAGTAATGGCCTGTACGTCTTTGGCAAATTTCTTGGTGGCGGCGATATTGGTGGCAATTTTCTCCTGCGACATGAAACCGAACAGCGGCCAAATTTCTGCCATGTAATTCACCCCGTAAATCGTACCTTGCCCGCCCAGGTAGGGGGCCAGAATACGCGTATACCAACCACTACCTGGCAGGGCTTCAGCCACGGTCATTGCCGGCTCTACCCCGAAAAAGGCCAGGGTTTCAGCGGGGTGTCTGGCGCCATCTCGCGCCCTATCGGTTTCGCTGCGCGCGGCAATTACCTGCTGCAGGGCATTGGCTGAACTGCCGGGGGTGGTTTCGGCCGAGGCCAGCCCGGACCAGCCGGCGATGGCAAGGACGGAAACGAGCAGGATTTTTTTTGGGTGGATCATGGTGGAGCTCCAGATGGCGAATGCAGTTAGCAGACTATCTGAAATAGGCGCGTACCAGAAGAAAATCTTGGTAAATCCGCTGTGCATCAAAACGCTTGTTGCCCTGGCGGTCGCTGCCAGGCTTTAAAATGGCCTGCAGTTGTCCCTGGGGATTGAGCAGGAAAAGGGTCACGCCATGTACTACCTGGTAGGACTGTGACTCCGGCTCTTCCTCGTCCGGAATCAACTGCGCGACAATACCCAGGCCCTGCTCGAAGGGCAGGTGTTGCTCACCGTTATTATCCACATGGGTCAAGCCAATAAACGCGGGGTCGAAAAATGGCATATAGGTCGCCAGGATGGCCGGTGTGTCCCGGGCGTGATCCACGGAGTAAAAGAGGATACCCAACTGTTCGCCATCCTTTTTAAGCAGGGTGTTGAGTTGGGCCAGTTGTGACAAGGTAGTGGGGCATATGTCCGGGCAGGTAGTGAAGCCATAGGAGATCAGATGCCACTGCCCCAGCAGGTCTTTATTGGTAAAACTCCGGTTGTACTGGTCCAGCAGACTGAAGGGGGGGATGTCACGTGCATCGGGGAGCAGTACACCCTGAATGCTGGGCGGCGACGCGGGGCGGTTTAGCAGCACCAGGCCCGCGACCAAAAGAATGGCGGCGTTGGCCAGTACAAAGCCCGCTATCATACGGGCCCTGGGGGATAAGGTCACTCGGTGCACCTAGCGGTCAAAGAAGATATGCCGACTCAAGTTGGTGTAGTCGCCCTCTATGGACATCAAGCCTATCAGCACCAGGATGGCGATTGGGGGCAGCAGTAAAACGTACTTCAGGGCCAGGCGCTCCCAGGACAGATGCATGAATATTGCGACGATAAAGCCGGCCTTCAGCAACATGAAGATGATAATGAGCGACCAGCGCAAATAACTCTGGGCGCCGAAAAAATCGACCAGGTACGAGCAGGTACTCAGTGCAAAAAGCAGCAACCAGACTTTCAGGTAAATGCCTATGGAATGTTCGTCCGCCGTCGTACTACTCATAATCCGACCTCACCAAAGATAGAAAAATGCAAAAATGAATACCCAGACCAGGTCGACAAAGTGCCAATACAGGCCGGTTATTTCGACAATGGCATAACCTTTTTTCTCGTAATCACCCCTAGCGACCTTGAAGGCGACAATCGACAGATAGATTACACCGATAGAAACGTGCAGGCCGTGAAAGCCCGTTACCATAAAAAAGATCGAGCCGAATTGAGCAGCGCCCATAGGGTTGCCCCAGGGGCGTACCCCAAGATCTACAATGAGATGGGTCCACTCAAAGACCTGCATGCCGACAAAACTTGCACCCAACAGCGCGGTTGCGGCCATTAACCATGCAGTGACACGCTTGTTACCCCGGTAGCCATAATTTACCGCCATGGCCATGGTGCCGCTACTGGTGATGAGTACAAAGGTCATGATGGCAATCAGCAATAGCGGCAGGTGAACGCCGGCGATAGTCAGGGCGAACACCTCACTGGGATTGGGCCAGGCGTCTGTTGCCGACATCCTGACGTTCATATAACTGGTGAGGAAGATGCTGAAGATGAAGGTATCACTGAGCAGGAATATCCACATCATCAACTTGCCCCAGGGCATGTCGAAAGTCTGCTTGTCCGAGGCCCAGTCAGAGACCATGCCCGACGTGCCCGGGTCGCTAAAGTTGCTGGTATTGCTGATATCTTCCATTGTGGCTTCCGTTGTTAAAATCCGCACATGGCGGCGAGTGCGTTGATTGTTTCCGGTCGACTTGTCAGCAGGGCAAATAAAACCAACCAGATTGCCAGCAGATAATGCCAATAGGTGGCGCACAACTGCAGTGGGCCGGCGAGCCTGTCCATAGCGCCGTCGTACCAAATCCTGAACACCACATTGGTCAGCACTATCAGCCCCCCCAGCAGGTGCAGGCCGTGCACCGCAGTCAGCAAATAAAAATAGCTGTTAGCGGGGTTGGTGTTGACGTAAAACCCCAGGCTGTACAGGTGCTGCCACAAATTGAGTTGTGCCAGTAAAAACATCACCGAGAAAAACACGGCTGAACTGATGCCGATGATGGCGTAGTTGAGATTTCCTCGCCGCGCCGCCGTTAAACCAAACTGTATTGCCAGGCTGCTCAACACCAGCAGGCCGGTGTTAAACCACAGGCGGGAGGCATCGGTAAAGGGCTGCCAGGGTTGTCCCGCCAATGCTTGAAAGTCGGGGTACTGCGACCGCGACAGGAAGGTCAGGATAAACAGGAAGAATATCACCGTGACAATGGCCAGAATAAATCGCAGGGCTGTGCGCGCTGCGTTCTGGGCGCCATCCACGGGGTGGGGGCCGGCGTGGGCTACACCCGCGGTCTCGGCCAGCCAGGGTTTCTCGGCTAATACTTTAAAGGGGTTCATGTTTTTTCTCCCGGGGTATCACCAACCGACATGGGCACTTCTTCGGGCGGAACATTTTGGGGTACGAAGTCGTCTACCGCACCGGGCACGCTATAGTCATAGGCCCAGCGGTAAACCACCGGTAGCTTTTCGCCCCAGTTGCCGTGGCGGGGGGGAACATTCGGTGTCTGCCACTCTAGGCTGGTGGCCTGCCAGGGGTTGTGACCGGCTTTTTCACCTTTGCGGAGACTGTAAAAAGCGTTGTACAGAAAGATTAATTGCGAGAGGCCCACAATTAGCGCACAGACAGTGATGCCGGCATTGAGTGTCTGGGCCGAGTCGGGAATAAAGTTGGTATCGCCCATGGCGTAGTAGCGTCGCGGTACACCCAGGAAGCCCAGGTAGTGCATGGGCAAGTAGATGGCATAGGTGCCCAAAAACGTGAACCAGAAATGCACCTGCCCCAGTCTTACGTTGAGCATGCGCCCGGTGATTAGCGGGTACCAGTGATAGATGGCGGCGAACAACACCATAATGGGGGAGACCCCCATTACCATGTGAAAGTGTGCTACCACGAAATAAGTGTCTGACAGGGGCAGGTCGATGACCACATTACCCAGAAACAAGCCAGTGAGCCCGCCGTGGGTGAAGGTAAAAATAAAGCCGATAGCAAACAGCATGGGCACGGTGAGGTGGATATTGCCGTGCCACAAAGTGAGCACCCAGTTGTACACTTTTATCGCCGTGGGGATGGCGATGATGAGCGTGGTGGTGGCAAAGAAAAAGCCAAAATAGGGGTTCATGCCACTCACATACATGTGGTGAGCCCACACTACAAAGCTGAGGGCCCCTATGGCGACAATGGCCCAGACCATCATTCGGTAGCCAAAGATATTTTTCCTGGCGTGGGTGGCCAGTACATCGGATACCAGGCCGAAGGCGGGCAGTGCCACGATGTAGACCTCCGGGTGACCGAAGAACCAAAACAGGTGTTGGAACAATACCGGGCTGCCCCCGGAATAATCCATGGATTCGCCCAGGGAGACAATGGCCGGCATAAAAAAGCTGGTACCCAGCAGTTTATCCAACAGCATCATGATTGCGCTGACCAGCAGAGCGGGGAATGCCAGCAGGCCGAGAACGGTCGCCGTGAAGATGCCCCAGATGGTTAGCGGCATGCGCATCAGGGTCATGCCCCGGGTGCGTGCCTGTAAAACCGTAGTGACATAGTTCAAGCCGCCCATGGTAAAGGCGATTATAAAGACCGCCAGGGACACCAGCATCAAGATGATACCCCAGTCATAGCCTGGAGTTCCCTGCAAAATCGCCTGGGGTGGGTACAGCGTCCAGCCCGCACCCGTGGGCCCCCCGGGTGCGAAGAAACTGGCCAGCAGGATAATGACGGACAGCAGGTAGAACCAGAAGCTCATCATATTGAGGTAGGGAAACACCATGTCTCTGGCGCCTATCATCAGGGGAATCATGTAGTTGCCGAAGCCGCCCAGAAATAAGGCGGTGAGCAGGTAAATAACCATGATCATGCCGTGCATGGTGACAAACTGCAGGTAGGCGCTGGGGTCGATAAATTCGAAGGTATCGGGAAAGCCCAGTTGCAGGCGCATCATGCCCGACAATACCAGGGCAATCAGGCCGACAAAAATAGCGGTCAGGGAATATTGTATGGCAATAACCTTGTGGTCCTGACTCCAGACATACTTGGTGATAAATGTCTGCGGGTCGTGCAACTCATCAAGCTGGTCTGCGATTGCCACATGTTCCATAAAAAATCCTCGTTGGGCGCCCTGTTTGTTCGCCGCGTTACAAGCTGTTCAGGTAGGCGAGTAAATCATCTACTGCCTGCTCATTGTGTAAGGTCCTGGCCATAAGAACCATTTGATGGCCGTAACTGTCTGACTTGTGTGCGCCGCGTATGCCCTGCTGGAAATTCTCTATCTGACGCCGTAAATACCAGTCGCTTTGCCCCGCCAGTCGGGGGGCACTCAGCGCGTAATTACCCTGGGCCGCGGCACCGTGGCAGGCACTGCAGGTGGCGTAGTGATACGCCCCTTTTGCAACATCGCCGTTGGCACTGGCTTTGCCCGGGGTCGCTTCAAGCGTATCGATGTACGCCGCTACATTTCGAATGGCTGTTTCATCGGCCAGCATGCCGGCCATGGGGGCCATTTGACGGCCAAGATCATCACCCTCGTTGGCACCGCGAATGCCCTGCTGGTAATACCTGAGTTGGCGTTCCACGTACCAGGTTTGTAAACCCGCCAGTCGGGGTGCATTGGTTGCTACGTTGCCCTCGCCATTGGCGCCATGGCAGGACGCGCAAATAGTGTATTGGTCTTTACCCGCAACTGCGTCGGCGGCGGGCATGCCCTTGATGTCAGCCCAGGTCTTTTGTTGCCCCAGCCAGTTATCGAAGTCGGCTTGCGCTTCTACCACGACATAGCCGCGCATGGCGTAGTGCGCAATACCGCACAGTTCCATACAGAGAATATCGAACTTGCCCTTGAGTGTGGGGGTAAACCACAAATAGGTGACCAGGCCGGGCACCAAATCCATTTTTACCCGAAATTCTGATACGCCGAAATCGTGTAGTACATCCTTGGAGCGCAGATTGACCTTTACCGGCCGGTCTATGGGCAGGTGTAATTCATTGGTGTTAATCAACACATCATCCAGCCCCGCTTCGTCGTCCGGGGCCATACCAAAGCGGTTGTCGGGGCCTATATAGCGCGCATCGACCTTGCCGAGAATGCCATCTTCGCCGGGGAAGCGATAACTCCACTGCCACTGCTCGCCCACCACCTCTATTTCATCGGCACCCTCGGGCACAGTGACAAAATCGGCCCATACCACCAGGCCGGGTGCCAGCATGACCGCGACACCCACGGCGGTTATCCCCGTCAGCCACAGCTCAAGTTTTTTATTCTCGGGTTCGTACCGCGCGCGGCGTTGGGGGTTGTAGCGAAAGCGGTAGATTGAATAGGCGAGAAAAAGGTTTATGGCGACAAATACAAACCCGGTGATATAAAAGGTGAGGGTTATGGTGTCGTCTACCGCGCCCCAGTTGGAGGCCACGGGGGTAAACCACCAGGGGCTGACAAAGTGGAAAACCACAGAGCCGACCACCAGTAAAACCAGCACGATAACTAAGGCCATAACCCTTGTCCCTTTATGTTTTTATTGGTTTTATTTCAAGTGTTGTAAACTGCCCCTACAGGGCTCAACCAGCTTTCAGGGCGCCACCTGTACAAATTTAGCCCACTTTTGCTGGGCGCCTATTATCCAGCCGGGGGTGGAAGCGCCCTCGCCAGCGTCCTTTAGTTTTGGATGGTTTTTTACTACGCTTCGAAGTGTTTGTTCCTGGCTGCTGTGCACATCGACAAACAGAATATGTTTTCCCTGATGGAGCTGCTCCTGAAACCGTTGAAAATCAACATGGGGTTCCTGTATGCCTATGAGGCCACCCTCCCAGGTGCAAAACCCGAGCACAATAACGGACAGAAATATGGGCGGCACCCAGGTGTAGGTTTCGGTCAGCCCGGAGAACCAGGCCAACACTAAAATAACGGCGCCTGCAATAACCCCCACCACGGCACCGATCTCGGTTCCGTGGACAACATCCTTCTTTAGCACCGCTTCGACATTGTGCAGGTGGTGTTGCTCTACCCCGGCATCGTCTTCGCTTAACACGTGAATTTGCGGTGTCGTGACACCGGCTGCCTCCAGGTCACGCTCCACAATTTCGAGATCATCCAGATCGTCACTGATGTAGTAATGGCGCTTCATAGCTTATCCTCGCGTTATTTTTTTGAAGAGAAAATCGGTTGGGCTAGTGCTACTAATTCACTCTGTTGTTCATTAACAACTCGTTGGCTATTGTGTTTGAGGGCCGTCGATAGCCACAATTGCGGCCAAAAACGGCACTCGATTCGAGTATAGCACTCGCGAAAAGTGAATCTAGTTGAAGGGCGTTTGGGGCTGATAAATAGAGGTTTTTTAGAATTAAGCGAAATAAAGAGAATGTGCTGTTAGAATGAAAGCTTATTAAAACCGCCTGAAAATGCCCTTTTTTTGAATTAAAATGAAATATAACAAGGATTAAATCCGTTTTAAGAATATTTTGTTCTTAGCAAGAAATTTTTTATTCAATTTGTTTATAAGTGGTGGAGCGAGATTATTTGCACTTGAAATTCCGGTATTATGAACTATATATCCCATCTGATTGTCTGTCGTATACTGCTTTTTCTGTCTATGGAATTAACCAATGTCTTTCGGTAAAACACTGCTTATTGTCTGTGCGCTGCTGACCTACCTGGGTCAGTCGTTGGCGTATGCGTCGGTAGCCTGTGATGCCATGGACGAAGTCGGCGCGCAGATGCAACATTCGATGGACATGGGTTCCATGCACACGATGCATGAGAAGGGTGCCGCACCTGCAATGCAGCATGACAAGCCCTGTTGTGGTGATCAATGCCTGTGCGTGGATGCCGGTTGTCACTCACCCATTCCCGCTATCGTCAGCAGCGGCGAAACACCTCTTCTCGGGTCGCTTACACCACGTGAGCAAGCCGCTCTCAAGACTATCAGTAGCCCCTTCTACCTCTACAAACCCCCCCTTTCCGCTTAACTGACTTCGAAAGAAGAATCTTCCCCGGCCCGCAGTCCATCGGAATGCGTATCGGGATTGGTCCCGCTGTGGCGGGCGTTAAAAAGGTCTGTTGCAGGCAACGACTAAGGGAGTTTCAAACTCATGCTACACATTCACGGCCGCATGGCATTGTTCGTTCTAATGGTTTTTCACGGGTCTGCGTTCTCTGCGGATAGCGGCACCAGTAGCGCCCGTTCTGTCACTCTTGCCTGGGCCGTACACAGCGCCGTTGCCAACGACCCCTGGTTATTGGGCAGTCAACACCAGCAGGATTCCATGGATGCCCTGAGCACGGTGGCCGCGACACTACCGGACCCCAGGGTGTCAGTGGGATTTGCCAACATCCCCACGGACACCTTTGATTTTAACCAGGAACCCATGAGCCAGTTTAAGGTGGGCGTAACACAGATGTTTCCCCGGGGCGACAGTCGTGCTCTGGCGCAAAAGCAGCTGGCCACTGAAAGCAAAAAATTCCCCCTGCAGCGACAGAACCGTATTGCCAGTGTCACCGCAACCGTGAGTGAGCTGTGGCTGGACGCCTATCGATCGCGTGCGACCAGTGGCTTGATCGAGGCCAACCGGGGTCTGTTTGAGCAACTGGTAGACGTGGCGACAGTGAATTACTCCTCCGCAGTGGGGCGCAGCCGACAGCAGGACATTATCCGTGCACAGTTGGAGCTGATCCGGCTGGATGATCGTTTGTTGGTGCTGTTGCAGAGCTTTGAGATGGACAGCCAACGATTGCGCGAATGGCTGGCGCTAGACGCCACAGCGGGCCCTGTGGTCTTGTCCGATGAGTTGCCGGTATTGCGGTTGCACGGTGGCGCATCTGCCGCCGACGCAGTTCTGGGTACGGTTAACCACGGGCACTTGTTGCAACACCCGGCGGTGCTGGCGCTGGAAAAAGAAATTGAATCGGCCAGTACCGGTATTTCTTTGGCCAAACAGAAATATAAACCGCAGTGGGGGGTGAGTGCGAGCTACGGCTATAGGGATGACGACCCGGTAAGCGGTCGAGATCGGGCCGATTTTTTCTCCCTGGGCATATCCTTTGACCTGCCCGTATTCACAGCCAACAGGCAGGACAAGCAAGTGCGCTCTGCGGTATCCAGGGCGGAGGCTATGCGCACGCAAAAATGGCTGTTATTGCGGCAGTTGGCCGCCGGTTTGGAGACAGCCAGGGCGAAGCTGCTGCGCCTTGAGGCCAGGCAGGCTTTATACAGGGAGCAGTTGTTGCCACAAATCAGGCAGCAGGCCGACGCTTCGCTGTCGGCCTATACCAACGACGATGGCGATTTTGCCGAGGTGGTGAGAGCGCGCATCGCGCAACTCAATACCCAGATCGAGGCGCTGGACATTGATGTGGAGCGGCAGAAGACCATCGCCAGGCTGAATTATTTTCTCACACAGGGGCAACTGGAAACGGATGAGTCCGGTCCGGTTTCTCTTTCGCAGGTTTCGGAGGCAGGGCAATGAATACTAAAATGAGCACCGTGATTAAATTGCTGCTGGGGTTTACCGCAGGCGTGGGTGTTACTTATCTGGCGTTGGCACCCGGGCAGTATGCCGCCAGGGACCTCGTAGCGGACGAAAAACCGGCCCAGCCCGACTACTGGGTGGCGCCCATGGATCCCAACTACCGGCGGGACAAGCCGGGCAAGTCACCCATGGGGATGGATCTGGTGCCGGTGTACGCAGACACCACGGCAGCGGCGGGGACAATAAGAGTGTCGCCCGATGTGGTCAACAACCTGGGGGTTAAGACAGCGCAGGCCGCCTTGCAAGTCTGGCAGTCAAATATCTCGACAGTGGGCTATGTACAATACGATGAAGACCGCCTGGTTCATATACATCCCCGGGTAGAGGGGTGGATAGAAAAACTGTATGTGAGCGCTGAGGGTGACCGGGTTGAGAAGGGCCAGCCACTTTACGAAATCTATTCGCCGGCATTGGTCAATGCACAGAATGAGTTGCTGCTGGCCCTGGACAGGAAAAACAAACAGCTGATCGAGGCAGCTCAAGACCGCTTGGCGGCCTTACAATTGCCGCGGGAGGCCATAGCGCAATTACGGAAAACGCGCAGCGTGCAACAGGCGGTAACCTTCTTTTCTCCCCAGCAGGGTGTGGTAGATAACCTCAATATTCGCGCCGGTTTTTTCGTCAAGCCCGGCACAAGAATAATGTCCATAGGCAGTTTGGCTGAAGTGTGGGTGGAGGCCGAGGTTTTCGAACGTCAGCTGCCGCTGCTGAGCGAGGGTGCGCCGGTTGAGATGACCCTGGATTATCTACCGGGAACCGTGTGGAAGGGCAAAGTTGACTACATCTACCCCAGCCTGGATGAGAAAACACGCACCGTAAAAGTGCGTCTGCGCTTTGCCAATGAGGACCGGCGGCTGCGCCCCAATATGTTTGCCCAGATAACCATTGCCAGTGTCGGCAATGTGGAAACCCTGATCGTGCCCAGTGATGCCGTGATACGAACCGGTAAGATGGACCGGGTTGTCCTGGCGTTGGGGGAGGGGCGATTCCGCGCCCGGCAGGTATCCATCGGTAGAGTGAGCGGTGGCAAAACAGAAATTCTCGCGGGCCTGAATGCCGGTGACGCCGTGGTAACCTCCGCCCAGTTTTTATTGGATTCTGAATCCAGTAAATCGGCGGACTTTGGTCGCATGGATCACAATTCTGAGGAGCCCGGCGGCGGCATGGAGATGAACCCATGATAGAGCTCATTATTCGGCAATCCATTGTACACCGGGGTTTTGTGCTGCTGGGCATGTTTTTCATCATAGCGCTGGGTGTCTATTCGATAAAAAATACGCCGGTGGATGCCATTCCGGACTTGTCGGATGTTCAGGTGATTATCAAAACATCCTACCCCGGTCAGGCGCCCCAGGTGGTAGAGGACCAGGTGACCTACCCCCTGACCACCACCATGTTGTCCGTGCCCGGTGCGGTGACGGTGCGGGGTTTTTCCTTTTTTGGCGATTCCTTTGTCTATGTGATCTTTGAAGAAGACACCGATTTGTATTGGGCGCGCAGCCGTGTGCTGGAGTATTTGAGCCAGATTGCACCCACCTTGCCCGCTAACGCGCGCCCGCAACTGGGGCCGGATGCCACCGGTGTGGGTTGGGTTTACCTCTATGCCCTGGTGGACCGCAGTGGCGCGCATGACATCTCCGAACTGCGTGCCCTGCAGGACTGGTTCCTCAAATACGAACTGCAAACGGTTCCCGGCGTGTCCGAAGTGGCGCCCATAGGTGGCATGATCAAACAGTACCAGGTAACCGTGCAGCCGGATAAATTACGCGCCTACGGCGTGCCGCTTTCGCTTATCCAGACGGCCATA
>SMVA01309975.1_pt1 | contig 15823 bp, 9 predicted proteins | sample 2456451 | NCBI WGS metagenome assembly SMVA01 (sample SAMN11095933, study PRJNA526329) | marine sediment metagenome | biome: Marine sediment; feature: Surficial sediment; material: Deep marine sediment; isolation source: Hadal surficial sediment | place: Pacific Ocean | collected 2014-05 | depth 0-1...
AAACGTCGAACTGAGTGCGGCGCGACGCTTGCTGACCCAGCAGGTACTCTCTCAGAGCTTCGGGCGAAGCACTGGTCAGTTGGGCCAGACTCTGACGGTACTCCCCCGCGTTGAGCGCCAGCAGCCCCGCAGCCAATCGATCGACGACGGCGGTCACCGAGTCGATTGGCCCCTCTGCCTGGGCCGCCGCAACCTCAACTCCATCGCTGACCCGGCGCAGACTTGCGTTCCACGCCAGCCCGTTACCGACAGCGACCACGGATCCTGTCAAAACGAATCCCGCGCCGAGCATCTCAGCGACTCTTTCGCCCCCCACGCCCGGTTCGCGCGTGGACAGGTCCTGCCAGATCGCACTCGAGGATGTCGGATCCACCGCTCGGGGGCCGACCTCGCCATCGAAACGAGGGGCGATGAGGTGGGCTGCACCTTCTCCCAGGTAGCTGAGTTCGTCGGGGCCACTGAATTGGAAGGGCACCACCGCGACCAGGTCTTCATCCAGTTCCCCCGCGGGCGCACCCGTTCCGTTGCCGCCTCCCAGCACGAACGCGACCGCGGAAACGGAGGCAATCCCGACCGCCAACCCCGCCACGAACGGCCACCGTAAAGGGTGCCCGCTAGGGGTGGGCGAGGGGGGCGCGCGCTGGACTCCCGCCGACGTCAACTCGAAGGCCCAGGCCATGACGAGCGCGCCAGGAAAACCGAGCATGATCAACACCAGGATCAGCTTCGGCGTCCACTCGGGCAGCTCCAGGATCGACGCCGTGGTGCTGCTGACCTCTACGACGCCCCAGCTCACGACCAAATAGAGGATTGCGACGCGGGCGACCTTGCGGTCCTTCAACTCATTCCAGAACGACTTGTGATCCCCGATCATGGGTCCAAACTAGGGATGGTGCGGCGTCCTCAGCAAGCAGAAAAGCGCGGCCGCGAGGCGGCATGAGAAACGTGCGAACTCGCGACAGACTGGGAGTCGAGTTTCCCTTACGGCGACTCCTCCACGCCATTCGGCTCACGCCCGAGCGCGATGACCCGGTGCCTGAGCGTGAATTGGGAGCCAGAACCCCGTGATAGCGGTGACGGTGAATGCGCGGGAGGTGAATGAGTAGAGCGAGTCGCTCGAGGAACTACCAGAGGAGTAAGCGAGAGAGGGCCTACAGAGCTCGAAACCGGGTCCATACCGAGTCCTGGCGATACGGGCCGCCGGCCGGTGATCACCGGAGAGTATGGGTGGAAGGCCATCGTCCTGCAGCCTCCGAAGGCTGCGGGGCGCTAGGCTGGGTGGCGCTAGGCTGCGTGGAGCCAGTTCTGATTGTGGGGCGGTCGGCTGCCCCGTATTCTGTCCCATGTACCTTCCGACAATCCTGTGGCGAATCCACTTCCTAGGAGGCTCTCCATGGACGGGAAATTTGCTCATTCGCTTGGTTTCATGCTCGCTGTCGTGCTCGTGGTGTTCCCTTGCCGCGAAGCGAGCGCACAAATCGCAGCAGATCCTGACTTCCGCCCGATAACGCAAGCGATGCTGACTGACCCGGACCCTGCGAATTGGCTCATGTGGAGGGGCGGGTACAGGGGTTGGGGGTACAGCGCACTCGATCAAATAAGCCCGGATAATGTAAACGAGTTGAGGCTGGTCTGGTCCTTCCAGTTCGCACCAGGAAAGCCTGGATCCAGGGGGATGCAGGGCGAGCCGCTCGTCTACGACGGAGTCATGTACATCCGTCACCACAACGAGCGGTATACCGCGCACGACGCGACCACCGGGGATGTGATCTGGGAACATGACCGCCAGCTCCCCGAGGAAGTCATGGGCTGGGACGTCGATACGCGCCCTATATGGGGGTTCACCCCACATCGGGGAAGAGGCATGGTCCTCTACGGGGATAAGCTCATCGGTCACTCGACGGACGGGATGCTCTTTGCCCTGGACGCATGGAGGGGGGATCTCCTGTGGGAAACTCGGATGACCGACTTATACCGCGGCCAGCAACCCAGCGGTGCGCCGGTGGTGTTCGATGGTGTCGTTATCCTGGGCTATGACTGCTCGGCCGATTCCTCGTTGGATCCCTGTCACGTGTCAGGCTACGATGCCGAAACAGGTCGGAGGTTGTGGCGTTGGTTGACCAGTCCCACTCGAGAAGATCCGATGCACTATACGTGGGGCGATGACCCACAGGTGTATCCCCTAGAAGCACGGGAGAACATGTCCGCGTGGATGACCCCTGCCATCGATACCGAACGCGGACTGGTCATCTTCGGTATCGGTTCGAGCGCGCCGCAGCAACCCGAGTTGGCCGGAACGGATGGTGAGTGGCCCGATCGTCTCTACCAGGGATCGACCGTGGCCCTTGATTACCGAACGGGTGAGCTCGTGTGGTGGGCCCAGCACCACACGGACATGTGGAACAACGATTCAGTATTCGACAGGATTCTCGTCGATTCCCCAGTGACTCCCGATCCGCCCAACGCCCTCGGGGTGAATCCGGACATCACGCCCGGCGAGGAGCGGGATCTCGTGGTGGGCTCCTTCTCGAAGGACGGCATCTTTTACGCCTACGACCGGAGCGACGGCACGTTCCTGTACGCGAGGCCAACTGGCTATCAGAACGTCATCCAGAGTTACGACGGAAGGACTGGGGCCTATACCACCAATCCGGACGCGGTCATGACCGGCGACCCCGACCGTGAAGTTACGGTATGCAAAGACAGTAGAACCGTGCCTCAGGGCGCGTACAGTCCGATTACTAACGCCTATTATATCGGGGCGTGGAACGGTCGGTGCTCTGTGATCCGGGTTCAATCGGTGCCACCTACCATAGAGGATGGCTACAACACGGCGAATGTGGGCAGGGCCCCCAACCCGGTCCCGCACCTCGGCCAGCCCGAGGCCATCGATGTCGCGACCGGAAAGACGCTGTGGCGCCTGGAGCGCGAGGCACCGCTATACGGGATGCTCACCACGGGCGGCGGGCTGCTCTTCGCCGCTGACACGTACCGGCGCTTTTACGCGATCGACCAGTGGACAGGCGAAATCCTGTGGCAAACCATCCTCAGTGGTGTGAGTGACATGGCGCCAATCACCTACGCGGTAGACGGGCGACAATACGTGGCGGTGATCGCGCCCGGGGGTACCACTGGATCGTCAGGCCACGTTGGCCAGTTGAATGCCCGGTCTCCGATTGGCCCAAGAGGTGTTGGTCACACCATGTTCGTCTTTGCATTGCCTGAACGGTAGGTCGGATCTCGAGCGGCAGGTCGGATCTCGAACGGTACGGCAGCCGCGAGCCCGAGGTCAGATCCCGAACTGGAAGGTGCGGGAGTACTTGATCAGAATCGTACGCTCATCGCTGAACGGGCGGACGGGATCGAAGAAATTCCGGTCCGTTACGAGGCCCTCGTTCCAGACGATGTAAAAGTCGTTCCCTTCTGTGGGATTGTAGCGAAAGCGCAAGTTTGTGATGACTTCCCTGTCGGTGTTGCTGTACTGGATGAACCATGCCGCAGAGATCTTGGTCGAGGGCGTGACAACGATTCGGAACCGGACGAGGCTACTCGTGAAGCTTTGGCCACGGCCTTCGAATTCTACATGGTCGACGCGGTAGTTAGCGGACAGGTTCAGGCGCGCTGAGGGATCCCAGTTCGGCCCGAAGGACCCAGAGATCCGCCGTCCATCGAAGAACTGCCCCCCCTCGACGACCGCGTTGGCCTGAAGCCGGGCACCTTGGGCCGACCGGTACTGGAGGCGAGCCGTGGCGAAGCGATGGATCCCTGCTGGAACAGAGTTGCCCCCCGGAAGGGAGAACGACGACTCCAGGTTCTCGTAGCGGAACGGGACGGAGAGGTTGAGCGTGTGTCGGCCCCACGTCTCCAAACTCACCCTTGCCCCTACTTCCGCAGACTCGACGCTTCCGTTGTCGTTCTTGCGGAAGATCGCTCCGTCGAGCTGGAGCGCGTAAGTGAATAGGCTCGCTCCGGGTCCCGGACGCCACCCGTAACCCAGGTTCACTTGACCCTTCGTGAAATCTCTGCGCCGGAGAAAACCCATGCCCGGGTTGAACAGGGCTCCTATGCGAGTAACGTCGAGGGCGTAGGTGAGTCCATCCGACCCCCGGCGCTCCCAGTTCAAGCGGACGACGGCGCGGTCGAGCGGCCCCACCGATTCTCCCGGGGCGGACGCCTCCTGGTCGTCGAAACTCTGGGCCCAGTTGAGAACCAGGTAATCGTCGCCCGTGATCCGGAAGATCGCGTCGGTCCCGTAGACGATGTTCCGGCGCCCGCCCGAACCCAACCGGCTGGTCAGGATTCCACCTACATACGAGTTTGGGTTCAGCACGCGACGCCTGAGCCGCGCCACGCCCAGGTTTTCCGAGGGAAGGAACTCGGAACCCGCGGTCTGAAGGTTCAGGATACCGACGTCCCACTCTCCCACCCGGCCCACCAGGCGGCCTCCTCCGTAAATCCTCACCCGTGTCCCTTCGTTCAGCCCGACCGTCCGGGAGTGGAACAATCGGTCCTGCCCCCCGAGCGAGTACTCGAAGTTCGACGCTCGCTCCTGGAAGAAGCGCCTCTTCTCAGGGAAGAAGAGGGAGAAGCGGGTGAGGTTCACTTGCTGGTCGTCGGCCTCCACCTGGGCAAAGTCGGTGTTCGCGGTGACTTGCAGGGTGAGGTTGGAGGTGAGGCCGTAACGAACGTCGAGACCCCCTTCCCCTACACGATCCGTGCTTCGGTCGTACGCCGTTCCGAGCTCATTGAGAGCCTGAGTGTGACCCCCACCGGCGAGAAAATACGGGGTGATGTAGACCGGCTTACCCTGCCTCTCCACCCCTTCGAGGATGATCTTGCGCATCTGTGACGGTTTGGCAAACGCGGAGTTGCCCAGATCGGGCGAGATGGCCGGGTGCACGTGTAGCTCGTTCTTTCGAGAGATATTGCGTAGCATCGACACACCCATGACCACCCGTCCGTCGATCGCCTGAAAGAGCACGCTGGAAAAGGGGATTCGCATCTCGGCGTACCATCCGCCCTCGTCCCTAAACACTGCCACATCCCAGAAGGCGTCCCAACTGGCGTCGTTGCTTCCCTCGCCATCGTTCGAGCGTTGGGAGTCAGTACGATTTCCTCCCGGAGACGTCTTGAACTGCAGCGCGTTCTCTTCGTCATTGAGGGTGTCGAGATAGATGGAGCAGAAATCACTTCTGAACGATCTCTCGTCCCTCGCAAGTGAATACATGCGGATGCCGTCCGGGTCCGAGTCGTACGCCTGACACGAGAAGTACAAGTACTCGGCATCGTAGGCGAGGCGGAATTCGGTCCGCTCGGTGGGTGGCGCGCCGAACGTGGGCAAATGCATGGTGACCGGCAGGGGCTCGATCGCCTGCCAGGCCGCCTCGTCCATCCTTCCGTCCAGGACGATGGCTCCCTCGATTCGCGGCACGAAGTACGGGGCCTCACCCGGTCTCGCGGAAGACGTCTGCTCGGCGCCTGCAGGTGGGGCGGTGATCAGCCAGACGAGGAGAAACGCTCCTACGAAGGCGAGCGGGTCGATCCGGCACGCGTGGGAGAGGTCTCGGCCGGCGCTCGTGCCGCATGCGATCGGTTCCGGGATTCTGGGAATGAGCGTCACGGGTAGTGGTTGAGTTGGCCGTCGCAGAATAGACGGTAACATTGTCCGAGCCTATGATACGGGTGCCCGGAACTGGCCGCGATCCCCCGGGGAGTAACGAACCGGGCGCATTTGCCTGCACATCCGACGCTACCCACGATGGGAGGTCCGCATGCCGAACAAAGCGTCCCGGAGACTGTTGATAGGCGCCCTCGCAGGCCTCGTCGCAGCCTGCTCACTGGAAGTCGATGAGACCCAGCTCGCCGGCAGAGAGAGCGTGACGTTGTTCGAGGGCGCCCGACTCGTCGTGGGCGATGGTAGCACGCCAGTCGAGAACTCGGCGTTCCTCGTCCAGGGGACCAGGTTCGTGAGCGTCGGCAGGGCGGGCGAGATCGATGCTCCAGACGATGCGGTCCGCATCGACCTGACCGGCAAGACGGTCATCCCCACGTTCGTCGACATCCACAGCCACGTCGGGTACGAAAACGTGCCGGCGAATACCCAGTTGAAGGAGAACTACACGCGCGAGAATCTCATCGACCATCTCGAGCGTTATGCGTACACGGGGCATGCCATCACGGTGAGCCTAGGGTCCGATCCGCCCGAGGATTGGGTGTGGCAGATGCGAGACGACTCGGAGCGGCCGTCTTTTACCGGGGCTCGATTCGAGACGGTCGGCCGGGGCTTGGCTTGGCCGGGGACGGGGCCCACTGTGGCCGCGAGGAATGACACTCCCTATGCCATCTTCACCCCCTGGATGGCCGAGGTCGCCGTCCGGGAGTTGGCCGCCCACGACGTCCCGTTCGTGAAGCTCTGGGTTGAGGACCGGGACGGCTTCCAGGTCCCGGGACGCGAGGGACCCTTCGTGCTGACTCCTGACATCTCCAAAGCCGCCGTCGCCGAAGCGGACAGGCTGGGGCTGCGCACCATGGCCCACGTGAAAACCGTGCCGGAGTTAAAAGACCTCCTACGTGCCGGGATAGACATGTGGACCCACCCGATCGCGGACGCGCCCGTCGACGAGGAGCTGCTGGCCTTACTCAGAGAGCGGCCCGGTCTCTGGTACCTTCCGGTCTTCACCCCGGCCAGCAGAGGCGGGGCTGCCCCGCGGGGTGCGGGAGAGCGGCCGGATTGGCTCGACGATCCGCTCCTGCGGGCAATCAAGTGTCCAGCGTTCCTCGAAAGCTGGGGCCGGCAGTTCGAGACCGGCCGGCCGGGGCCGTCCACCACGGGGGGAATCGGTGGCGAAAACGCCAGGGCCTTCCTCGAGGCGGGCGTGCGTTTTGCCCTGGGAAGCCACGATGCCGGGGGGAACCGAATCCTGGGTTGGGGGAGCCACATGGAGCTGGAGGCCTACGTGAAATGGCTCGGGATGACCCCCCACCAAGCCATCGTCACGGCGACCAGTGCTGGCGCCGAACTGCTGGGGCGGAGCGACCTCGGCTCAGTGGCGGCGGGCAAGTCCGCGGACTTCATCGTGCTCGACGCCAATCCTCTTGACGACATCCGGAATACCCGGAGGATCTCCCGCGTCTACCTCAGGGGCGTAGAGATCGACCGACCCGCGCTGCGGGCTCGCTGGGAGACCCAGTGCGCTTCGGCTGAAGCGGCCCGCCCATAGTGAGATGAAGTCCGGGGCGGTGGCTTCGCCTTTAAGGGGCGGGCCCTATCACATCCAGGCCCGATCGTCATCTTCATCCACGACCTGCCTCGGGGTGGCGTCGATCTCGACCATGGCGTCCCCCGTCACCTCCAGCTCCGTCGACGCGGGCTCGATATCGATTCTCCAGGCGCTCAACTCGTACGTACCTTTCGGCACTCCCACCCTTGCCAGTCCTCGTTCGTCGGTCTCCGCCCGATAAGCACCGAGTCGCACCTCGATGTTGTCCATGGGAGCGTCGATACCCTTGGGAATGACCTGCACGGTGACCGTGTGCTCGGGCGGCTCGAGGGAGCGGAACGTAAAGTCCCCCGAGACTTCTCGATGCGGAGAGTCCAACTCTATGGGCGCAAAGCTGACGGAACGGAAAAACACGCCCGCTCGGCTAGGTGCGACTAGACTCACCTCTCCCTCGTACAGCGCGCTCGTCCCCGGCCGCGGGACGTCGCCGAGTCTTCCGTGACCCAGCTTGAGCCCCGCCTCATCCCGAACCTCTACGAGCTGCCCCGCCAAACTGCACCCGGCGGAGCATTTGATCCCCACCATGACGCCAAAACGACTGCCCTTCACTGGAGACGGGACACCCCATACAGCCACGCTCGTGGCATGTGGCACAATGGTGGAGGTGACGGAGAGAGAGCATTCCTCGTGGACGACCCCCTCGACCTCCTGCCTGGGGAACGTAATCGACCATACGCCCTCGCCGAGCTGAGCCGGTGCGTTCAGAACGAGGTCCGCGGTCTCAGCAGTCTCAGCGCCTTCAGATCCCGCGAGCTCCGCCGTGAGGACGACTTCCTCCGAACCCACGATGTTCACGAGCCCGCTTGAAAGGTCGCACCCCTCGGGACACGATACTCGCGCCCTCACCATAATAGCCGCTCCGGCTTCCACCTCCGGCGGGAAGGCCTCAGCCAGCTCCAGGGTCGGCTGGTGTCCCGTCCCTGCTGCTCGGCCTTCCCCTCCAGCGGGCGAACTAGCCAAGGCTCTTGACCCCTCCACGCTGCTGAGGATCGGCCTCACCCGTTGACAGCTGCATCCCTGCCGGCGACGCGGCCAAACAGCGACGATCTACCCAGGCCATGCTGAGGAAATCCACCCATGGCTTCGCCGCAAGCATATATACCGGTGATCACCTCTCCGTGGACGTCGATCACCCGACACCTCGTGTCTACTCTCAGTCCACACAACGAGTCGTGCAGGATGGGCGTAGACCACGCAGCGTAGAACGGCGGTGCCTGGATCTTGTACCGGGGAGTCGGCTTACCGAAGTCCGCGTCCGTTCCCGTGTCTACGAACGAGTTGTAACGGGACACCGTTTCCTGCAGCACCGCTCCACGCATGCGCAGAGTCTGATAGGGATTCTCAATCTTCCTCGCCAACTCCGCAAGCGTATCCGCACTGTAGAAATACCCGTTCGGATCTACGTTCGGTGGCGTGGGATCCCACCTCTGGCGTGTTACCGCCTCCGCGTCGAAGATCGCCCAGATGGGTCCTCCACCATTCCTCTTGTTCGGATCCCCACTGTACGACAGGCAGGCCGCGAAGAAGTCATGCCCCCCGTCCATCTCATTGTGGAACCGCTGGCCCGTTTGCTTCACGAGGATGACGTTCTGCCAATTCACACCCGTCAAGCCGGAGGCGCGCACCTTGTCGAAGATGGGACTATCGGGCTGCCAATGCAGACTCGAATAGCCCCACTGACATCCGATATGAGCCGTCTTCGAGATCCAATTCCCTGCTTCCATGGTCTGGCTGGCGGTCCCCCATAGGGCCGCGCCAAGCTCCATGGCCGCGAGCTCCCCATCCGCGGTCTGTTCGGAGTATGGCTGGCCTGCCACCTGATATTCCTCGGTCAGCCTGGGGTCGAACATGCGCCGAAAGTTCACGTTGCTCGTATGACCCCCCGTCGCGAGAACCACTCCCTTGGTGCCCCGGATCCGCACCGACTCATCTTCAAAGACCGCCGCCAAGCCCACGACCCTTCTGGTAGAGGGGTCCTCAACGAGTTCCGTCATCTTATGGAGCAGCAGGATTTCGGCACCTTTGGCTCGGGCGCTCTTCTCCAGGGCTCTGACGAGGCCGGACCCGCGCCGGCTCTCAACCGACGTGATCAATTCCTCGTAAACCGGCCACTGAAGGGTCCGCCCATTTCTCGAGTCACCTCCGGCCACCTCGTCCTGAAACCGCACGCCGTTTTCAACCATCCACTCGAAGGTCTCGGCGCTCAGGTCCGCGTACACCCGAGTGAGATCCCGGTCCGTGTATCGGGTTTGTAAACCCTGGGGACGGATCCAATCCGCAAACACGGCGTCCGCGGTATCCTCGACGCCGTGCCTCCGCTGGCGAGTCGTTCCTCCGCCCAGGTTCACACGCCCGCCGCTCACGATTCCATGGCCACCGCAGTCGTGGTTTGCCTCCACGATGATCACGGAGGCGCCATGATCGAGCGCCTCGATCGCTGCAGAGAGTCCCGAGACGCCCGCTCCGGCGATCACCACATCCGCCGTCCTGCCCCACTCTTGCGCGGAACTCTGTCCCTCGAGGTCGGTCCCGACCATCCCAACCAAGCCAGTCGCACCGAGGCCGGCGGCCGCACCGGTCTTGACGAAACCTCGCCTGCTGATCACACCCTTCGGCTTATCCTTGCTCATGATCGGTCTCCGTTCCCTACGTGATGGGGCCTCCCCGCACTTCTCAATGCGATGTGGCTCCCGTGCCCGATACACCGTCCTCCGTCAATACCTCCCCTGTCCTGCGAGGTTGCCGAAATCAGCATGGGAAGGTTCACTGGCCCTCTCCAGTACCTACCGGCCCTGTCCAGTGATCGTCCACAGGGGCGCAGGACGGCCCGGGCGCCCCTTCAATCCGCCCGACGCATGAAGTCGAGAGGTCCCGTCCGATCAACGCTCCGCGGGCCACCCCGTGTCGAGCGGTTTCGTGGGGTCCGCGGTAATCTGCAGATGTGCACATTTGTGATACGAGTATCCACCCGGATTGTTGAACGCGTGCTCATTCATGTGCTGCACGACTTGTAGGATGCACCTCTCGCAGTTGATGTTGGGGAGTTGTATGTCCGTCTCCCAGGGATCCAACCGACCCTCCGGACGCGTGGGTCGGCCGTCAGAATCAAAATTGGAATGGGGGAACAGGCCATCGGCGAGCACGGGAATCTGCGGCGGGTCTTGAATTTCAGCCGACACGGACCAAGGCCCCCTGTCGCTATCTCTCGTGGTAGCTACGGGGTCGAGCGGCAACTCGGTGGGCGAGTTCACCGCCAACGCTACCCGGTAGTGCCCCGGGTGGTACACAGTCTCCTGAATCTTTAGATGTAGGTCCTGGCCCCCTACGACTTGGGTAATGGCCCAGCTCGGCGTGCCCCAATGGGTATTGGTACCACCGCAGGGGCCTGCTTTTTGCGGATTCCCGCGTTCGTCGGTGACGAGCGATGGGGCGGGTTCCAAGAGCTTGAAGTGGGCGGAGGTGCTGGGAAGCTTGAAGTGGGCGGAGGCACTCGGGGGGGCTACCGCCAGCCCGACCACCAGGAGTGGAAATCGAATAGAGTTTCTCATCGAAACACTTCCTTACGAGGGTGAAGTCGTGCGGCGGAATGGCTCGTGTGATACTATCGCGGCGCCGAAAATGGTTCAAGAGCCGCCGAGGGAGCAAGGACAACGCGCCTAACACGGCGAAAATCTATCAGAAGATTGACCTTCTACGAGATATCATGATTGATCACGACTTCGAAATTACCCCTTGTAGGAATGGCTCTTCGGATCTTCAGATCAGAGGAAGGGACAAGGCCACAATAGCTCGATTCGGAAGAATGATGATTCCACTGTTCGTCGGACGCGAGGGGAGGCTTAGCTGGCTCTCATGCACGTTGGTGATGACGGCGATCTGCGCTGTCACGGCCGGGCCCGTTTCCGCGCAATCGGAGGAGTCTGGAACGCCGAGGCCGACCGTCGGCGGGTCCGTCCGGATGTCGGCGAGCCGCGTGTCGGTGGGTCCGAGCGTAGAAAACTGGCGGGATCCGTCGGTCTGGGGTGGAGCGGAGGTCATCAGCAACTTCATCCAGAACGAGCCGGTCGAAGGTTCACCCGCCTCGGAACGGACCGAAGTGAGGGTCGCTTTCGACGAGGAAGCGATCTACGTCGGGGCGTGGCTCTACGACTCGGAGCCGAGCCGGATCGTTGTTGGCGAGCAACGTCGGGACGCGAATCTCACTCGCTTCGACGCGTTTCTCCTCGTTCTAGACACTTTTGACGATGGCGAGAACGGTTTCGTTTTCGCGACGAATCCGGGGGGGATCGAGCACGACGGACAGGTGATCGACGAAGGTCGGCGAACCGGAAGGGGTACCGGTGGCGCTCGCGGAAACAGCGGACGCCAGCAGGGCGGCGCTCAGGGGGGGTTCAACGTCAACTGGGATGGCAGTTGGACGGTATCGACGGACCGCGACGAACGTGGTTGGTATGCCTTTTTCCGAATTCCGTTTTCCACGCTCCGGTACGGGGCCGGCACGGAGCAGGAGTGGGGAGTCAATTTCGGCCGATACATCGGCCGAAAGAACGAGCAGGTGTACTGGGCTCCTCTCCTTCGGCAGGACAACCTGTACCGCGTGTCGTACGCGGGGGCGCTGGAGGGGCTTAGCGTTCCTGCCCAGCGGTTGATCACTCTTACCCCCTATGCCCTCAGCTCAGCTCAGAAAGTCCCGGCCACCAACTCGACGTTCCAGTATCCGTTCGAGATGGGCGCCGACGCGAAGATCGGGATCACCCCAGCCCTTTCGCTCGATCTGACGGTGAACACCGACTTCGCACAGGTCGAGGTGGACAACGAGCAGGTGGATCTGACCCGATTCAGCCTGTTCTTCCCGGAGAAACGTCCCTTCTTTCTCGAGAACGCCGGACGATTCGCGGTTGGCAATAACCAGTCGGCTCAGATGTTCTTCAGTCGGAGGATCGGGATCGGAGAGGGTGGGGTGCCCGTGCCCATCGAGTGGGGGAGCCGCTTGAGTGGGCGAGTGGCGGGCCTCGACGTGGGGTTGATTCACATGCGCACAGAGGGGGTCGCGGGCGGAGCGGCGGGCAATGGCTACTCGGTAGCTCGTCTGGCCCGAGAGCTTCCGAACCGCTCCGGGGTGGGCGTGATGTTCACGGAGCGTTCCTCTATCGGAGTCGCGAAGGACCGTGGGCGTACCTTCGCGGCAGATGCCAACATCGGTATCGGCGAGTTCTTCAACTTCACTGGTGTGTTGGGGGCCACGACCTCGAGCGTTGCGGGTGAGTCAACGCCGACCGACGGTCGGGAGGCGGTTATCCTCACGGCCAACTACCGGGACTCAGAGTGGCAGTTCAGAAGCTCCTACGATCGGATCGGTGCGAACTTCGATCCCGAGGTCGGTTTCCTCCGCCGCTCGGACTTCCAACAGGTTTCGGGGACGATTTGGCGCGACATCCGGGTGCCCTCGTCGGATTGGATTCGGCAGTTTAGTCCCCACACGAGTTACACCGTTGCGTACGGCCTCGAAAGTGGAGTCAAGGAGACCGCCACATGGCACATGCACAACATGATGAACCTCGAGAACGGCGGCCAATTTAGTTTCGCGGCTGACTGGATCTTCGACGGCCTCACCGCGCCACTGAGTCTTACGACGGGCGTCGATGATGTGGGCAACCGAACCTTCGTTGAAGTGCCAACTGGGGAGTACTCCGGTTGGCTGTTCAGTCCTTCGGTCAACACGAGCAGTCAGGTCCCCGTCGTGTGGCGTACGAATCTCCTGCTCGGACAGTTTTTCTCCGGGACTCGCAAAGGCGTGAGCACGTCGCTGTCGTTTCAGCTCGGGGGTGCGTTGTCCGGAGCGATCGCCGTCGAGTACAACAGGATCGAACTTCCGGAGCCGGGAGGAGAATTCGATACCACCTTGCTCAGCAGCCGGATCGGCTATTCGTTCAGCCCCACCCTCTACATTCAGTCCCTCGTCCAATACAATACGCAGACGGCGGTCTGGTCGGGAAACCTCCGGTTCGGCTGGGTTGATACGGCGGGGACGGGTCTATTCATCGTCTTCAACGAGCGGCGGAGTGAGAGGCTTGCGGGCCTAACAAGTAGCCTACTCGAGCGGACCGTCTCGATAAAGTTCAGTCGGCAGCTGGATTTGGCTGGACTCAGGCGCGATTGATTCGGCTCGTAGTCACCTCTTGACCGCGGATTACCCCTTCGCCTTTGGCGTTCAGTGCTTTGTGTAATTTTTCGCGCAGCAGAACCGCGGGACGTTGAGAAAGGGAGGCCTCTGGTCGACTACCCATCGAGCCATTACGGTTCAGTTCGTTTACGACTCGACCGCTGGGGGGCCAGATGCAGAAGAAAATCCTTTTCACCCTCTCGCTCCTGTCACTCATCGTGGCTTCCGCCAGCGCCCAGGTGACACCGGACTTCAAGCAAGCCGGTGACGAGGCCGTTCAGGTTCTCCAGGACTTGATCCGCCTGAACACGACGAACCCGCCAGGAAATGAGACGCTCGTCGCGGAATACGTGAAGGACCTTCTCGCGACCGAGGGCATCGCGGGCGAGATTTACGCGAAGGACCCGACGCGTGGAAACCTCATCGCTCGCCTGCCCGGAAACGGCACCAAGGAGCCCCTCCTGATCCTAGCGCATTCGGACGTGGTCGGCGTCGAAGAGGAGTCGTGGACCGTCGATCCCTTCGCTGCCGAGATCCTGGACGACGGCTACCTGTACGGGCGGGGCGCGAAAGACGACAAGGCCATGATCGCGGCAGCGGTTCAGATCATGCTGATGGTGAAACGCTCGGGCCTGACGCTGGACCGGGATGTGATCCTGCTGGTGGAGGCCGGTGAAGAGGGCACCACCGAGTGGGGGATCGACTACATCGTCGAGAATCACCTGGACAAGATCCGAGCGGAGTTCGCGCTGAACGAGGGGGGCGGCATCCACCTCCAGGACGACGGGTCGGTAGACCGGGTGCGGATCGCGACCGCCGAAAAGGTGCCGTGGCGGGGCATCCGACTCGTGACGCGCGGCGAAGCCGGCCATGGCTCGAGGCCCCGGCCCGACAACCCCGTTGTTCGTCTCGCGAAGGCAATCGTCAAGCTCGACGAACAGCAGATGCCGATGCGACTCAACGAGACGACGAGGGAGTACTTCCGGCGCATGGCGGAGATCAGCTCACCAGAGGATGCCTTTCGATTTCGGAACATCGAGGATCCTGTGCTCGGCCCCATGATCGAAGAGTACTTCCGACAGAACGATCTTTTCTCGAACTCTTATATTCGCACCTCGATCTCACCAAACATTATTGAGGCCGGCTTCCGCTACAACGTCATTCCCACCGTGGCGGAGCTCACGCTGGACGTGCGTGCCCTGCCCGACGAGGACATGGACGAGTTTCTCTTCGCCCTCAGGGACCTGATCGGCGATCCCGAGGTCGAGGTGATGCCGCCCACGAGCTGGCGCCCCTCGGGTCCCCCCTCGCCACTGGGGACGGACCTCTTCATCGCGCTCGAGAAGGCCCAGCAGCGCGTATTCCCGGACGCCACCACGATTCCCGTCATGCTGACGGGCGCAACCGACTCGGCCCAGCTTCGGGCCGCGGGCATCCCGTCCTATGGCATCGGGATTCCGGCCACCGACGCTGATGATCGGTCACATGGGAACGACGAGCGAGCCTCGATCACCGGCCTGCATCAGTTCGTGGAGTACATGTACTGGACCCTCGTGGAGGTCGCCGGCGGCCCTCGGTAGAGATGAGATCGACGCATCCGTGGGCCGTGGCGCTGGACTTGTACGACCGCGCCTTCAGTGCCCTACCGCCAATCGTAAATCCAAGGGCGATATTCCCTATCTACAGTCCGAAACTCCTCAGCGTCGGCAGTGTGAAGCAGGATCTCGTCCAGGTCTCGTAAACCGAGTAACAGCTTGTTGCGCATTCTGGAGTCGATGCTGAAGGCAACCGGGTCCAGACCGGGTCGTCGGATCTGGGTCCTTTCCAGATCGACCGTCGTCTCGACCTCGGGATTCACCGTGACCTGGTCGGCGATCGCTCGGATGCTTTCGGCATCGAGCCTGACCGGCAACATGCCATTGGCAAAGCAGTTGCCGTAAAAAATCTCGCCGAAACTGGGCGCAACGATCGATCGAAACCCAAAGGCCATGAGCCCGGTGACCGCACTTTCACGGGAACTGCCCGTACCGAAATTGCTTCCAGCGAGGAGGATCGAAGCCTGGCGAAAAGGTTGTTGATTCAAGATGAAATCCGGGTCCTCCGATCCATCCGCGAAGTACCGGATGGATTCAAAACAGATTTCGCCAAGCGAAAGATCGGCTCTCCTGGCCTGTCGATTCAGCGGCATGATGACGTCGGTGTCCACGTTGGGTCGCAGAAAAGGCGCCGCTATACCGGTATGGCTCACAAAGGTCGGGCCTTGTCCTCTCGTAACCGTCTGCAGGGCTCTCACACCGATTCTCCTTGTACAAAACGACGGACGTCGACGATACGACCCGCAATCCCTGCGGCGGCCGCCATCGCGGGGCTGGCAAGATGG
>SMVA01454023.1_pt1 | contig 15823 bp, 18 predicted proteins | sample 2456451 | NCBI WGS metagenome assembly SMVA01 (sample SAMN11095933, study PRJNA526329) | marine sediment metagenome | biome: Marine sediment; feature: Surficial sediment; material: Deep marine sediment; isolation source: Hadal surficial sediment | place: Pacific Ocean | collected 2014-05 | depth...
GAATTCAGGGCCAGGCCGCTCCCAGCCATAGCGGAACGGGCTGGAGGGTCGGTAGGAAAGTACGTCCGGTATACCTCGTTCATCGCCGGCCATTCGGCGATGTCGGCGAGAAACACGGTGCATTTGACCACTTTGTCCAAGGAGCTTCCAGCCGCTCCAAGGACCGCCTTGATGTTCTCCATCGTCTGCCTGGTTTCCGGGCCGATCCCACCTTCGACGAGCCCACCGCCCGTCACAGTGCCGATCTGACCGGATAGGAACAAGAGGTCGCCGGCGCGCACAGCGGGGGAAAACGGAAAGTCACCCTCCGCAGGCACTACGATTTGCTTGTCCTGACTCATCGCTGGAACTGCCCAGAGCGAGAGAGCCGCGATGGTGATGGTGATCTTGTGCATCTAGTCTCCTGGATTGGTTGGTAGAACCTCTACTGCTCCATCGAGCCGGTGATGGAAATTTTCCACCCACGGGCGGTCTTGACGAACACCCGTTCCGACACCCCCCACGTCGTGTCGAACCCGATGACCGCGGTGAACTGAAACCCCGCCCACACCACACCGGGAGCGAGCCACACCATCGTGGGCGGTCCGGTCTCCAATGCGTCCGGCCACGTTGGATCTGCGCGGCGCGCCTCCGCAAAGAACAGAAAGCCCCGGCGGAGTGAATCCGCAGTGGCAATGACGAGATCCGGCGAATCGATATAGTGCGCCAGGTAGGCTTCAGTATCGCGGCGCCGAATCGCCGCGAGGTTCGTTTCGAGCGCTGTCATCGCTTCCGTGATATCACGGGTACGGATCGCGTCTACCCCTGGTGCGCCGCACGCGACCGAAACCCACGCGATCGCCCCAATCCATCTCGCTGTCGTTCTATTCATGCATCCATCAATCCTTCCCTTCTTCCCGCCTGTCTTCCCACCCCTCACATGCCATAACCGGCAACCGTGGGTACTTTGGATACCTTGGGTCGGCATCGGCCAATCCACAGCGCCAAAATATGCTGCCTCGATCTGACGTCACTGATCTGGCAAACCGGCAGCGGCCACACAGACCGGAATCGGTGGGGCGGTCACTCGGTAAGCTCACGTTAGAGGGGATGGCATCGCAAGTAGAGTAGCGCTTCGCACCCTCGCGCGCTCCGGGTTACATTCCCGCTCATGGCTGATATCACCTGCGTTCGATGCAGCGAAACCCGAGACCAGATGGCGGCGCCCCCACTTCCGAGCGAACTTGGGGGTCGCATTTTCGATACCATATGCCAGGTGTGCTGGAAGGAGTGGCTGGAACAACAGACTGCGCTCATCAACCACCACGGATTGGACCTTCGGGAAGCGGAACCGCGCAAATTCCTGACGCAACAGACGGAGACGTTCCTCTTTGGCCAGCCACAAAGCTGAGGCTGCCGGCAAGGCACACATCAAGTTGGTGCTGAACGGCGACCCAACCGAGGCCACCTTTGCGCCACACAAGACGCTGCTCGAGGTTCTCCGCGAGGACCTCGACCTTACCGGAACAAAACACGGCTGCGAATTGGGCGAGTGTGGCACCTGCACGGTACTACTCGACGGTCGGCCCGTATTGTCATGTCTGGTGCTGGGGCTTGCGTGCGAAGGGCGGAGTGTCGGTACCGTCGAAGGGATGGCAAACGGGCCGGACTTGCATCCTCTGCAAACGACATTCGCCGACCTCGGTGCCGCGCAGTGTGGCTACTGTACGCCAGGATTTCTTCTCACTGCGCAGAAACTGATCGAAGACAATCCAAGTCCGTCCCGTGATGAGATCAAGGATGCATTGGCCGGCAACCTGTGCCGGTGCACGGGTTACCTGAAGATCTACGAGGCAGTCGAGCTCGCCGCCGCGAGGATGCGCGGAGAGGTAGCCGAGCCGACGGAGGAGAGTATCTATGGGAGACAGTAAGGTAGCACCCCCACCTTCCCGCCCTCCCGCCTTGAAATTGGTTGGTCAACATCGTCGCAGAGTGGATGCGTTCGCGAAGGTCACAGGCCAAACGGTCTTCGCGGATGATATCAAACTCCCGCGCATGCTGTTCGGCAAGATCCTCCGATCCACCGAGACCCATGCCCGCATCGTGTCGGTCGATACCTCTAAGGCGGAGACCCTCGACGGTGTGAAAGCCGTAATGACCGGGCAGACGCTTCCCATCCCATTCGGCATTCTTCCGGTCAGTCAGGACGAACATGCGTTGGGTCTCGATCGAGTCCGCTTCGTAGGTGATCCCGTCGCGGCTGTTGCTGCAACGACCGAAGAGATTGCCACCGCAGCCGTGGAACTGATCGACGTGCAGTATGAGTCACTTCCATGTGTTCGCACACCGCAAGATGCGTTACGCGATACGGATAACCCGATTCACGACTATGGAGATCACGGCAACATCCACAAATTGGTGCACCTCGAGTTCGGTGATGTCGACGAAGCGATTGCCAACGCACATCACGTGCGCGAAGATCTTTCGTTCTTCGAAGGCAGCACACACCTTCCCATGGAACAGCACGCATGTGTGGCACAGTGGGTCGACGACAAGATCACACTGTGGAGTTCCACGCAGACACCGCACTACGTGCATCGTGCACTCGCCGAAGTGTTGGAACTCCCGCCCGCAGCCATACGGGTGATCGCATGCCCGAACGGCGGCGGGTTCGGCGGCAAGAGCGACCCCTTCAGCCACGAGATGGTGGCTGCCAAGCTGGCGATGTTGACGGGCAGGCCCGTGAAGATAGCCCTCACGCGAGAAGAAGTTTTTTATTGCCATCGCGGCCGCCATCCCGTCTTGATGTCGATCCGAACTGGTGTCGACGAGACTGGCCTGATCAAGGGCATGCACTTCCGGTCGCTGCTCGACGGCGGTGCTTACGGTTCCTATGGCGTTGCAAGCACGTACTACACGGGAGCGCTCCAGACCGTCACTTACGAAATCGAGCGGTATCGATTCCAGGGTGCACGGGCCTTCACCAACAAACCGCCCTGCGGTCCGAAGCGGGGCCATGGCACGCCACAGCCCCGTTTCGCACTCGAGGTACACCTCGACAAACTCGCAGAAGACCTCGACATCGATCCGGCTGAGATCCGATTGAGACACCTCGCCAAGCCGGACAGCGTGACGGTAAACTGGATCAAGATCGGCACTATTGGTCTTCGCCAGTGCATCGAGAAGGTGGTGGAGGGCTCGGACTGGGCCAACAAGTTCCGTAAGCTCCCGTATGGAAAGGGCATCGGTCTTGCGTGTTCCAGCTACCTGACCGGGGCCGGCCTTCCCATCTACTGGAACGACATGCCCCACTCCGGCGTGCAACTCAAGCTCGATCGTGGCGGTGGCGTTACGGTCTTCTGCGGTTCGACGGAAATCGGGCAAGGGTCCGACACGATTCTCGCACACATCGTCGGGGAAGTGCTTGGCCTAGACATCCCAGACATCCAGATAATCTCAGGAGACACGTCGCTTACCCCAGTAGACCTGGGCAGCTACTCGAGTCGAGTCACCCTCATGACCGGGAACGCGGCGGTGCAGGCGGCCGAACGGGCGCGAGATCTGCTGGCGACCCATGTCGCCCAGAAGCTGGAGATTCCAGTCCAGCGCCTGGTCTTTGCCGAAGGCCGGGTGGTCGATGCCGAGCATCCCAACCGGGGTGTGACCTTCGCCGAAGCGGTGCGGATTGCCGAAGCAGCAGAGGGAACGATTGGCACGGTCGGGTCGTACTCGCCGCCTCGCAGCCCCGGTCGCTACCGAGGGGCAGGGGTCGGACCTTCACCTACGTACTCGTACACTGCCGCCATCGTGGAAGCCGAAGTCGACCCCGACACCGGCATCATCACGGTTCCTCGCATTTGGATTGGCCACGACATCGGACAGTCGATCAATCCAGTAAGTGTGATGGGGCAGGTCGAGGGCGGCGTCTACATGGGACTCGGCGAAGCGTTGATGGAAGAAATGGCGTATCGCCTGCGGACCAACGAGCAGGTCGTCCACAAAATCCCCAGCATGCTCGAGTATAAGAGCCCGACGACCTTCGAAATGTGCGACGTCGTCACCTACCTCATCGAGGATCCTGATCCGAGCGGGCCTTTCGGTGCCAAGGAAGTCGGACAAGGACCGCTGCTTCCGGTTCCCCCCGCTCTGGCCAACGCGGTGTACGATGCAGTTGGGGTGCGGATCGATGAGGTACCGATCACGCCGGAGAAAGTGAAGAAGGCACTCAAGCAGAAAGCGGCTGGTAAGGAACCCAGGGTCGGCCCGACCTCGTTCCCCGATGTTCCGTGGCCCGACGCCACACGGGTGCCACCCCCCTGGGAAGGTGGCAACGGGAAGGCATTGAAATAGGTCGGTCATGCTACGCCTTCCACCGTTTCGATACCTGCAGCCGAAGACACTGCACCAAGCGCTCAAGATGAGGAGCGACTACGGGCCAGATGCGATGTACGTGGCCGGGGGAACGGATCTATACCCGAACATGAAACGGCGCCACCAAGAACCGAAGGTCGTCATCGCACTTGGTGGGATCAAAGCGTTGAAGCGGATCACGGGTGGCACCAAGGGATCGGCGATGTCGGTGAGCGCCGGCGTCACATTGACCGATCTCCACACACACAAGAGAGTGTTGAAAGCCCACCCGGCGCTTGCTCGAGCGGCCTACCTCGTGAGTACGCCCTTACTCCGGAACATGGGGACGTTGGGGGGCAACCTCTGCCTAGACACGCGGTGCAATTACTACAACCAGAGTTATGAATGGCGGAAGTCGATCGACTTCTGCATGAAAAAGGACGGCAATATCTGCTGGGTTGCCCCATCGAGCCCGAGATGTTGGGCGGTCAATTCGAGCGATACAGCTCCGGTCATGGTGGCCATCGGTGCGGAATTCGTTCTGGTGAGCCCCGAAAGCGAGCGCGTCGTGCCCGCCGCCGACTTCTTCAACAACGACGGAATTGACTACCTGTCAAAACGGCCCAACGAGATTCTCACCGAAGTGCGATTGCCGGCCGTCGACGGATGGGATGCGACATACCTCAAGCTGCGACGGCGGGGCTCCTTCGATTTTCCGGTGCTTGGCGTCGCAGCGTGGGTTCGGTGGGAAGGAGACCTCATCGCCGACGCGAGAGTTGTGCTCGGTGCCGTCGCCAGCTACCCATACGATGTGCCGGAGTCGGCGCAGGCCGTGATCGGTTCGAGCTTAGAGGATGAGAACATCGCCACCGCAGCAGACGCTGCATTCAAACCGGCCAAGCCCATGGACAACACCGATTTTGGATTGAGTTGGCGGAAAGAAATGACCCGCGAGTTCGTAGCCCGCGCCCTTCGCGAACTCCGCGACCGACATCGTTGAAAGGGACCAAATGCCTACTGACCTCATTCCCGTCGTTGGATTCATGATGGTCGCCAGCACGATTGCCGTGCTTGGGGTCGGTGCCTTTACCGTAATCAGAAGGGTCATGGCGAGTACGGCAAAGCCCATCTCCGCTTCCGACGAACACGTGGAGGAGTTGGAAAACCGCATGTTGGAACTCGAGGAGCGCCTCGATTTTCACGAGCGGGTACTCACCGAAGTCAAACAACAAGCCAAATTGGAACAGGGAAAAGAGTAGGCTAAACGTTTACCCTACCCGCCGCCGAACCTTCGGAACCGCGGTGGACATTTTGAGCGTCCGGCGCCCTGAGTTCACGGGTATCTCGACGTGGACGCCGGCCCCTGACATCCAAACCCGCGACGCTTCCTTGGTCAGCCGTTGAGCCACTCGGCTGTGGCGGGTAACCCTGGCAACCAATACATCCAACCCGTGCTCGAGCGCGTTCAGGATCAGGGTCTCGAACAGCAACTTGCCGAGTCCGACGCCGCGGAGTGCACCTGCCACCCGCACTTCGATATCTGCCGATCGCTCGTCGTCACTCTGAGTGTATCGAGCCAAACCCACGGCTTGCTTCTGGCCATCCAAGTCCGCATATGCCCCCCAAGCCGCACAACACCCACGAGCCTCCATCTCTTGTCGCGCCTCAGCGTCTACGTCACTGGCCATCCCAAGCACCGCAGCGATACGAGCCTCCTCGTTGCCATCGACTCCGCGGATTTCAGTGGTGCGACCATCGTGGAGGACTACCTCGAATTCGCGTTCTGTATGCATTGTGTTCTCCTAGTCCATAGGACAACGTTTCCGACGCTGCCGGGGTTCCGCTTCGACAAACAGCCCCCACAGACCTTGGGAGAATCTTCTCGATCTACTCGGGAACAATGCGCGTGATTAGCCGTTTTCTAGATCCAACCGTTCCCTCAACGGAGAATGCGCTGTGCCCCTAAGCGAAAAACAACAAGAGATGTGTGAGACGCACGATTGGGATTTTTCAGGACTCAGGGCGCTGTTCCTGAACTGCACGCTCAAGCGGTCTCCCGAAGTGTCCCACACCGAGGGTCTTATTCGAATATCGACCGCCATCATGGAGAAGAATGGCATCGCCACCGATGTTGTCCGACCGGTGGACACCCAACTGGCAGTCGGTGTGTATCCGGACATGACCGAACACGGATGGGAACGTGATGCCTGGCCCGAGATCTATGAGAAGGTGAAAGCAGCTGATATTCTCGTCATCGGATCGCCCATCTGATTGGGCGAGAAGTCATCCGTGTGTACGCAAATCATCGAGCGGCTGTACTCGACGTCCGGGAACCTCAATGACGCCGGTCAATACGCCTATTATGGAAGAGTGGGTGGCTGTCTGATAACCGGAAACGAGGACGGCGTGAAGCACTGCGCCATGAACATCCTTTATTCGTTACAGCACCTCGGCTACGTGATTCCCCCGCAGGCAGACGCCGGATGGATCGGAGAGGCGGGCCCTGGCCCATCGTATCTCGACGAGGGGTCTGGAGGTCCGGAGAATGAATTCACCAACCGCAATACGACGTTCATGACCTGGAACCTGATGCACATGGCGCTGATGATCACAGCGGCGGGCGGGATTCCGGCGCATGGCAATCAACGATCCGAATGGGATGCGGGGTGCAGGTTCGACCATCCCAATCCCGAGTATCGCTGACGGCAACGTTCCTAGGGGAGGCTGGGCGAGGGGGGGATCGTGTCCAGCAGGTTGGCCGAAACGAACCCAACTAGGCTGTCACCCAAGTACACTGACCACCAGCCACCCCGGCGGTCGGCAACGGCGACCTCCTGCCCTGGGCGGAGTATCGCGACGATATCAGCGCTCAGATTTCGGCCGGTCCGAACATTGGCCCACTCCTGAGCGATCCGAGAAACGGTGGCAACGGAGGGCTGGGGAAATTGGTCCTGGAAATCCGGGGCCACAGCGCTGTCGACAGGAGCCTGAACCGGGAGCACTACCTTGGGTTGCGCAGGCGGCGCGGCCACGATCGGCAAAGCGAAGTCGCCGCCGGTGCTGCCCGCCCTTATGATGAAGGCACCGACAACCAGGACGATCACCGCCGCCAAGCCGGCCACCACGATTGGCCCTTTGCCGCGCTGCTTGAGCCCGCAGTGGGGACACCGCTGGGCCCGGCGAGTCATGAGCTCGTTGCAGTGACGACAATGCATCAAGTCGTTCGGTTCGACCGATTGTCCGGGCTCTTGGCCGAGGCGATGCGAGCAATGGGGACACAACGAGGCCACACTCAGTACCGTTTGGCCGCATTCTGGACACTTGATAAGCGCCATGCCCACAACTTAATCTCCCTGGCGCTGCAAGGCACCTCATATGACCACTACACTCGAAATCCGACTCCGGCGGGGCCGCGATGGGCCAGGCAGCCTGACGCTCGAGTTCGAGAGGCTGTAGTCTTGAGCGCATGAAACAGCGGCTCCGCCTCATCCACGCGAACGCCAACGAGGCCAAGGAACGCGTCGCCCAACTGCGGGAGGCCGGATACACGGTTGCCTTTGATGCCACAGCGCCGGTAACGCTTCAGAAGCTACGGAAGCGACCACCCGATGCCGTAGTTATCGACCTGAGTCGCGCGCCTTCGGTGGGCCGCGACATCGCCCTCGACATTCGGAGCCGCAAGGCCACGCGTCACCTGCCGATCATTTTCCTCGATGGAGAGCCCGCCAAGGTCGCGAAAGCCAAAACTCAAGTTCCCGACGCGGTTTTCGCGCCGTGGAGCCGGCACAAGAGCGCCATCAAGAAGGCACTGGCAACTCCACCAACAGATCCGTTAGTCCCGACGTCGATTATGGCGGGGTATTCAGGAACGCCTCTCGTCAAGAAACTCGGCATCAAGCCCGGCTTCACCGTCGCGCTGGTGAGCGCACCGGACCACTTCGAAGGCATGCTGACCCCGCTTCCCGACAACGTTACATTCCGTCGGTCAGCGCGTGGGAAGCGCGACCTCACCATTTGGTTCACGACCTCACACCGTGATCTCCAAGGTCGGATCGCGGCATTTGCCAGCGCCGTCGGCGACGGTGCCATTTGGATTGCCTGGCCCAAACAGAGTTCTGGTGTAGTCACCGACGTCACTCAGGACGCCGTCCGTGGAACCGGACTCGCCAACGGCCTGGTCGATTTCAAGATTTGCGCAATTGACGAAACGTGGTCCGGCCTCAAATTCTCACGACGGAAACGATGAATTGGAGCTAGTTGAATGACGAAACCATTCTACGTGGCCCGTGCCCGCATCGAGAAGATCGAAGGCGTACACCGACGAGCCCACTTGGAGGCCGCCGGCACCACCTTCGACATTGGCGTGCACGGCGCTATCAAGGAGCACTATCGGATAGACACGAAAGACCTGCCGTTGCCCGTCGACTACATCGCCGCCTGCACTGCCGGGTGAATGCTGGGAACACTCAACGGCGCACTGGAGGTGCGCGGGATACCGATGCCAGCTGACGCGATCTCCGCGGAGGTAGAAGGCATCAATGAGGTACGAGACAAGATCCCGGTGTTGACCGCGATCAACATTCGGTATCGGTTGCGGATTCCGGGTGAGATGCGTGAGAAGGTAGACCGCGCGTTGGAAACCCATCAGGCCAAATGCCCGACTGCACAGTCGCTCGCAGGTGCGGTTCATATCAGTTGGACCGCTGACATTGAGGAGGTTTAGAGTGGCCGCATCGTGATCACCAACGATGCCGTAGTCCTGGGGCTCCTTGCGGCAATTCTCGGAGCTGTGTTCTACACGTCCCACTCCCCGCACCCGGTGTTCCGCAAGTTCTACAAGTACGTGCCGGCGTTGTTGATGTGCTATTTCCTTCCCTCTTTACTCAACACGGCGGGCATCATCGACGGCGAGCACTCGCGCCTATACTTCGTGGCTTCTCGCTACCTCCTGCCGACAACTTTGGTTCTGCTCACCCTTAGCATCGACCTCCCAGGCATCAGGCGCTTGGGCCCGAAGGCACTGATCATGTTCGGTACGGCAACCGTGGGCATTCTCCTCGGTGGACCGATTGCCATCCTCTTGTTTTCCGTGATCGCTCCGGATGTCGTGGGCGGGCAAGGCCCTGATGCCGTGTGGCGAGGTCTCACCACAGTGGCCGGGAGCTGGATTGGTGGCGGCGCAAATCAGGTGGCGATGAAGGAAGTGTTCGAAGTCGGTGACGAGTTGTTTTCGGCGATGGTAGCGGTCGACGTGATCATCGCGAATATCTGGATGGCCGTGCTCCTCTACATGGCCGGCGAGTCCAAACGGATCGATGCCCGGCTCGGAGCTGACACAACTGCTCTCGAAGCTCTGCGGGAGCGCGTAGAGGCCTTCCATGCGAAGCACGCAAGGATTCCGACGCTCACCGACCTCATGCTCATCTTTGCGGTGGGTTTCGGAGTGATGGGCGTCTCCCATTTTCTGGCTGACTTCATTGCGCCTTGGATCGAGGCGAACGCACCGATCCTCAGTCGCTTCAGCCTCACGAGTTCGTTTTTCTGGTTGGTCGTATTTGCAACCACCGCAGGGTTGATTCTCTCATTCACGCGCGTGAGTTCGCTGGAGGGCGCCGGCGCCTCGACAGTTGGTTCAGCGATGCTCTACTTTCTCGTCGCGACGATCGGCATGAACATGGACATTCTGGCCGTCTTCGAACGGCCGGGCCTTTTCATGGTGGGTGGCGTATGGATGGCCATCCACGCTACGCTGCTCCTGATCGTAGCTCGAATCATCAAAGCTCCCACCTTCTACCTGGCGGTAGGGAGTCAGGCCAATGTTGGCGGCGCCGCGTCAGCTCCCATCGTGGCGGCGGCGTTTCACCCGAGTTTGGCACCGGTCGGAGTCCTGCTCGCCGTCTTGGGGTATGCAATGGGTACCTATGCAGCATGGGTTTGCGGGCAACTCATGAGAATCGCGGTTGGAGGATGACGGAAACTGCAACGCTCGGCGGCGGGTGCTTTTGGTGCCTGGAGGCCGTATTCGAACAGGTGGATGGTGTGGAGAGCGTGGTTTCGGGGTACGCCGGCGGCGCGAATCCCAACCCCACCTACCAAGCGGTATGCTCCGGGACGACCGGGCACGCCGAGGTCGTCCAAATCACCTTCGATCCGACCGTGATATCGTTTCGCGATCTCCTCGAGATCTTTTTTGCCATTCACGACCCCACGACACTGAACCGCCAGGACGCCGATACAGGTACCCAATACCGGTCCGTGATAATGACTCACGCGCCAGGACAAGAGACCACGGCCCGCGACCTCATTCGGGAGCTCGAGAGCCAGGGCACTTGGGACAATCCGGTAGTCACCGAGATCAGCGAAGCGCCGGTGTTCTACCCAGCGGAGGTTGACCATCAGGAGTACTACCGCCGGAACCCAAACCAGGGGTATTGCCAAGTGGTGATCTCGCCCAAGGTCGCCAAGCTCCGACAGCGGTTTGCCGACAAGCTACGAACCCCCCAAGTCGACACTTGAGCAATCTGCCGCGGGTCTTGCCGGATCCGTGACGGGAGCAATATTGTGGCACCGGCGGTGGCAAAGGGCGTAGCAAGGGAGGTCAGGATGCATCGACGCGAGGTTCTTCAAGCTCTCTCCGCGGGCATCGCCCTGACGGGCCTCCGGGCCATGTCTCCAGAACAGCTCTGGGCGCGAGCGCGGGACGTCCACGATCGGCTTCGGCCAGGAACCGCTCGGGTTCCGCTGGTGCTGACCCCCCAGGAGGACGCCACTGTCACGGCGATTGCCGAGCTGATCATTCCGGCGACGGACACACCGGGTGCCACGGCCGCGCGCGTCAACGAGTTCGTGGACATTCTCCTCGCCGAATGGCTCGATGACGAAGACCGTGACAGCTTTGTGCGCGGACTCTTGCTCGTGGACATCCGTGCTTCGGACACCTACGGCGCACGATTCACCGAGCTATCGGAAGATCGACAGAACGCATTGCTCGCGAGTCTTGACGCAGAAGTCGTGGCTCTGCGGGAAGCTGGACTGTCCGCTGACGACCATTTCTTTCAACGGATGAAGTGGTTCACCGTGTACGGGTACTACACATCGGAAATCGGGACCACTGAAGAACTCGCGCAGGTGATCATCCCCGGCCGGTACGATCCGTGTACGACGGCACGACGGGATGCATCAGGGCCTTGGGAATGAGTAGGCAAACTACATACGACGCCATCGTCGTTGGATCCGGCATGTCCGGAGGTTGGGCCGCCAAGGAACTCTCGGAAGCGGGTCTCAACACGCTCGTGCTCGAAGCCGGGCGCAACATCGACCCAGATACGGATTACACCGAACACGAACCGTCCTGGAACTTCCGTTACCGCGGATTGGGTGACCGCAAGGCGTTGGCGAAAAGGCAACCCGTGCAACGAACGTGCTACGCCTGCGACGAAGGTGCCAGCAAGTTCTTTGTCGATGACACAGAGAACCCCTACACGACGGTCGACGGCAAGCCGTTTCTTTGGATTCGCGGCCGACACGTTGGTGGGCGCTCGATCATGTGGGCTCGGCAAACGTATCGGTTGAGTGACCTAGACTTCGAGGCGAACGCCAAGGATGGATTCGGAACCGACTGGCCCATTCGATACGATGACATCGCCCCGTGGTACGACTACGTCGAACGATTCGTCGGTGTCAGCGGCGAGAAACTCGGCCTCCCGCAGCTCCCGGACGGACAGTTCTTGCCGCCGATGCCGCTCAACTGTGCCGAGGCCTTCGTGCAAGAAGGCATGGAACGTGCGTTTGGGCGTGAACGAGTTCTCACGATCGGACGCACCGCCGTATTGACGGAACCACACAACGGCCGGGCGGCGTGTCACTACTGCGGCCCATGTCACCGTGGTTGCACGACTCGTTCCTACTTCAGCTCACTCAACGCGACGTTACCAGCCGCCGAAGCTACCGAACATATGACGCTTAGGCCAAACAGCGTGGTCGCCGAAATCATCTACGACGAATCTCGTGACCGCGCGCGTGGTGTCCGAGTCATCGATGCTATTACCATGGAAGAGACCGAGTACGAGGCTCGCATCATTTTCCTCTGTGCGTCCGCCCTCGAGTCAACTCGCATACTCCTGAACTCGAAGACCAACCGCTTCCCCACCGGCCTCGGCAACTCGAGTGGTGAATTGGGGAAGAATTTGATGGACCACACGATGGGTGGTGGCGCTCGTGGCATCGTGCCCGGCATGCTGGATCGGGATGCGTACGGGCGCCGACCCAACGGTGTCTATGTCCCACGGTTCCGAAACGTGAATGACCAGCATCCCGATTTTCTCCGTGGCTACGCCTTCCAAGGGGGTGCGGGACGTCCCGGGTGGAGCCGCGGTGTGGATATGCCCGGTTTTGGAACCGACTTCAAACACTCCCTGCGCGATCCAGGACCGTGGAATATCACTTTCTACGGCTTCGGTGAATGCCTCCCGCAGTCGTCCAACTATGTCGCGCTCGATTCGGAAAGGACCGACAAGTGGGGAATCCCGTCCCTACGCATTCACTGCGAGTGGAGCGACAACGAGCGAACCATGCTCGAGGACATGGCCGTTACAGCGGCCGAAATGCTCGAAGTGGGCGGCGTCCGGGACATCGAGACATTCGTTGAGGACAATCCACCCGGCCTGACGATCCACGAGATGGGAACCGCCCGCATGGGACGCGACCCCAAAACGTCAGTATTGAACGGTTTCAATCAAGTCCACGATGCGAGGAACGTGTTCGTCACAGACGGCGCGTGCATGGCGTCGTCGGGAAACCAGAATCCATCGATCACCTACATGGCATTGACGGCCCGCGCGTGCTCACTTGCCATCCACCAGTTGAACAGCAGGGAACTCTAGGATGGCGACACGTCGGGAAGCAATCACGACTCTTGGAGCTGCCGCGGGATTGATGGGCCTGCGCGCCGCCCACAACCTGCACCCTGCATTCCCCACCCCCAGCATCACCTCCCTAGGCGTCCAACTCTACACCGTGCGATCGGAGATGCGAAGCGACGTCGATCACACCCTCGCGCAGGTGGCGGATATCGGGTATGAGGAGGTCGAGTTCGCCGGGTACTTCGATCATTCGGCGGCGCAGATTCGTCGATTTTTGGACGACAACGGTCTCAGGGCTCCAGCGTCACATATCGGCCTCGAGCAGATGGAGAATCAATGGGATATGGTCGTGGACTTTGCCGCAACCGTGGGACATCAGTATGTCGTGGTGGCGTACATTGACGCCGAAGACCGCAAAAGTCTTGACGATTATAGACGGATAACGGATCGGTTCAACGTGGTTGCCGAACGCGCGAAGGACGCAGGCATCACGTTCGGATACCATAACCACGACTTCGAATTCGAGATGGTGGAAGGTCAAATACCGTTCGATGTAATGCTGACGCATACCGATCCAACGCTTGTGCAGTTCGAGATGGACCTCTTCTGGATCATTCAAGGTGGGGCGGATCCGCTCGATTACTTCCGTCGGTATCCAGGAAGATTCCCCATGGTCCATGTCAAAGACATGGCATCTGACGGCTCGATGGTGGACGTAGGTGCCGGTGAAATCGACTTCGCCAAGATCTTCGCCCAGAGTGACCTGGCCGGAATCAAACACTATTTCGTCGAGCACGACAATCCAAGGAGCCCGTTTGGATCGGTTCGAGCGAGCTACGACTACCTGCGCGAACTCGAATTCTAGACCTCCAGCCCGTCGTCTCATGCGAGGCAATGCACATGCTCGATCAGTTCCTGGAAGCGTGGAACACGAATAATCGAATAAACCTCGTCCTCATCGACAAGATCAGTACCGCCGGCATGAAGTCGACGCTCTCGAAGCGTGGCGGCCGTGACGTGGCGGCCCAGTTCGCCCACATGCACAACAACCGGGTCTGGCACTTGGAGAAGCGCGCGAAAGACCTGGCGGAAGATCTTGTCATCTTCGCAACCAAGACCAGCCCGTCAAAGGTTGCGCTCAAGAACGCCCTTAAAACATCGGCAAAGGCCATCGGGCACTTCATGCAGGATCTGTCCGATGGCAAACCAAAGCGTCGGGGATTCAAGAAGGGATTGCCGACGACGCTCGCGTACTTCGTCGCACACGAGAGCCATCACCGGGGGAGCATCCTGCTCACGCTCAAGGAGTGCGGACACAAGCTCGACAATTCAACCTCCTACGGGATCTGGGATTGGGATCGGATCTAGTGCCTGAGGGCCGAGCACCTGTCGACGATCGACCCCGGATCGCCGTTGGAGTGGTGGCAAGTTTGGTTGCCGTCAAGCTCATCGCGCACCTCGCAACCAATGCGTTTGGTCCGTACGAATTCCACCGCGACCCCTTCCTGTATTTCGCCATGGGGGAGCACCTCCAGTTGTGGAGCATGGACTTTCCACCATTCATCGCCATGCTGGCCGAGGTCACACGTTCCGTACTCGGAGACTCACTGTTCGCCCTGCGGCTCCCACCGGCTCTCATGAGCAGTGCGTTGGTAATCGCCGCGGCAATGACGGCTCGTGAGCTAGGCGGCGGGCGCATGGCCCAGGGCCTCGCGGGACTCAGCGTGGTTGCGAGCGCGATGTTCCTACGGTCGGGCAACCTCTTTCAGCCCGTGGTCATCGATCAACTATGGTGGACGCTGGCACTGTTCGCCCTGGTACGACTGTGCCGCACTGATAATCCACGCTGGTGGATCGTATTTGGCGTTGCCACCGGCCTCGGCCTGCTAACGAAGTTCTCGGTACTGATCTTTGGGTTGGGCACACTGTTGGCCATGGTCGTCACCCCGTCTCGCGTTTGGCTCAAGACGCGTTGGCCGTGGTTGGCGGCGGGAATTGCTTTCCTCATTGGAAGCCCATCCATCATTGGCCAGGTCGCCCTCGACTTTCCCATCCTTGTCTACATGAGCGACCTCAGTTCCGCTCAACTGTCAAGGCAATCACCGTTAGGGTTTGTGGTCGAACAACCGATGATGACGGGTGGCTTCGTTCTGGCCGTCGTCGGCGCCGGCGCCATGGCCGTGCGCCACGAGTGGCGGCAACTCCGATTCGTCGCTTGGACCATGATACTGACTTTCGCCTTGTTCGTCGTCCTCCGCGGAAAGCCATACTACGTTGGGCCGTTGTATCCCGTACTGTTCGGGGCGGGCGCGGCTGTCCTCGATCTTATACGAGTCCGGCGTTGGCGACTCGGTGCGCAGTGGGGCATGGTCGGGCTCATGGTTACATACACTGCAGTGGTTTTCCCTCTCGGCCTACCGGTTCTCCCGCCCGAGACACTCGAGCGATACGTAGTCGCGATTGGCATGCAAGAGGCAGTCAATACAACCAATATCGGCAACGAAGAACGAATCCCGCAGGACTTCGCGGACATGCTGAACTGGGAGGCTCAGGTAGCGGAAGTCGCGCGGGTCTATCACGCGTTACCGGATGCAGACCGGGAACGGGCAGTGATCCTCGCATCCAACTACGGC
>SMVA01126203.1_pt1 | contig 15819 bp, 15 predicted proteins | sample 2456451 | NCBI WGS metagenome assembly SMVA01 (sample SAMN11095933, study PRJNA526329) | marine sediment metagenome | biome: Marine sediment; feature: Surficial sediment; material: Deep marine sediment; isolation source: Hadal surficial sediment | place: Pacific Ocean | collected 2014-05 | depth...
AACTGGTATATCTGGCCCATCCACTCGGCGTCGCGCTGGGCCAGGTAATCGTTGACCGTGACCACGTGCACGCTGTCGCCGGAGAGCGCGTTGAGATAGACCGGCAATGTCGATACCAGGGTCTTGCCCTCGCCGGTCTTCATCTCGGCGATCATGCCTTGGTGCAGTACCATGCCGCCCATCAACTGGACGTCGAAGTGGCGCTGACCGAGGGTGCGCTTGGCCGCCTCGCGGACCGTGGCGAAGGCCTCGACCAGGAGATCGTCCAGGCTCTCGCCGGCGGTCAATCGTTCGCGAAAGGTGTCGGTCCGGGCACGCAGGGCCGCGTCGTCGAGCGCCTCAAGCTCCGGCTCAAGCGCGTTGATCGCCGCGACGTCCGGGTCCAGGCCCTTGAGAAACCGTTCGTTGGCCGAACCAAATAGCCGCTTGGCAAGAGCGCCTAACATGCAGAACCTCAAGCTTGGGAATACGGACGGGAATCGCCGATTATTATGTTGTGAGACATAGGCGTCCAAGGGGTTCCTGTCAACGTCCGCCCGGCCCCGGTAGGGCGGATTCCAAGGCTTTCCTGCGCCCGCGGCGCTTGTCCCGGCGCGGGTGGCGTGCATGATGGAAACGCCCCGGTGGGGCGGCGTGGGCTTGAGATAACGGGGTGCTGGGGGGATGAGACCTGGGCGCGACGCCAATTCGGCGGTCCTGGCGGCGGGACTCGCCGCGCTCCTGGCTGGCCAGCCGGGCGCCCAAGCCCAGCAATCGGCGCCCCTGGACGCCCCGGCGACCGAACGCCTGGGTACCGCACTCCAGCAAATCGGCCGGGAAAATCCGCTGCTGGCGGTGGTCAACGGCAAGGAAATCCGCTGGGCCGATATCGAAAAATCGGCGCTGGGCCTGCCCGAGGATATCCGGTCCCAGATCGAGACGATTTTCCCGGCCCTGCTGCAGCGCCTGATCGACGTGCAGCTCCTGGTCTGGGCCGCACGCGAGGACGGCTTGGCGGAGGATGCCGAGGTCCGGCGGCTGGTCGCCGACTACGAGGACAGGGTGCTCAGCGACACCCTGATCCGGCGCCAGGTCGCGGGCCGGGTGACCCCGGACATGCTGCGGGCGCGCTACGAGACACATATCGCGGGACTGGCCGCGCGCACCGAGGTCTGGGCCCGCCATATCCTGCTCGATAGCGAGGCGCGGGCATGGAAGATTATCGCGGAGCTGGATGCCGGCGCCGACTTCGCCGAATTGGCGCGCGCGCGTTCCCTGGGCCCGACCGCGGACCGGGGCGGCGACCTCGATTACTTCACCCGGGACAACATGACCCCCGATTTCGCCCTCGCCGCATTTGCCCTGGAGGTCGGCCAATACAGCCCGGATCCGGTGCCGACCGAGTTTGGCTGGCACGTCATCAAAGTCGAGGATCGGCGGGCGGAAGGGGGTGCCTCGTTCGAGGAGATGCAGGACCAGCTACGTGAGTCGGTGACGCGCGAGTTGCTGGACGAGCTTCTGCAAGACCTGCGCGGGCGCGCCGAGATCGAGCTCTACCCCGACGCCCGCAAGGCACCGTAGCGCCCGGTTCCTGGCTGGATTCCGGAGGCCGCGTTCGTGCTTGTCCTTGTGCCGGATGCCCGTGCGTGCATGATGCCCGCGGGATAGAATGAACCGGCGAACCCGCGTGTCGGGCGGGCATTAGCCGCCCGGAACGAGGAGAGAGTTCATGGCTTTGCGCCACATAACCGGGGCCGTCTTGGCGCTTACGCTGGCAGCCTCTCCGATGACCCTGGCGGCTCAGGAGGGCGGCGGCGGCGAGGACAGGGTCGTGGCCCGGGTCAATGGCGAGGAGATTCGCTGGTCCGATGTCTTGGCCTTGGTGCGCACCCTGCCGCAACAGTACCAAACCCAGTTGATGCAGATCTATCCCATGCTGGTGCAGCGCCTGATCGACTCCAAGCTGGCCGGCGAGGCCGGCCGCGCTGCCGGGCTGGCCGGCGACGACAGGGTCAAGGCCTTCGTCGTCAAGGCCGAGGAACAGGCGATCCGCGAGGTCTATCTGGAGCGCGAGATCGATGCGCGGATCACGGATGCCATGGTCCAGGATGCCTACAAAGCGCATCTGGCGGCCAATCCGCCCGCCGAGGAGTACCACGCCCGCCATATCCTGGTCGATACCGAGGAGGAGGCGCGCGAGATTATCGCCCTGCTCGACGGTGGCGCCGATTTCGCCGAGTTGGCCAAGGAACGTTCGACCGGCCCGTCCGGAGCGAATGGCGGCGATCTGGGCTATTTCGCCGCCGAACAGATGGTGCCCGAATTCTCCCAGGCCACTGCTGCGCTGGAGCCGGGCCATCATACCGCCGAGCCGGCCAAGACCCAGTTCGGCTGGCATGTAATCAAGCTCGAGGACCGCCGCAAAAGCGAGGCGGTGTCGCTTGATGAGGTCGAGCCGCAGCTGCGCGAAGAGTTGGCCCGCGAGGCCGTGGGGGCGGTGCTCAGCAGCCTGCGTGAAGGTGTCGAGATCGAGCTCGTATCCGAGAGCGCCGAACAGCCCGGCGAAGCCGCGGCGGAGCCGGCTCAATAGCCTGTCACGGAGCAACGCGGCCATGGCACTGGAAATTTCACCGCTGGCGCCGGAGCGCTTTCCCGAGTTGCCGCCGATCGCCGGGGTGCGCTTGGCCACGGCGAGCTGCGAAATACATTACAAGGCGCGCAGCGACGTTTGCCTGATCGAGCTGGCGGCCGGGACCTCGGCGGCCGGGGTGTTCACCCGCTCGTTGACCGCGGGCGCCCCGGTGGAATGGTGCCGCAAGGCGCTCAAGGGGCGGAAGGCGCGCGCCGTGGTGATCAATTCGGGCAACGCCAACGCCTTCACCGGCGCGGTCGGCATCGAATCGGTGGCGAAAACCGTGGCCGCGACCGCGCGCGATACCGGTTGCCGCAAGAACGAGGTTTTCATCGCCTCGACCGGGGTCATCGGCGAGCCGCTGCCCGACGCGCGGCTGATCGGTGCGCTTGCCAAACTGAAGCGCGACTTGGCGGCCGATTCCTGGCTGGCGGCGGCGCGCGCGATCATGACCACCGACACCTTCCCCAAGGGCGCCACCCGCCACGCCGAGATCGGCGGCAGGACCGTGACCCTCAACGGCATCGCCAAGGGCTCGGGCATGATCGCACCGGACATGGCGACCATGCTGGCTTTCGTTTGCACCGACGCCAAAATCCCGGGCCAGACCCTGCAAGCCCTGCTCGAGCCGGCCGCCGACCGCTCGTTCAATTCGATCACCGTTGACGGCGACACCTCGACCAGCGACACGCTCATGGTCTTCGCCACCGGCCAGGCCAAGCACCGCCGCGTGGCCGGCGCCAAGGACCCGGCGCTCAAGGGCTTCCGTGCCGCCCTCGAAGACCTGCTCCGCGACCTCGCCCAACAGGTCGTGCGCGACGGCGAGGGCGCACAAAAATTCATCGCCATCGAGGTCACCGGCGCCGCCTCCCGGCGCGCGGCGCGGCGCATCGGTTTGGCGATCGGCAACTCGCCCCTGGTCAAGACCGCGATCGCCGGCGCGGACGCCAACTGGGGCCGCATCGTCATGGCGGTCGGTAAATCCGGCGAGAAGGCCGACCGCGACCGCCTGGCGATTGCCATCGGCGGCGTCGCGGTGGCGCGCCAGGGCCTGGTGGTGCCCGGCTACGACGAGGCGCCGGTCGCCCGTCATATGAAGGGTCAGGAGATCGAAATTTCGGTCGACGTCGGCGTCGGACGCGGCCGCGCGACGATCTGGACCTGCGATCTGACCCACGGCTACATCTCGATCAATGCCGACTACCGGAGTTGATCCATCCGGAATTGACGGGGCCGAGAGCGGTTGCTGGGGCGCCGGGGACGCGCCCGCGCTCGGGAAAAAGCCGATCGTGCTGGTCGCCGCCGTGGCGCTGGTCGATATCGACGGCCGGGTGTTGATCGCGCGCCGCCCCGAGGGCAAGCCCATGGCCGGTCTCTGGGAGTTTCCCGGCGGAAAATTGCACGACGGCGAGACCCCGGAAGCGGCGCTGATCCGCGAGCTGCAGGAAGAACTCGGCATCGACACCAAGGGCTCTTGCCTGGCGCCGATCGGCTTCGCCTCCCACGCCTACGAGGATTTCCACCTGCTGATGCCGCTCTACGTCTGCCGCGTCTGGAAGGGGGCGATCGCCGCGCGCGAGGGCCAGGAGCTGGCCTGGGTGCGCCCGGCCCGGCTCGCCGACTACCCCATGCCCCCCGCCGACACGCCGCTGATTCCGTTGCTGCGGGACTTGCTGTAACCGGCCCTATTTCGGCCGCGCCTTGTCGCCGGCGGGGCGTTCCTCCGTCCCCAACGCGTCGGCGAGGCGGGTGGTGGCGCTGCCGGGTTTGAGCGCCTGGGGCTGGCAGGGGTGGGGCGCCCAGCCGGTCAGGGTGACGATCTCGAAACTCGCCCGCACGCGGCCGTCCGAATCGGCGAATTTCTCGGCGTAGATCGCGGCGGCGCGGGCGAGCGTGGCGCGGCGCGTGAAACCCCGGCGGCGCTCGATCAGAACATTGCTCTCGCCCATGGCGCGCAGCTCGCGCATCAGCGCAAGGGCATCGGGATAGCTCACCGTGAGGCGGTCCGCATCGGCCACCGGCAGGGCGAAGCCGGCGCGCTGCAACAGCCCGCCCGTATCGCGTAGTTCCGCGAAGGGCGCGACCCGCGGGCTGGCGCCGCCCTCCTCGGCGAGCTCCGCCTCCATCAGCGCCAGGCGCAACTCGGTCAAAGTCTCCCCGCCCAGCAGCGCGCCCAAGAACAGGCCATCGGGCTTGAGCACGTGGCGGATCTGGATCAGCGCGCCGGGCAGGTCGTTGACCCAATGCAGGCCGAGCACGGAGACCACCAGATCGAAGCTCGCGCGCGCAAACGGCAGCGCCTCCTCATCGACCGCCAGCGTCGGCGCGCCGTTCGAGGCCGCCGCCCGGGCCATGGCCGGGGCGAGGTCGCACTGCACCAGGGTCTCGACCCCCCCGCGCCCCGCCAGGACCCGTGCCAGGGTCCCGTCGTGGCAGCCCAGGTCGAGGGCCAATGGGAACTTTCGGGTCACGTCGTCGAGCCGGTCGGCCAGGCGCTCGGCAGCCTCGACAAACAGGAAGTCGTGGCCGCGCAGGTCCGCCGCCGCCCGTTCGCGGCGCCGGCGCAAAAGCGCCCGGTCGAAGACGTCGATGGGGCCGGTCATGTTCCGGACTATGGCGCAAGCAACCGTTTCGTCAATCCATGCGTTCCCAGTGATCGTAGTTGAGGGGTGGATAGAAAGGATGAAACACAGAGACACAGAGGCGCAGAGAACCAAAATGATTCTCACCAAGAAGGCGCAAAGACACGAAGGGTAAAGATGTTTTGGTTGCGCACGACGCGCGCCGCAAACCCTCTTCGTGTCTTCGTTGTCTAACCCTTTCTGGTTCTCTGTGCCTCTGTGTCTCTGTGGTAAATCTTTGTCTTCGGGTTTTTATGGGGGTGGAATTTGTCCATTACAATCGCTCCCCGGGCCGGCATTTGACTCAGGCCCGGTCCTGGCACGAGACTTCGGCCATGATGCCGCAATCCGACATCGCGCGCGGGATTCGCTCCCTCCCGGGATTGGCGCTGAACGCTTTGCTGCCGCCGCGCTGTCTCGGCTGCGGGTGCGTGGTGGCCCGGACCGCGGCACTCTGCGCCGACTGCTGGAGGGGGGTGCAGTTTCTCGATCCGCCGCTCTGCGCGCTCTGCGGCTTTCCGCTCGAGTACGACCTGGGGCCGGAGGCGCTCTGCGGCGCCTGTGTACGCGAGCCACCGGGCTTCGACCGGGCACGGGCGGTGATGCGCTACGACGAGGGCAGCCGGGGATTGGTGCTCGGCTTCAAGCACGCCGACCGCACCGAGGGCGCGGTCGCCTACGGCGCCTGGCTGGCGCGCGCCGGGGCCGAACTCGCCGCCGAGGCCGACCTGATCGTACCGGTACCGCTGCATTGGATGCGGCTGTTCGCCCGGCGCTTCAATCAGGCCGCGTTGCTGGCCCAGGCGCTGGGCCGCGAAACCGGACTGCCGGTGGTGCCCGATCTGCTGCTGCGCCGGCGCCGCACCCCGTCCCAGGGGCGCCTGAGTGTGGATCAGCGGCGCCGCAACGTGGCCGGCGCCTTCGCAGTCAAGGGCGCCCGTGCGCCGCTGCTCGCGGATCGCCGGGTCCTGCTGATCGATGACGTGCTGACCACCGGTGCGACGGCGGCGGCCTGCGCCCGGACCCTGCGCCGCGGCGGGGCGCGGTCGGTCGATGTCCTGGTGCTGGCCCGGGTGGTGCGCGGCCGGATGTGAACCGGATGACCCCTGTAAAATCCCACGGCGCGACCCCAAGTTACCTTGCGGAACGACGTAATAAAGGGCCTGCGAGATGGCCCGAAGGAGAGGCTTTGGCGCGAATCGAAATCTATTCCAGCATGCTCTGCGGCTACAGCTACCGGGCCAAGAAGCTGATCGAGAGCAAGGGCGTCGATTACGAGGAGTTCGACGTCATGCTCAAGCCCGGGCGGCGCGCCGAGATGGTCCAGCGCAGCGGCGGCCGCACCTCGGTGCCGCAGATTTTCGTCGATGGCCGGCATCTGGGCGATTGCGAAGAACTCTACGCGCTGGAGGCCGCGGGCAAGCTCGATCCGATTTTGGAGGGCCCAAACCTGGAGGGCCCAAACCTGGAGCGCGAGGCGTGACTAAACGCTTCACCGCGGCCTGCGTACAGATCACCAGCGGTCCCGATCCGGCGGCGAATCTGGCCGCCACCTCGGCATTGGTGCGCGAGGCGCGGGCCGCGGGCGCGGCGCTGATCGCAACGCCGGAAGTCTCCAACATGATGGGCCTGGGGCGGCGCGAGATGGCGGCGCGGGTCCGGCCCGAGTCCGAGGACCCCTCGGTCGCCGGTTATCGCGAACTCGCCGCCGAGACCGGGGCTTGGCTGCTGGCCGGTTCTCTGGTGCTGCGCGGCGCCGAGGACAAGCTGGTCAATCGTTCGTTGCTGATCGATCCCCAGGGCACGATCGCCGCGCGCTACGACAAGATCCACATGTTCGACGTCGAAATCCCCGATGGCCAGAGTTACCGCGAATCCCGCGCCTATCAGGGCGGCGGGCGGGCGGTCATCGCGGAACTGCCCTGGGGCCGGCTCGGCATGACGGTCTGCTACGACATGCGGTTCCCCTACCTCTATCGCGGGCTGGCCAAGGCCGGAGCCGATTTCCTTACGGTCCCCTCCGCCTTCACCCGGTTCACCGGGGAGGCGCACTGGCATGTGCTGCTGCGGGCGCGGGCTATCGAGACCGGCTGTTTCGTCATCGCCCCGGCCCAGTGCGGCGACCATGAAGGCGGGCGAGAGACCTACGGCCACTCCTTGATCGTGGCGCCCTGGGGCGAAGTGCTCGGCGATGGCGGCACCGCGCCCGGGATTACCCTCGCCGAGATCGACCCGGCCGCGGTCGCCAAAGCCCGCGCCATGATCCCGGCGCTGGACCACGACCGGGCGTTCGCCGCACCGGAAGACGCCGAACCCCTGCGCGAAGCTGGGGAGTAGGCGCCGGCAATACGGCCCTGGATACAAAAGATCGAATCGTGGGGTTGCGCCGGGCGAGTCCAGCCGCCACAAAGGGTAGCTGGGACAGCGAGAGTGAATTCATGAAACCGAATGAAATTGTCAGAGTTCAGGACTACCTACGCCATATATTCGGCAATGACCGGATCGCGATCGATCAGCCTAAGAAACCTGGGGCGCCGATCGAGGTGCGCGTCGGCGAGGAGTTCATCGGGGTCCTCTATCGCGACGAAGAGGAGGGCGAAGTCTCCTACACCCTGACCATGTCGATTCTGGAAGAAGACCTGCAGCCGGCGGGGCGTTGAACCGAAACGCCGAGATCGACTCGGTAATCCCCGTCGCCTAGTTCGTCATCCCCCCTTCGTTGAGCGCGCAGATGCGCTGCCTTGCGGCCGGCTTGGGGGTCTGGTCGATCGTGTCCTCGTAGGCGACGACCCGCAGCTTTCCGCGCACCGCCTCCAGCAACTCGCCCGGCTTGGTCAGGTGGTCCGGGTTGCGGGGCCGGCCGAAGCGCTCGTTGCCGCGCGCGAAGGTCTCGTAGATCAGCACGCCGCCGGGCGCGACTGCGGCCACCAGGGCCGGGATCAGCGGCCGGTAAAGGTAGTTGGTCACGATCACCCCGGCGAAATTCCGCCCGGCCAGGGGGAAGGGAGCGCCATTCTCGAGGTCGGCCTCCAGCGCCTCCAATCCCGGCATAGCGATGATGTCCGATATCCCCGAGAGATCGCGATCGATGGCGGTCACTGGATGGCCGCGCGCCAGGAACAGCCGGGTGTGGCGGCCCCCACCGCAGGCGAGATCCAGCACCGGCCCGGCTTCGGGCACGCACCCGGCGAAGCGCAGCACCCAAGGTGAGGGTTCCTGCGGGCCCATCGAGTGTTGGGATTGATGTTCGGGCGTCAAAATCGCTTGCTCCGGGCCGCCTGAAAAACCATGTTCATGGCCGCAAACCCTTGTATTATAGACCCGCGGGGGAGGGACGGGCACCCCCGGAAGGAACCGAGATGATCCTCTACGACATCAAGTGCCGGAAGGACCACGTCTTCGAGACGTGGTTCCGCGACAGCGCCGCCTACGAGGAGCAGGTGGCGGCCGGCGCCATTTCCTGCCCGACCTGCGGTTCCAGGAAGATCGAAAAGGCGCTGATGGCGCCACGTTTGGCCAAGAGCGGCCGCAACAGGGATGCCCGGGGAGATGCCAGGGGGGATGCCAGGGAGGATGCTAGGACGTGCGCGGCGCGCCATAAAGCTCCGGGAGTTTCGGCTCCGGGCGGCTCGGAAGGCAAGATGGCGACGCGCGCGGTCAAGGAGACCGCCGAATCGGCCGAACTCATGGGCCAGTTGCGCGAGCTGCGCAAGAAGGTCGAGGAGAACTGCGACTACGTCGGCGGCGAGTTCGCCGAGGAGGCGCGCAAGATCCACTACGGCGAGCAAGACCCGCGCAACATCTACGGCGAGACCTCCGACGAGCAGGCCAAGGAACTGCACGAGGAGGGCGTCACCTTCAACCGCATCCCCTGGGCCCCGCGCCAGGATTCCTGAGCGCCGCCGGCTACTCCTATTCCTTCACCGCGAAGATCATGTAGTTGACGTCCAGGTCCTGGGGCGCCAGGCGCCAGGTGCCGGTGAGGGGGTTGTAGGTCACGCCGGTTAGCTCCCGGGTCTCCAGGCCGGCCGCGCGCAACTGTGCCACCAGCTCCGAGGGGCGCAGGAAGCGGCGCCAATCGTGGGTGCCGCGCGGCAGCCAGCGCAAAATGTATTCGGCGCCGACGATGGCGAGGGCGAAGGATTTCGGCGTGCGATTGAGCGTGGCCAGGGTCATGGCGCCGCCAGGGGCGACCAGCGCCGCCGAGGCCTCGAGGAAGGCAGCGACGTCGGCGACGTGCTCGACAACTTCCATGTTGAGAACAAAGTCGAAGCAAATGCCGCTGGCGGCCAAATTCTCGGCCGTGGTGTGCCGGTAATCGATGTCGAGCCCGGCTTCGGCGGCGTGCCGCGCCGCTGCCGCGACGTTCGGCCCGGCGGCGTCGATGCCGGTGACCTGGGCGCCCAGGCGCGCCATCGGCTCGCACAGCAGGCCGCCGCCGCAGCCGATGTCGAGCACGCGAAGCCCGGCCAGCGGCCGCTCGGACAAGGGATCGCGGCCGGCATGTGCGGCGATGCGGTCGCGGATGAAAGTCAGGCGCGCTGGGTTGAGCTTGTGCAGCGGCGCAAACTTGCCCGCCGGATCCCACCATTCCCCGGCGAGCGCGGCGAATTTGGCGATTTCGTCCGGATCGACGCTGGGGCTATCCGCCATTTTCGGACCTCTTCTAGCGCTTCGCTGCGGACTCGCACCAGCCCACCCCCCCCCACCCGGCCACCCATGAGCATACGATTCCGTGGGTGGCCGGGTGGGGGGGCGGGCCGGTGCGAGTCCGCAGAAGCGGAACTTTCACGAGCCGGCGAAGCCGGGGCCGTGTGCTTGCACCCGGCCCCGAATTGAGAGTATGCATAGCCGCCCATAACGGCCCCGGCAAGGTGAGCCCGGCGCGCCAGTGCCACGCCAGACGGAACCCATTCAGGACGACCAGAGACCATGGCCCGAATTGTGATGAAGTTCGGCGGCACTTCGGTGGCCGACCTCGAGCGCATCCGCAGTGTCGCGGGCAAGGTCCAAGCGGAGGTCGAGGCCGGCAACCAGGTGGTGGTCGCCGTATCGGCCATGGCCGGGGTCACCAACCAACTCGCCGATTATGCCGATCAGGCGGCTGGGCTCTACGATCTGCACGAATACGACGTGGTGGTCTCCTCCGGCGAGCAAGTGAGCGCGGGCATCCTGGCCATCGTGCTTCAAGACAGGGGCGTTCCGGCGCGGTCCTGGCTCGGCTGGCAGATTCCGATCCGCACCGACGACAGCCACGGCAGCGCCCGCATCGAGGACATCGACGTGGATGAGATTTTGCGCCGGCTAGACGCGGGCCAAGTCGCGGTCGTGGCCGGGTTTCAGGGTATCGACGGCCAGAATCGCATCACTACCTTGGGCCGCGGCGGCACCGATACCTCGGCTGTGGCGCTCGCGGCCGCACTCGGCGCCGAGCGCTGCGACATCTACACCGACGTCGACGGGATCTACACCTCCGATCCCCGCGTCGTCGCCCGGGCCCGCAAGCTCGACCGGGTCACCTACGAGGAAATGCTGGAAATGGCGTCCCTGGGCGCCAAGGTCCTGCAGACCCGTTCGGTCGAGATGGCCATGAAACACCATGTACGCCTGCAGGTGCTGTCCAGCTTCGAGGACGGCCCCGGCACCCTAGTCGTGGATGAGGACGAAATCGTGGAACAGGCAATAGTCAGTGGCATCACCTACAGCCGGGACGAGGCCAAGGTCACCCTGACCCGGGTGCCGGACCGCCCGGGCGCGGCGGCGAGCATCTTCGGGCCCCTGGCGGAGGCGGCGATCAACGTCGATATGATCGTCCAGAACGTCTCGGTGGGCAGCGACGAGACCGGCCTTACCTTCACCGTGCCCCAGGCCGATTTGGCCCGCGCGGTCGCGGTGATCGAGGGCGTCCGGGACACGCTGGAGTACGGCGATCTGCTGGCGGACCCGGACGTGGTCAAAGTCTCGGTGATCGGGGTCGGCATGCGCTCCCACGCCGGCGTCGCCCAGATGATGTTTGCGACCCTGGCCGAGAAAGGCATCAACATCCAGGTCATCTCGACCTCGGAGATCAAGGTCAGCGTGCTGGTCGCCGAGGAGTATACCGAGCTCGCGGTGCGCAGCCTGCACAGCGCCTACGGCCTGGACGCGACCTGAACCGAACCCGCGCTCAGGGTCCGTTGGACCTATTTTTTGGTGCAGGGCCGCAATTTTGTCGAATTTGGGTTATAATTTACCGCAGACAGATCGGTTTTGTTAAAAGACTGGTAACTTTAAGTTTGGTAAACATGCCCTTACGGCACGATGTCTGGGGATTGCCGGGGCAGGATTGGGGCTGGCCGCGTGAGGGCACGCCGCCAGGACATTGGTATTTATCCGGGCCAAGACCACTTGGCGCAAAATGCGAGTAACAACATTTGGCACTGATTAAAAAAAACGATCTGCCCGAATCCGGTAGCAGCAGATTCGTGCCGCCGGACCTCAAGGTCCACGAAAGCATCGCCGATACCCTGCGTGCGGCGCGTCAGGAGCATGGCCAGGAACTGCGCACTGTGGCCCAGGTTCTGCGCATCCGTTACGCTTATCTCGAGGCGATCGAAAATGGCGATTTCGAACAACTGCCCGGCGCCGCCTACGCGTTAGGCTTCCTGCGGACCTATGCAGAATTCCTCGGCCTCGACGGCCAAGAGATCGTCGAACAGTATAAGCGTGAGATTCAAGGTGTGGAATCGAAGCCGGATCTGGTGTTTCCGCAGCCGGTCGGGCACAACCACATCCCCGGCGGGGCCATCGTTTTGATTTCGGTGGTGGTGCTGGGCCTGGCCTACGGCGGTTGGTTCTATCTCTCGAATGAGGGCAAAAACATCGCCGATCTGATGCCCGCGGTGCCGGAAAGCGTGCTGGCCCTGTTCTCCGGCGATGGTGACGGGCAAGCTGGCGTTACGCCCCAACTCAAGACGACGCCTGAGATGGCGCCCGAGACAGTGCTAGCCACAGACAGCACCCTAGAGGCGGCCCCGTTGGGTGACGCGCCGCCGGAAAACGCCGAGGCTGAAAGCCCAGCTCCGGTCGAGGCTGCGAATCCCGAAAATGTCGCCGATATCGAACCGCCAGCACCGCCAGCACCGCCAGCACCGCCAGCACCAGCGGAGCTTGCGGTCGTCGACGCTCCGGTGCCGCCCACGGATATAGAGGTGGCCCAGGACGATACAATGGTGGCGGAAGCGGTACCGCTTGCTCCGGAGCCCCCGGCCCCGATTTCTGCCCCTGCGGTGGAAGCGGCAGAGGAATTGGACGACCCTGTCTCCGAAATTGTGGCGGCAGATGAGGTCCTGATACCAGAGATCCCGGAGGCTCCGGTTCCGGAGATTGTGGCGGCAAACGGGGCCCCGGATTCAGAGGCCCCGGATTCAGAGGCCCCGGAGCCCGAGGCTGTGGCCGAAATCGCAGAGCCGGTGGCACTACTCGCGCCGCCCCCGACTCCGGCGCCAACAGCTTTTGTCGAGCCGGAGCCTTCGGTTTCGGTCGATAATTCCTTACTGACCTTGGCCGCGGTGGCGGGCCCGGCGAATCGGGGGACCACGGCCTCGGCGGGATCGGTCGAGCCGATGCTTGACGAGACCGTGGTGATTCCGGCGCCCCCGACCGCGACCCGGGATCTGGTATTGTCCACCGAGCGCTTGCCCAGGGTCTACGGCGAAAGCAACCGGGGCGCCCGTATCGTCCTGCGCGCCGTGCAGGATAGCTGGGTCCAGGTTCGGGATCGCCAGGATGCCTTGCTGCTGACCCGCGTGCTGCGCGACGGCGATACCTATTTCGTGCCGCCCCAGGACGGCCTGACCCTGCTTACCGGCAATGCCGGCGGAATCGTAATCGAAGTCGATGGCGTGGCCGTGGCGCCGCTGGGACCGGTTGGCGCCGTGCGCCGTCAAATCGCCCTGGATCCGGTTCGGTTGCTGGATGGCACCGCGCTGCCGCGCTGAAGATTCCCGAGACCCTCCGGGGTCCGACTCCCGACGGCTCAAGTTCGATTGCCGGGCGCAAACCCGCGGCCTTGAAGTTTTTGTCAGGACAGCGCATGTTCGCGCCTGTCCGATCGCGAAGCTGCGCCGGGCCCGCCGCTTTGTGCGGCTTCAGGCGCGAATATCGCAAGCCGGCCCAATTTAGCTAGCATAGAGAGCCTTAAATCCCATGAGCGTCCGGCCTTATCGGGACATATATCGCCGAAAGAGCCGCCAGGTCCGCGTCGGCACGGTTTTGGTCGGCGGCGACGCGCCGATCAGCGTTCAGTCGATGACCAACACCCTGACCACGGATGCGGCCGCCACGATTCGGCAGATCGAGGCGCTGGAAGACGCCGGCGCCGACATCGTCCGCGTATCCTGCCCGGATGCGGAGTCGACCGCGGCGCTTGGCGAAATTGTCCGGGCGGTCCAGGTGCCCATCGTGGCCGACATCCACTTCCACTATAAGCGCGCCATCGAGGCGGCCGAGGCCGGCGCCGCCTGCCTGCGCATCAATCCGGGCAATATCGGCTCCCGGGAGCGGGTTCGCGAGGTGGTACGGGCGGCCAAGGACCATGGCTGTTCCATGCGCATCGGGGTCAACGCCGGCTCGCTCGAACGCGACCTCTTGGAGAAGTACGGCGAGCCCTGTCCCGAGGCCATGGTCGAAAGCGCGCTCAATCACGCCCGAATGCTGGAGGACGAGGACTTCTTCGAGTTCAAAATCTCGTGCAAGGCCTCGGACGTGTTCCTGGCGGTGGCCGCCTATCAGGGCTTGGCCGACGCCTGCGACTACCCGCTCCACGTCGGTATCACCGAAGCCGGGGGCTTGCGCAGCGGCACGGTCAAATCCTCGATCGGCCTCGGCGGCCTGCTCTGGGCCGGGGTCGGCGACACCCTGCGGGTCTCGCTTTCCGCGGATCCGGTCGAGGAGGTCAAGGTCGGCTTCGACATTCTCAAGTCGTTGGGCCTGCGCCACCGCGGCGTCAATGTGATCTCCTGCCCGTCCTGCGCGCGTCAGCAATTCGACGTGATCGCGACCGTCGAGGTCCTGGAGCAGCGCCTGGCCCACATCACCACCCCAATGACGCTTTCGGTGATCGGCTGCGTGGTCAACGGCCCGGGCGAGGCGCGCGAGACCGACATCGGCTTCACCGGCGGTGGCAACGGCACCCACCAGGTCTATGTCAGCGGCCTGCCCGACCACCGCCTCAAGGACCAAAATGTGGTCGATCACCTGGTCGAGATGGTCGAACGCAAGGCGGCTGAAATTGAGGCGGCTGAAATTGAGGCGGCTGAAACTGAGGCTGCCGACATTGGGGCTGGCGAATCCAACGACGACACCGGAAGCCTGGACGTCCCCGCGCGGCCGGCCGCCGCCGCCTCCTAGCCGTTTCGGAGCTGGATTTTGCCCGCCTTGCAGCCGGTCCGCGGCACCCGCGACATTATGCCCGAGGAATTCCGGCGCCAGCGCCGGGTCGTGGATACCGCCTGCGAATTGGCGGCGCGCTACGGCTATCTCGAAATGTCGACCCCGATATTCGAATTCACCGAGGTGTTCCGCCGCCCGCTTGGTGAGACGTCGGACGTGGTTTCAAAGGAGACCTACAGCTTCACCGACCGTGGCGGAGAGGAACTCACCCTGCGGCCGGAGGCGACGGCGGCGGTATGCCGGGCCTTCCTGTCCGCGGGCCTGACCCAGCAACTGCCGGTCAAGCTGTTCTGCCACGGGCCGATGTTCCGCTACGATCGTCCGCAGAAGGGGCGCTGGCGCCAGTTCCACCAGATCAACGTGGAATTGATCGGCGTTCCAGAGCCCGTGGGCGACGTCGAGATCATCGCGCTCGCGGCGCACATCCTGGAGGAGCTGGGTGTGCGGGACCGAACCACGCTGGAACTCAATTCCCTCGGCGATTCGGCCAGCCGCGCCGCCTACCGCGATGTCCTGGTGGAATATTTCTCCGACCACCGGGACCAACTCTCGCCCGACAGCCAGGCACGGCTGACCCGCAATCCCTTGCGCATTCTCGATTCCAAGGATCGAGGCGACCGGCGCGTCTGCGCGGGTGCGCCACGCCTCGACCAATATCTGAATGAGCAGAGCCAGGATTTCTTCTTCAATGTAAAGAATGGGTTGGACGCGCTCGACATTCCCTACCGGCTCAACCTGCATCTGGTCCGTGGTCTCGATTATTACACCCACACCATATTCGAATTTACGACCGAGGCGCTGGGCGCCCAGAGCAGCGTCTTGGGTGGCGGCCGCTACGATGGCCTGATCGAGCTTCTAGGCGGGCCTTCGACGCCAGGTGTCGGCTGGGCCGGCGGCATCGAGCGTCTGGCCATGTTGCTCGATGAGACACCGCCCTTGGCGCCGCCGATTGCCGTGGTTCCGATTGGGCCCGCGGTCGATAAAACCGCACTGACACTAACCCAAAATCTGCGCCGGGCCGGATTTTCGGTAGATCTCGGCTTTAGCGGAAAACCGGGTAAGGGCATGAAACGGGCCAACAAGCTTTCGGCCCGGGCCGCGGTTCTCTTGGGCGAGGACGAACTCGCGCAGAACGCCGCCACGGTTCGCGATCTC
>SMVA01211532.1_pt1 | contig 15818 bp, 18 predicted proteins | sample 2456451 | NCBI WGS metagenome assembly SMVA01 (sample SAMN11095933, study PRJNA526329) | marine sediment metagenome | biome: Marine sediment; feature: Surficial sediment; material: Deep marine sediment; isolation source: Hadal surficial sediment | place: Pacific Ocean | collected 2014-05 | depth...
TAATGAATCGGCATTTGTAATTATCGGCGCAATACTGGGCCAGGTTATCAGCAGCGGCTGCCGACCTTTCGCTTCGAACCGACGACACTGACGCGAACCGAAGCCGTGCCGGAGCCGATCATACCAAGAGATTGGGCCGCTTTGCGGGATACGTCCACGGCCCGGCCGCGAACAAAGGGCCCCCGGTCGTTCACCCGCACGGTGACACCGCGCCCATTGCGCAGGTTTTTGACACAAAGCTTCGTGCCAAATGCATGGGTCCGGTGTGCGGCGGAAAAGGTGTTCATGTTGAACCGCTCGCCGCTTGCGGTCTTGCGGCCTTGTAAACCGGAGCCATACCACGACGCTTTGCCGCTTTCCGTTTTCGCTGCGGCAATTTCGGGTGTACTGGAACACGCCGCAAGCGCGAGGGCCACGACGGAAAGGCTTGCAAGCCAAGATTGTATTTTCATTGTTCGAATTTGCTTCTGTTTTGAAAGGCACGGCTCCAAGCCGCAACCATCACCGCTGATGCTTTTTCATCCATTCGCGGGCCATGCGCTGGGCCTCGGATTGCTTGCGACACAACCGGTATTTATCTATGCTCAAAGCACAGGCGCGGCGGCCTGCGTGTGAAATCGTTCAGGAGTTTAGCAAATGTTTCATCCAGCCCGTCAGTTCCTAGTATTGGCCGCCCTGTTCATGGCCGCCGTTACCCTTGTCCTACCACAACAGGCTCACGCACAGGATGCGCGAATTGAGATCGACATCTTCAAGGCCGGGTTCATCATCGGTGTCAGCGGCGGAAGCGGGTTGTTGCACTTCCAAGGCAATGGTTATCCCGTGTCGATCCGCGGCGTGAGCCTCGGGTTGACAATCGGCGCCTCAAAAGCGGAACTTATCGGGGAGGTCTACAATCTTGGCAAGCCGTCGGATATCGAGGGAACCTATGTGGCCGCTCAGGCCGGGGTCGCGGTAGCCGGTGGCGCAAAGGTCTTTGATCTGACAAATTCTAAGGGTGTAAACCTGAAGCTGCGTGGCGCGCAGATCGGGTTTGAGCTGTCGCTCGATCTCAGCGGCATGCAGATCAAACTGAAATAATTGGCCGCTAACGGTCGCGCGTCGAAACGACCGACACAGACGCCCGTACAGGCGCGAAACGGGTTTGCCATGAGGAATTGCCCGGTTGGGCCCGATGCGCGTCGGCTGGCGTGTATTGCGGGTTCAGGATTCCTGGCCAGCAAGCTGCATTAGATACTTCATAAATGGCTCACCTTCATATTGCTGGTAGCCCTCGATAGCCATTGTCGAGATATCGTCAAAATGGGTATCCAGAACAGTCGCCCGCTCATGTGCGAGCGGAGGATTGCAATAGCACTGTTCGCTCCACTCGATTTCACCGGCTCCGTTCAACATTGCACGGTTCATTGAAGCGACAATTTCTGGTCCGTCGGGAGTTTGCTGCTGGACTGTTCCATCTGTCAGTTTTTTGAGGAATGCAGCAGCAGTGTCCGTCTTGAATCGGGCACGAACTCGGTAAATCATCGGCTTTCCTTTGTCGGTTGGCCTTGTTACCCATACGTCAGTCACCAGCATGACGGCTGCCAGGCGCAGGGTAAAGGTGGCGGCGGTGCCGGCGTGACCGCCACAGACGCCCGCACAGGCGATTTGAAGTCTGGTGATAAGGTTGGGGTCATTTGGGCGTGAAACTCGCCCGGTGCGCTTACTATGTGCTTACTAACAAATATTTTCAGATATTGATTTATCATTAACTCATTGAATTCATTGGTGACCCCGACAGGATTTGAACCTGTGACCCTCAGATTAGGAATCTGATGCTCTATCCGACTGAGCTACGGGGCCTTATGCTTCCCTTATCATGATTTGCCGAAGCGGAGCCACCGGGGGCCTGAGGATCTGCAGCGCGGTGGTCTGCAGCGCGGTGATTTGGGCCTTCAGCACTGCCACAGCGGCGGCCGCCGGCGATGGCGCTTGTGAATCTGGCCCCTGGGATCGCGTTGCAACGGCCTCGGTTGCCGATGCACGCACGATTGTGCTCGGCGACGGCCGGGTGGTTCGGCTGGCCGGCCTTGAGAGCCTTGCAGCGCTCGCTCGTGATCCAAAAACAGCCGATGCAATGGACGCGCAGCTGGCCGGCAAACTTACGCATTGGCTCACCGAAATGCCTCTGCGTATCCGCATCTTGCCGGGCAAGCCGGATCGTCACGGCCGACGCGCCGCCATTATCATGGCCGGGGATGAACTGCTTCAGGAGCGCCTGCTGGATGCCGGCCTGGCGGTTTTCATGCCTGGAAAATTTCCAGGCAACGCCATTGGCGATGATGCCGGCGATGCTTGCGCCAGACGGCTTCTTGGCGTCGAGGCGGCGGCACGGCTTGCCCGGCGCGGCGGCTGGTCCGATTCCGGAATTTATGTTGCCGCCGCCCGGCCGGACGCGCTTTCGTCACAATTTGGCCATTTCGTCATTTTTCAGGGTATTGTCCGATCGGTTGGAACGCGGCGGGACCGGACCTACATCGATTTCGGCGAACACTGGTCCAGCGACGTGACGGTAGAAATTCTCGCTGCCAGGCGCCGGTATTTTGGCGGCGAGGCGGCGCTGGAGGCGCTCACCGGAAAAATTGTGCGAGTCCGCGGCTTCTTGCAGGAAAAGGCCGGACCGATGATTTTGGCCCGGTATCGGGCCCAGATCGAGGTGCTGGCGGACACCCAATCGAGGTAACCGTGCAAGGCAACGGGACGCGGTGACCGCAAAATGACGAGGAGAGTCTTGATTTCCGCCATGGAGGCGCGCAAAGCCACCGGCATGCGCAAGCTGGCCATCCTTGTAGCAGCCAGCCTGGCCCTGACTGCCTGTCAGTTGGCCGGCAGCGGCGTGCCGGCGCGCGTCGATCCGCTTGCGGTGACCTCGCAGCGGTTGCCGAACAACCTGGCCGAAGCAATCGGCGCCAGGGAGAACCCGCGGGTCATCGCCGAATATGGTGGCGTTTACGCCGATGCCGATGTGGAAGCGGCCTTGGGCGAAGTAGTTGCGCGCATTGTGGCGGCATCCGACAATCCCTCGCGCCGGTACCGGGTGACCATCCTCAATTCGCCGGTCGCCAACGCCTTTGCGCTGCCCGGCGGCTATCTTTACGTAACGCGCGGGCTTCTGGCGCTTGCCGATGACAGCTCGGAACTGGCGGCGGTACTGTCGCACGAGATCGCCCATGTGATCGCCAATCACGCCTTGGAGCGCGCCAAGGTGGTCGAACAGGCCGACATCGTCGCCCGCGTCGTCGCCGATATCCTGTCCGATCCGGTTGCCCGCGATGCCGCAACGGTCAGCTCGCAAATGACATTGGCGAAATTTTCGCGCAACCAGGAAGTTGCCGCCGACCGGATCGGCATCATGATCGCCGGCCGCGCCGGCTATGATCCCTTCGCCGCCTCGCGCTTCCTCAAAAAGCTGGAACGCTATGCCGCGTTCCGCTCCGCTACCGGTGCCGATGATGACGTTGTCAACTTCCTGGCCTCCCATCCCACTGCCCTGGAACGGCACGACCTGGCGATCCGCGCAGCCCGTCAGTTCGGCGCGCCGGGGATTGGCGAAACCGGCCGCGATGCCTATCTCGACAGTCTCGACGGCATGGTTTACGGCGACGACCCTTCCGAAGGCTTCGTGCGCGGCCGTCGGTTCCTGCATCCGCGCCTGTCGATCACCTTTACCGTACCGCCCGGCTATCAGCTGGAAAACACCCGCGAAGCAGTGCTGGCCGCCGCCGGGCGCGACACCGCCATGCGTTTCGACGGCGTATCGGTGCGTGCCACGCTCTCGCCGGCGGATTATCTTGCTTCGGGCTGGATAAATGGTCTTCAGCGCGATTCTATCCGCTCCGTTACAATCGGCAGCGGCCTGCCGGCCGCCACTGCCAGCGCTTCCGCCGGCAGCTGGGTTTTCAAGATCGGCGCGATCCGCGTCGGATCGGTTCTCTACCGCCTGATTTTTGCCGACCGTCGTGGCAGCGGTGCGCTGGCGGCCGCCCTGAACCATACCCTGGCCTCTTTCCGGCGGCTCGAGCCGGTGGAAGTCGCGCGGCTCAGGCCGCTCAGGATCGACATTATCACCGTCAAAAGGGGCGATACGATCGCCTCTCTTGCCGCCCGAATGCGCGGCACGGAGCGACGCCTGGAACTGTACCGGCTGCTCAATGGCCTGGATAAGAAAAGCAGGCTCGTACCAGGGCGCAAGGTCAAGATCGTTGTCGACTGATTCGCTACCGCCCTGCGGCGGCAGCCGGCGGCCAAAAAATCAACCGACAAAGCGGCCGAAATCTGCCACCACCGCCTCATAGACCGGCCGCTTGAACGGGATGATCAATTCCGGCAACCGTTCCAGAGCTTCCCAGCGCCAATCGATGAATTCCGGCTTGTGGACGCCGCCGCCCGGCGCGCTTATGTCGATCTCGCTGTTTTTTCCGGTAAAGCGGAAGGCGAACCATTTCTGTGCCTGACCGCGATAGCGGCCTTTCCAGGCGGCGTGCGCGATGTCCGCTGGCAGATCATAGGTAAGCCAGCCCGGCACCTGCCCCAACGCGGTTATCGAGGTTATGCCCGTTTCCTCGCGGAGTTCGCGAATAGCGGCCTCGAGCGGCGTTTCACCGGGATCGATGCCGCCTTGCGGCATCTGCCACTCAAAGCCGTCGGCGACATGTTCCGGGCTGCCCTGGCGCCGGCCGATGAACACCGAATTGGCGGCGTTGAACAGCGCTACCCCGACGCAAGGCCGGTAACGCGGATCGGGCGTCCCCGATACAAGCTTGGCGAAATCCGGTTTTTCGGCTTCGGTCATCATTGGCTTCGCCGGCAACCCGAATTTGGCTATTTCGACAGGGCGGCGCTCGCCGGGACCAGCGCAATGCCGCGTTCGCGGGCCAGGGGAATCCATGCGGCGAGGGTTCTGACCGTCGTCGGGAAGGCCGAGGCGACGCCAATAGCAATCCCCTTGGTGCGGGCGATTTTCTCCAGAATTTCCAACTGCATTTCAATCTGCCGCGACGAACGCTGCTTGTCGATAATAAGGTCGGCGGTTACGACCGGCACCTTGATCTCTCGGCCCGTCACCGCAGCCGTGCTCTGTCCGGAAGTGCCATCATCAAGAAAGAAGACACCGCGCCCGGCCAGTTCCTCAAGCAGGGAGCGGGTCGCCCTCCGGTCGGCCAGAAACCGCGCGCCCATATAGTTCATCACACCGGTATAGCTGGTGATGCGGCTCATAATCCATCGCAGGTTTTCCGCATTCGCCGCACCGCCCGCCGAGGTTAAAAGCGTGTGCTTGCCAGGATTCTTCCGGGGATAGCCGATCGGCTCCATCGGCGCCTGTATCAGGATCTCATGGCCGTCCTCGCGGGCCCGGCTGGCCCAGCGGCCAAGGCTGCTGCCATAGGGCGCAAAGGCCAGGGTGACGTCCTCCGGCAAATCGCGGATGGCCTTGCTGGTGCCGGTCTGGCTGAGCCCCATGCCGCTGACGATGATAACGATGCGCGGCACCCGGTCATAAGGTCCGACCGTCGCCGGGCGCGCATAGGCGTCCATCGGCCGTAGGCCGTCATCGGCGATTTTTGGCACCGGACCAAAAGCGGTGATCTCCACCAGCTGGTCGAGCGGCGCCGCCGTGGGGCGAACCTTGCCCGGCGCCTGCGGCAAGGCAGCCAATTCGGTCGGTCCAGCGGTGCCGGGCGTGGCCGGCGATGGCGTGGCGGCGGTTCCGCCAAAGGCCGGCGATCTGGCTGGTCCCATTGCGGCAAAGCCGCTCAGGCTTCCGGTCGTCGCCGGCTCGCTGTCCTCAATGCTGGCAACGGCGACCGGCCAGCCGCCATCGGGATCATCGACAGCGGCAATCCAGACACCGGCGAGCGAGGCGACAAGGAACGCACAGGCGGCAAGGCCCCACACCAAGGGCAAGAGGGAAAATCGCGTTTTAGCCTTGTCCTGCCGGCGCAACGGCGCATTGAGGTCATCTGCCGCCATCGACCCCTCCAATCGGTCCTTCAGGCCCTGAAAGGGGGCACCGGACGACACTGCCGGCGCGAGGCGCGCGCCAGCTGATTCGTCACGTATCTATACCCTAGTTGGGTATTCCCTGGGAGGGGTCTGGCGGAAACATGGCGTTAGCCTGAATGCCGCGCAAAAGGTCGAACGCGTAATTCAGCTGCACGTCGTCCTTCGGGTCGGGCGGCACATAAGCAGAAGTCGTGGAGACTTCCTTTTCGCCATCCTTGCCATCCTCACCGGGCAGATGCCCACGCAGGCTGGCTTCTCCGGTGGTAGAGGATTCGCCCTTCAACTCGTCGGGAAGCTCCTGAATGATCTCGATATCCGGCTCGATTCCCTTGGCCTGGATGGAGCGGCCGGAGGGTGTGAAGTAGCGCGCCGTCGTCAGGCGGATGGCGCCGTTGCGGCCGAGCGGGATGATGGTCTGGACAGAGCCCTTGCCAAAGGTCCGGCTGCCAACGATCGTCGCGCGGCGATGATCCTGCAGGGCGCCGGCGACGATTTCAGAGGCGGAAGCCGAACCGCCATTGACCAATACGATGATCGGCTTGCCCTTGACGCTGTCGCCAGCCCTTGCGGAGAACCGCTGCGTGTCCTCCGCACGCCGGCCGCGGGTGGAGACGATCTCGCCACGGTCCAGAAATGCATCGGAAGCGGCGATCGCCTGATCGAGCAATCCGCCGGGATTGTTGCGCAGGTCGAGCACATAGCCCTTCAGCTTGTCGTGCGGAATCTCCTTGATGATTGCCTCGATCCCTGCCTTCAGTCCCTCTGTGGTCTGTTCATTGAACTGGGTGATGCGCAAATAGCCGATATCGCCCTCGATCCGGAAACGCACCGCCTTGATCCGGATAATGTCGCGGATCACCGTGATCTTCAGCGGCTTTTTCACGCCCTCACGGCGGATCGTCAGCACGATCGGCTCATTGATCGCACCGCGCATCTTGTCGACCGCCTCGCGCAGGGTCAGGCCAAGCACCTGCTCGCCATCGAGATGGGTGATCATGTCGCCGGCCAGAACGCCAGCGCGCGCCGCCGGTGTATCGTCGATCGGCGTGATGACCTTGATCAGTTCGTTTTCCATCGTCACTTCAATGCCCAACCCACCAAATTCACCGCGGGTCTGGACCTGCATGTCGCGGAAATTTTTCGGATTGAGGTAGCTGGAATGCGGGTCGAGCGACGACAGCATGCCGTTGATCGCCGATTCGATCAGATCGGCTTCCACCGGCTCTTCGACATAATCGGCGCGGATGCGTTCAAACACATCGCCGAACAGGTTGAGATGCCGGTAGGTATCGGTGGCCGCCGCTGTTGCCGCGCCCCCGCCGAACTGTGCCACGCTTGCCGCTGCGATGGCGCCGAAAAGCGCGCCAACAGCCAACAGTCCAAATCGTCTAATCATCCGCGAACCTCATCTTCGTCACGACGATCCCACCAGGGTGAGGGATCGATGGAATTGCCGTCTTTCCTGAACTCTATATAGAGCAGCGGCTGAACGGAAGTATGGTCAAGGTCGCCAAGGCTTGCAAATTGCCGCGCACCCATGACCGCTACTGGCTCGCCGGCAAGCACGAACTGGCCCGAAACGACGTCGATTCGTTCCATACCGGCAAGAACGATATGGTAACCGCTGCCAGCATTCAGGATCAAGATGTTACCATAGCTCCTGAACGGCCCGCCATAGACGATCCAGCCATCGGAGGGAGAAATTACCCGCATGCCGGCCCGCGCGGCGATAGTCATGCCTTTCGCTTGTCCGCCCAAACCGTCATCGGCGCCGAAAGCCAGCGTGGTTTTTCCGGCGACCGGCAACGGCAACAATCCCTTGGCATCGACGAACCGCACCGCCGGGGCCAGCCGGCCGGTATCGGCCAGACGCCGCGCCGCTTCGGCCTGATCCATCGGCTGCAATGTGTCAGCGGCCGTCGCGAGGGAACCGATTTGCTTTTCCAGGGAGGTGATCAGGGCTTCCACGCTCTCCGCCTTGCCGGCCAGGACCGTCGATTTGCGGCGTTCTCCTTCGAGCGCACCGAGTGATTTGTCGCGCTGCCGCTTTTTTGTCTCGATCAGCAAGTTGATCCGCGCCTGCTCCTCGCCGAGGGCGGCATAGCGGGTTTTGAGCGAATTAAGCTCGTTCTCGATACGGCGGCGCAGACCGGTCAGCTCCCGCAGATCGGCGGCCAGCGCCTCGGCCTCGACCCGAATGTCCGGCAATACGGCGCCAGCCAGGATCGAACTGCGGATCGCCGCCAGCGCGTCGCGCGGTTGCGAGAGGATCGCTGGCGGTGGTGTGCGGCCCATTCGCTGAAGCGCCGCCAGAACGTCAGCAAGCACGGCGCGGCGGCGGCGCAGCGAATCGCGGATACCATCCTCATTGGCGAAAAAGCTTTCCAGCCGGCTTTCGATCCGGCCGATCTCCGCTTCGGTCCGCCGCACGCGCTGCGCGGTTTCAAGCAGGGTCCTGCTAAGCGCCGCCCGGTTCGATTCCATCGCCTCGATTTCCGCTTTCAGGCCAGCCTGACGGTTCTCCGAGACGGCAATGGATTCCTGGATAGCCTCCAGTTCGATCTGGCGCACCCGTTTGCGGCTTTCCGGGCTCTCCGAGACCCGGGCCGGATCTTGATCTCTATCGTCGGCCGTTGCCGCCGCGGTCTCCTCGCCTGGCAGCGGCGTTTGTGCTTCGATCGCAAGTGACGACGGAATCGACAAGCCAGCCGCAATAGGCACGGCAAAAGCTGTGTTGGTCAGCATCTGCAAGAGGTGCCCCCAGCATTGCCATGTTATTTTGCGATTCGCCATCATTGCCGCCATTGTGCCATTGATGCGCCGCGCCGTCATCGCTGGCGCCCGGCCTGTTATCAGGCCCGGTGATAAGGGTGTCCGGCCAGGATCGTCATGGCCCGGTAAAGCTGTTCGGCGATCAAGACACGGACGATCTGATGCGGCCAGGTCATACGGCCGAGCGATAAAACCACATCGGCGGTGGCGACAAGCTCGGAGCTGAGGCCATCGGCCCCGCCGATCGCCACAATGATGGTATCGGCGGCGGCGCTATCGGCCTGATCGCGCAGCCAACCGGCAAACCGGTCGCTCGTCCATGCCGACCCACGTTCATCCAGACAAATCAGCCGGCCTGGCGGAGCGGTGCGTTTTTTCGGGCCGCTCTGGTCTTGCAGACCAACCCGCTCTTGCAGGCGTTGCGCCTCCTGCGCCATGCGGTCGGCGGCGCGCGCCGCCCTGGATTCCGGCACCTCCCTGACAAGGAAGCGGTGAAAACCCGAGACGCGGCCAATTTTTTCCGCCCGCTCCAGATAATGCGCGCACAAATCCCGCTCCCGACCGGCCTTCAGCCGTCCGACGGCGGCGATCGTGACATCCATCGGCTCAGATCCGGGCGCGGCGATCCGAATAGGGTTCCGCCGACCACATTTTCTCGATGTTGTAGAAGTCGCGGACTTCCGGACGGAAAATGTGGATGATGATATCGCCGATATCGATCAGCACCCAGTCGCAATGCGGCAGGCCTTCGACGCGCACCGGGCCAAGCCCGGCCTGTTTGAGGTCTCTGGCCAGATGGTCGGCGATGGCCCCGACATGGCGGTGCGAACGGCCGGCGGTCACGACCATATAATCGCCAAGCGCCGATTTCCCCGCAATGTCGATGCTGATGGTGTTTTCGGCTTTGGAATCGTCCAGGCTCGCCAGGACAGTTTGGAGGCTTTGCTCGCGCGTCTCGCCGGCGCGAAGAGAAGCCGAATGAGGTGCGCTCAGGGGAGCGCTCTCGTCAGTTCGGGTCGTGTTCAGGATGATATTCCTCTGTGATCCTACCCTTATCTCTGCGGCACCTTGGCGCCACGCTACACAGATAAGAATGGGTTGATGAAGGTTTCAAGACGGTTTCTTGCAAAGATTGGTCACTTTTATGCCGGCAGAGCGGGGCGCAACGTCGTAGAGGCGGCGCTCGAGCGTGGCGCAGTCAGGTGGATCCAGGCCGGCGCCCGGTAATCGGCAAGCCGAATCGCCGCCATCTCCGCCACCCGCCTCTCGCGCAATGCCTGCGCCATTGGAGCATTGAGCGGCGCCGCCAGCCAGCCCGGCCGGTTGACCACCGCAATCGGGATTGTTCCAGCGATCGCCGGCCAACGGTCCCAGTTATGAAAGCCGGCGAGATTGTCGCTGCCCATGATCCACACAAAGCGGCGGTCGGCCAGCCGCGCGTGCAGCTGCCTGACCAGATCGGCTGAATAGCGCGTGCCAAGTTTCGCTTCAACGCCGCTCACCACGAGCCGCGGATGGCGCGCAATGCGCGCCGCTACCGCCATGCGCTCCGCCAGCGGCGGCAGGGCGCCGGTTTCCTTGAGCGGATTGCCCGGTGTCACCAGCCACCAGATCACGTCGAGACGCAGCCGGGTCAGCGCAATCAGGCTGACATGGCGATGGCCCTCATGGGCCGGGTTGAACGAGCCGCCGTAAAGGCCGATGCGCTGGCCGGCGCCACTTGGCGGAAAGCCACCGAAGGATCGGCTGACAAACGGCGCATTGATCGGTTCGGGCGTCAAGGACGGGCCATTTTCTAAGGACGGATTTGGCCGGTGCCGTGGACGCGATATTTGAAGCTCGTCAGCTGTTCCACGCCGACCGGGCCGCGAGCATGCATCTTGCCGGTGGCGATGCCGATCTCGGCGCCCATGCCGAACTCGCCGCCATCGGCGAACTGGGTGGAGGCATTGTGCATGACGATGGCCGAATCGACTTGTCCCAGGAAGCGCCGCGCCCCCGCTTCGTCCTCGGTGATGATCGCCTCGGTGTGCTGCGAGCCATAGCGCGCGATATGGGCCATCGCCGCATCGAGACCCTCGACCACCTTCACCGCAATAATGGCGTCGAGATATTCGGCCGGCCAGTCGGCTTCGCTTGCCGGCGTAACGTCCGCCGCAGCGCTCTGGACAGCGGCGTCGCCGCGCACCGCGCAACCGGCGTCCTGCAAGGCCTTGACCAAGGGCGCCAGATGGGTCGCGGCCAGCGCCTTGTCGACCAGCAGGGTCTCCGCCGCGCCGCAAATGCCGGTGCGGCGCATCTTGGCGTTGACGGCAATCGCTTTTGCCATCTCCAGATCGGCCGGCGCATGCACATAGACATGGCAGACCCCTTCCAGATGGGCAAAGACCGGCACCCGCGCCTCCTCCTGAACGCGCGCCACCAGGCCCTTGCCGCCGCGCGGCACGATGACGTCGATATTGCCGTCAAGACCGGCCAGCATGGCGCCAACCGCGGCGCGATCGGTCGTCGGCACCAATTGCACCGCATCGGCGGTGAGGCCAGCATCTTCAAGACCGGCGATGAGACAGGCATGGATTGCAGCCGATGAGCGATGGGCGTCCGAACCGCCGCGCAAAATAACCGCATTGCCGGCCTTCAGGCACAGCGCACCGGCATCGGCGGTGACATTCGGCCGGCTTTCGAAGATCACGCCGACAACCCCGAGCGGCGTGCGCACGCGTTCGATTTTCAGGCCATTGGGCCGGCTCCATGCAGCAATGATGTCGCCGACCGGATCGTTCAGGGCGGCGATCGCCTCCAGAGCGCTGGCAATGCCTTCAATTCGTTCGCGATCGAGTCTTGTCCGGTCGACCATCGCCGCCGTTGAACCGGCCGCCTGCATGGCCGTTATATCCTTGCTGTTGGCGGCAAGGATTATCTGTACCGAAGCACGCAGATGACCGGCGGCGGCCAGTAGCGCGGCGTTTTTGGCTTGCGTGGTGGCAGTGGCAAGGACATCGGACGCCTGGCGGGCACGGGTGCCGATCGCCTGCATGATATCGGCAACCGACCCGGCCTCGCCAGCCGCGGCCCGGTCTCTTTCCAGATCGCTGCGCATTGCGTCCATCATACCCTCATCACCAGATCGTCGCGGTGCACCATGGCGGCACGCCCGGGATATCCCAGTATAGCTTCGATCTCGTCGCTGCGGCGGCCGGTGATCCGCGCCGCCTCCTCGCAATCATAGGCACTGAGACCGCGACCGACCTCGACGCCGTCTGGGCCCACAATAACCACCGCATCGCCGCGTGCAAAGCGCCCGGCAACTCCGGTGACACCAGCCGGCAGAAGGCTCTTGTCCGATTTCAGCGCAGCGAGGGCGCCGGCATCGATCACAATCGACCCTTTTGGCTCCAGATGGCCGGCAATCCAGGACTTGCGCGCCCGCGCCGGTGTCGCCTGCGGCGCAAACCAGGTGCAGGGCTCGCCGGCATCGATCGCCGCCAGCGGATGCATACGGTGACCGGCGGCGATTACCATGGCGGCGCCGGCCGCCGTCGCGATCTTGCCGGCCTCGATCTTGGTTTTCATGCCGCCACGCGAAAGGCCCGATCCCGCCGCCCCGGCCATCGCCTCGATTTGCGGTGTAATCGCGGCGACATGATCGATGCGCCGGGCATCGGGATTATCGGCCGGTGGAGCGGAATAAAGTCCATCGACATCGGACAGGAGCACCAGGCAATCGGCACCGATCATCGCCGCGACCCGCGCCGCCAGCCGGTCATTGTCGCCATAGCGGATTTCGCTGGTGGCGACCGTGTCGTTTTCATTGACTACCGGAACCACCTTCATCCTGAGCAGGCTAGTCAGTGTGGCACGGGCGTTGAGATAGCGCCGGCGTTCTTCGGTATCGCCGAGCGTTAAAAGGATCTGCGCCGCGGTCAGGCCCTGGCGCTGCAGGCATTCCGCCCAGGCCCGCGCCAGCGCCACCTGTCCGACCGCCGCCGATGCCTGCGCCTTCTCCAGCTTCAGCGGGCCGGGCGGTAATTTCAGGACGCCGCGTCCAAGCGCAATGGCGCCGGAGGAGACGACCAGCAATTCGCGGCCGCCGCGCGAAAGCACTTTCAAATCTTCCACCAGCGCCGCCAGCCAGTCGGTGTTCAGCGCACCACTCACCGTGTCGACAAGCAGGGACGAGCCGACCTTGACGACGATCCGCCGTTTGGCGGCGATCGTGCGGTCGCTCGCCGGCTCTGGCGTCGCGCTGGCGATGTGGCCGGAGGTCGCCTCCGGCGGTGTCCGGCGCGTCATGGGATCGGCGCCCAGCGTGGATCGGGCTCGTCGGACATTGCTGCGGCTGCCTGCCGCTGGGCGTCCAGCAATCCAAGGCAGACATCGAGCAGCGGCTCCAGCCCGGCCCCGGTCGGCGCCGAGATTGCCAGGGTTTGCCCGCCGGACGCCTTGGCGACCCGTTGCAGGCACTCAGTCAGATCGGCTTCGGAAATGAGGTCGGCTTTGGTCAGCACGATGATCTCAGGCTTGTCTTTCAGGCCTTGGCCATAGGCCACAAGCTCGGCCCGCACAGTCCGCCAGGCGGCCACCGGGTCCCCGTCACTGGCATCGACCAGATGCAGCAGCGCCCGGCAGCGCTCGACATGGCCAAGAAACCGGTCGCCGATCCCGGCGCCGTCATGGGCGCCCTTGATCAGGCCGGGAATGTCGGCAAGCACGAATTCGCGACCCTTGTGGCTGACGACGCCGAGGCCCGGATGAAGCGTCGTGAAAGGGTATTCGGCGATTTTCGGTTTCGCCGCCGTCACCCGCGCCAGAAGCGTCGATTTGCCGGCATTGGGCAGACCGATGAGGCCGATATCGGCGATCAGCTTCAGCCGCAGCCAGATCCAGCGTTCCGCACCCTCCTGGCCAGGATTGGCGTTGCGCGGCGCCCGGTTGGTCGATGATTTGAAATGCGCGTTGCCAAAGCCGCCATTGCCGCCCCTGGCGATCAGCACGCGCTGGCCGATTTCGGTCAGATCGGCGATCAGCGTCTCGTTGTCGATCTCGAATATCTGGGTGCCAGTCGGCATCTTGCAAACCACATCCTTGCCGTTTGCGCCACTGCGGTCGCGGCCCATGCCATGGCCGCCCTTTTCGGCCTTGAAATGCTGGCGGTAGCGATAATCGATCAGCGTGTTGAGCCCGTCCACGGCTTCGGCGAAGACATCGCCGCCGCGGCCGCCATTGCCGCCATCGGGCCCGCCAAAGGGGATATATTTCTCGCGCCGGAAAGAAACGGCGCCGCCGCCGCCGTCGCCGGAGCGGATCAAGATCTTGGCCTGGTCGAGGAACTTCATCGCCGCGCCTCCCCACTAGCGCCAAAGACCTCACGCTCCAGAGATCGTAAACAGGCCTTGACCCCAGCCTTGACCCAAGCCTTGATCAAGGCGCGAACAGCCTCTGTCCCATAGCTGTTACCCTGACAGGGCGCGCCGATCCAGCGGCTCAGACGCGGCGTTGATGGGACCTGCACAATCATGATCGTATTTCCGACGAAAAAGGGGAGCGGCGCGCCGCTCCCCTTTGAATTTCCGGAGATGGCTGACGCCTATTCGGCGGCCTCGACAAACGGCTCCACGGAGACGTAGGACCGGCCCTTGGCCTTGGTCCGGAAGGCGACGCGGCCATCGATCAGCGCAAAGATCGTGTGATCCTTGCCCAGACCGACATTGCTGCCCGGGTGCCATTTGGTGCCGCGCTGGCGAATGATGATGTTGCCGGCAATGACCGGCTGGCCACCGGACTTCTTCACGCCGAGGCGCCGGCCCGCCGTGTCGCGGCCGTTGCGTGACGATCCGCCTGCTTTTTTATGAGCCATGGATCAACCCTCCTTGTTTTCCGCCGCCAGTTTCTTGGCCTGGGCGACCCAATCGTCGCGCTCGATCCGTCCCTTGAAGGACAAAGCGTCGTCGACCTTGGCAATGTCGTCGGCGGTGAATGCGGTGACCTGTTCATAGCGCGTAATGCCGAGCGCGTGCAGCTTTTTCTCGATCACCGGTCCGACACCGGAGATCTTCTTCAGATCGTCCGGCTCCCCGGCTGGCGCAGTGAAAAGCGGGGTTGTGGCGCCGGATGATTTCGGTGTTGCCTTTGCCACCGGTTTGGGTGCCTTGGCCTTGGGGTCTTCGGATTTCGCTTTGGTCGCTACCGGTTTCTCGGGCGCGGCCTTGGCCTTTTTCGCCGCCGGCTTCTTGCCGCCGGTAAGGATTTCGGTGATCCGCACCAGGGTCAGATTCTGGCGATGGCCGTTCTTGCTGCGCGAATTCTTGCGCCGACGCTTTTTGAAAATGATGATCTTGGGGCCGCGCTTCTGCTCGATAATCTCGCCGGCGACGCAGGCGCCCTCGACGATCGGCGCGCCGACCATAGGCTCGCCCTCTCCAGCGACCATCAGCACCCTGTCAAAGACAATCGTATCGCCGGCGCTGCCGGCGAGCTTTTCGACCTCAAGGGTCTGGTCGGCGGCAACCCGATATTGTTTGCCGCCGGTTTTGATGACTGCGAACATTTTATCCTCGCGTTCGTCTCCGGCCTCGACAATTGATCGCGATATCTCGCGGAAATTGCGGGCCGTCTTTTTCCAGTCCAGCCGGAGCCGCCCGACGACAAGGTCGATTGAGCGGCCATGATAACGAAAAACGGCGCGGGCCGGTCTTCCGAGCCGCGCATGTGGCGCGCATTAGCCTTAAGCGGACGGCAAAGTCAAGGCTACCGGGACCGCCGAAGGGGGCGTTGCCGGCGGATACTCGCGATGGACTTTTGCCCCACTATCCCCTTGAGCACCAGCGGCGCTGCGGCTACATACGCCGGGCCATTCCACCAGCGCGCTTGAAATTTGCGGAGGGGTGCCGGAGTGGTTGAACGGGGCGGTCTCGAAAACCGCTGTACGCGAAAGCGTACCGAGGGTTCGAATCCCTCTCCCTCCGCCACACTGACGTTTCATGACGTCTCGACACATCCCATAA
>SMVA01288475.1_pt1 | contig 15810 bp, 17 predicted proteins | sample 2456451 | NCBI WGS metagenome assembly SMVA01 (sample SAMN11095933, study PRJNA526329) | marine sediment metagenome | biome: Marine sediment; feature: Surficial sediment; material: Deep marine sediment; isolation source: Hadal surficial sediment | place: Pacific Ocean | collected 2014-05 | depth...
CTCCTCCGACTTGAACCTCACTATTGTTCAGGCCAGTTGAATATCCTTTGAAGATCAAGTAAGAAACGACCAGGATCGATGCCATCATAAGTACAAAACGCATAACATGAGTATAGTCTGAAAACGGACATTCGATAGGTATAGTCCAAATTCTGAGAACGGCCTAAGCCGAAGTTGGCAGGCTGAATCTGAAAGTCAGCTTTCTCAATAGCTGCCGTTCAAAATTCCTAGATTAACGGCAACTTCCGGCACATAGCCGCCGTTGTGGAGATTTCGCTAAACTGCCGAAAACGGCCAATAGCAGACACTCGTAGAAAATAAAAACCCCGCACGGTGGCGGGGCTTAATAGTTTTATCGACTCAAGCTGGTCTAATTTGAAGTCAACTGCATTTGCTCACAATCGGTCTCAGTTAAGGCACTTTCCTGGAAACGAATTCGTTATTTACCTGCGAGTGAAGTTTGAATTTCGATGTTAAGATCGTCTACCCAGGTTTGGTAGGCTCCATGTATAGCGTAAGGTGGCATGTCACCAGGACAGGCTTGAATTCCGCTCACAACATTCCCCTTCTTTTTGTCGAAATCATTTTTGGTGCAGTACACTTTCATTTCGTTGCTGGACTTGTAGTAAAGGCTGTAACTGGATTCCGTATATGCTATTCGAACGTTCACGGTATGTACCCTGATTTTATAGGTTGCCAGCATAGTGCCTGAGTCCAGGTCTCGTACCCTCCATTTAGCATACCTCGCACCTTCTAAAATTGACTCCTTCACCTGCTCTTTTGTAAGCGGTTTATCAATATTATGAGTCTCGTTGACATCCTTCAACGCAACCATAGGTATTGCACATCCGGCAATAAGTACGACTCCCAAAAAAACTTTCAGTAAACGAATCGAGTTTTTCATGAATCTCTCCTCTTTATAATAATCCCCTCTCTGAAACAGATCAGGACCTGATTTAATACCCGGTTGCCTAGCTTTGGTACCAGATATCAGCTACTACATATGATTTAGTAATTAGACCAGTTGATAGATCATACTCCCCATCTATGGGGGAATACAGTTTTTGCAGGATTCGTAGTTAGGAGGGCAAGACGGTGTCAGGGCTGGCTATGGGTTGTGACATCAACCGCTAATGTTTAGGAATCCAGAGTCTGCTTTCCCGTTAGCGGACACTCAATATGCAGAGTCGAATGGCGACCTTCGGCCAACAGTCGACATTTTCGGGCGAGATTAGAATACCAGTCTATACTTTTTTTAAGAAAAGTATCTTTCGATAAATGTATTCTAAAAACGAGACATGAGATAGATGACTGCCATTAAGAATAAAACATCCACGCCTGAAATCGAGAATCCATATTTAGATACCGAGCCATGTTAGGTCCATTTTAAAACTGATATACAAATTAGGGAGCTACAACTATGAAGCACATTTTTATTTTTTTCGCTATAGCCATACTTTCCAGCTGTGCTGATACAACTGAGTTATTTAAAAGTGGAAATGAATCCTTCAAGCTTGCATCAGAAAATCGCATTTTCGTTTCTATTCCGTCTAATGGTAGATATGGTAACACGACATACCAGGGTTCAGGAGCGAACGTTTCACAGATGATTATGTTGTCATTTTCAAAATACTCTCCAAATATTGAGATTGGAAATAATTTTCAAACACGTGAGCAAGCCCATGCATATTCGAAAAAATATAACTACGACATTCTAATATTACCAACAATTCTCGAATGGGAAGATAGAGCAACTGAGTGGTCAGGAATCCCGGACAAAGTATCAATTAAAATTGCGATAATACATGTTGGCTCTGGTAAAACTATGGGTTCAGCAATTATTAAAGGGAAAAGTGGTTTGGGTACTTTAGGTGGTGATCATCCTCAAGATTTATTGCCCGAACCACTAGACGAATACGCTGGGTCCATGTATTAAATGTCAACTATGGGCACTAAGCGGTAGTTAAATTGCAAAATCTGTAGGTCCGCTATGGGGGAATTGAATTGTTCTGAATGTACAGAAAAGCTGCTTTTTAACAGGGTATGGGAGGGTAAAGACTGAAGGCATGGTCAAGTATGCCTCCGAGGTGTTATCCCGCCAGTACCTACCTTAAAACGTGCTTTAATACCCTTTTATCAGGGTTCCTGCCTGAGACTAGCGAAGTCGTTCTATTACATGTGGTTTACCAAGATGTAACGGAATCGGGGGCAGTGTATATCGATAGGGGGGGACTGACACACAGCTTACGAGTGCGATAGAAGGCGGTTCACATATATATTTTTTTGTATATTTTTTCGGGATGCAGCTTTACCTGTATAGTCGAAAACGGGTGTGAGTATCTATAATAGTGACCTAAGCGGACTCTCGTAACCTGATTTTAAGTGGCAACCTTCTACCATAAGCAATCGTTTGATTGCTTAATATTATTGAGAAAATCAGAATGGTCGCGCAAACCCGGGAAATCAATATTAGGCATGAAACATGACCTCCCATTATGGCACCCAATAGAAAATAGAATAACTGATCAAGATAAGTCAGGTGATGTATTTTTTGCATATCCGAAAGTATCGTATGCTTTACTCCATCTATTATTAACTAAGGAATAATCCTTTTCGGATATGGTATATATGTTATTTTTATAATTTTTCGTCGCTTCAAGATAAATTTTAATATTGGGTAATGCTTCTTCTCCTCTTTTAATGCCTAATTTCTCATAAATTGATATGGCTACTTCAATCGGCGAGTTTTTTAAAGATTCAAATGACACTTCTATGAGCTGTGATTTTGGTATTAATGTTTTATGTTTTTCATACGCATCATATAGTGATAGATATCGAGATAAAATAAATTCTTCAACGTCTGTTTTATTTTCTTGCAATACATTATGTTCAAATAATTTCTTAGCCTGATATAGACTAGAAACATAAACGTCCTCTGGCCTTCGATAAATATAAATAAATTTTGCCTTGGGAAATAACTCTAAGAGTTCTTCTATTCGGAATGTGTTCATTGGGGATTTAAAAAGTAAACGTCGACCTTTTACAAATGTTAACTTTCTTGCAAAATGCATAAATGCCTTTGACCAACAGTATTTATCATTATTATATAGTTCTGCTTGCTCATTGAATGATGCGATTCTAGGGAATACAAAATGTAGCATTCTCGAGGTAAGGGTAAATTTTATTATTGCGAAATCATCATCAAACGGTTCATCAACCCCAAAAACCATGGCATCAAAAATTCGGACTGATGGAATTAATTTTTGTAGAACTGGTTTTATAAATTTTTCAGCAACTATAAATGACTGAGGAAATGTGCATTGGTAAAATGTGGGAGTAGTTAGTAGATTGTCTTGAGCAAGTATTTTTTGCAGATAGGTGGTTCCTGATCGCCAATGACCAATAATAAAAATTGGCGCATCAGTAACATGTGTTTTTTTTATTTTAACATTATAAAGTAACCGCTCAATTACACTAAATATAGAAGAAATTAAACCGACCTTAAGTAATCGAACAACATCCCAAAAATACATTTTATCAAAACCATATTTAACCAATAACTTCAATAGTTTGAAAAATGGCATCCCTGTTAAAAACTGCTGGCGAACCATTTATGCCATGGCCCCATTAATACCGATAACCTGTCCAGATATATACCCAGCAGACTCCGTTACTAAAAATGCTATTAAAGCAGCTACTTCGTCCGGTCTTCCTGCCCGTTGCATTGGCACTAATTGTTTTAGTGCATCCCTATCAAAAACACCTTCAATCATAGCTCCTTCAATGATACCCGGTGCAATCGCATTCACTGTAATTCCCCTGGAAGCCATTTCAATGGCAAGTGATTTAGTGGCACCAATTAATCCAGCCTTTGCAGCAGAATAATTAACTTGACCACGGTTACCAATGACACCAGCTATAGAAGACAAGTTGATCACACGTCCCCATCTAGTCTTCATCATGGGCAACATAATAGGTTGAGTTACATTAAAAAACCCATTCAAATTAACATCTATTACCTTCTTCCACTGCTCATATCTCATTCCTGCAAATATTGCATCATCATGAACACCAGCGTTATTAACAAGAACCTGTATCGGCCCCACAACAAGTATCTTTTCAATAGCTTTTTGTGTCGCTTTTTGATTAGTAATATCAAAACAAACTGCCGAGGCTCTGCCTCCTTTTATATTAATTTCATTTGCAACTTGATCGGCAGCTTTTTTATTAGAATTGGCATGGACCAGAATATCCATATCCAGTTTTGCTAACTCATGACATATCGCCTGCCCAATGTTTCCACTACCCCCTGTTACTAATGCCCGTTTCATTCTTACTCCTAGATTTAATAATTATTAGTTATTAATAACAGCAATTACGGTTGCTCGGCCAGAAACCAGTTTTCGCTGATTTGCTTTAATGGAAAAGGTATAGATCATATTTCCTTGTGAAGACATGTGTTGAATTGCTTCAATATAAAGCATAGTTTTAATGCTACTTACATCTCCTGCTTCATCAATTGATACATTTCGTAATGATGCTAAATAACTTTCATGAATTACTTGGTGGTATTTATTTGCTAGCAATCCTCCATGAATAGCAATAGCTTGAGCCCCATACTCTATCAATGCTGTTACAGGTAACCCCTGATCATTGCGTAATGGATTATCTGCGCTCTGATGTGTTTCGCTACAACAAATGATTCGTTTTTCATCCCATTCAATAACTTTGTCTAGTAGACACATCAATCCATCGTGGGGTATTAATTTGCAAATTTCTTGTTTCTCAATAATATTATTTTTTAACATTCGCGACTGACGGTAACTTGCAATTGTTTACCCATAATATATGGAATATTAATAACTGATGATGTTGATTTTCTCGCCAGTGCTTCCACCAGTGGTAACCCCGCGCCTATAGGATTACCTATTCGTAAAGGTTCAAGAGATTTATTTTGGCAGGACGTAGCTTTCTTTTCGTTGTTCTCAAGTGAAATGCTGATACTACCTAGATATCCTGGCTCTTTGTTCATTCCCAAACGCATTGCTAGTCCTAATGAATATTCAAAGTGACAGAAAGCGTCTAGTGGGGCTGGCGCCACAACATCATAAGCAACTAGTAAGGTATTTTGTTGTTCACTAATTACTTGAGTTATTGATTCAATAAGACCAGCAGCGAAGGTCCCATTTCCGGCTGATAAACTAACCGAAGGTGTATGGAGGGACGCGGCAATTGCCCAATACGCCGCAGGTGCATTATGTACAGAATTAATAAATTGAGTTGGAGAAAGATTTTTTCCTGTCTTCGTCAATGCCTGGCATATTTTATCATCAATAGCAGGATCACCGTTGGATGATGAAAATACCGTTGCTATCCGATCAAGGTCCTCCTCATTACGAAACAAAGGTTGAATTGTTTGTATGGCCAGATTTATAACTGGTGTTGTTCTACGTCGTTCATTAGATGACAGCATACTTGGTGTAAAATTTGGTAGTGGTTCTGCCTGCCACTGTTCATCCCCACGTAATATTGAAAACACCTTATCTTTTTCTAGTAGCCCTGGAGCTACAATGGATAAACCATTTATAAAGACTTTTTCTGTTACCATCCGAACACTAAGCTACAGTTACTACCACCAAAGCCAAAAGAATTTGACATCACATGGTTAACCGAACGATTAATTGTTGATTGTAAAACCTCTACAGGTAACTCAGGGTCTGGTTTTCTCAAATTGACGTTTCCTGGCAAAACACTTTGCTCTAATACCAAACAAGAAATGATAGCCTCGGTAATCCCGGCAGCACCCAAGGTATGGCCGGTAATACCTTTTGTAGAGCTACACAACACACCGCCAGGAAAAATGCTGTATATCGCCTGTGCTTCTGCAGAATCATTTGCCGGAGTAGCCGTACCATGAAGATTGACATAACCAATATCGGCTGCATCCAGTCCCGACCTATTTAGGGCTGATATCATAGCTGATATGGCCCCTTTTCCTTCAGGATGTGGTGCAGATATATGAAAAGCGTCACTACTCTCACCGTAGCCTTTTAATTTTATACCAACATTAGGCCCCGAAGATTTCTCTAATAATAAAAACCCGGCTGCCTCCCCTATATTGATACCTTTTCTATCAATATCCCATGGGCAACATGGATCTGATGATACTAACTGTAATGAGTTAAATCCGTATAGTGTCGTTAAGCATAAACTATCGACACCACCAACGACTGCTGCATCACAAATGCCGGTTTCTAAATAACGACGTGCTGTAGCGAATACTTTGGCACTTGAAGTACAGGCAGTCGATATCGTCAACCCTGCTCCATCAAGCCCTAACGAGTGCTGAACATAACTTAGTACAGATCCAATATTGTGAGTGTGAAGCATATCAAATGATGTTGGTAGCTTTCCGCTGCTTTTATCTCGGTGCATATATGCATCTTCTGTTTCCGCCTTTCCAGAAGTACTCGTCCCCATAAAAACGCCAACCCGATTTGATCCATATTTATGAATTACATTATTAACAGCTCCGCGAAAATTATCAGAATCAAGGGCCAGCTTAGCGAGTTTATTATTACGACAATTAAATTGTTGCAACGATGACTCCAGCTCTACCATATCGATAGCATCAACCGTACCTAGCCACGTGTTAAAATTTAACCCTGGGAAACTTATTGATCGTAAACCTGTCAGACCATTTTTTAACGACGCTATAGTTGCTTGTTTACCGCAACCAGTCGCATTTACTAAACTGCTTGCAACAATTGCTATAGGTGTAATTTGTTTTTGTACCAAGGCTAATACTCCTTAGATTCCTGTTTTGGCACAGCTACCCGTTGTGCCAAAATAAAACAGGTTAGAATGCCTACTGAAACGGTCTGCCCCATAGCCGCAAGTATCGGGATATCTGATAGGCCAAGAGTACCGAACGACACAATAGTAGTTATCGCACTTATTAGTATGGCATGAGTGCGATCTTGTAATTGATCTGGGTTTGCCCAGTCTTGATTGAAAAATAAGCCATAATCAAACCCCATCCCGATTACTAACAATAACGACAGCACATGGAATATGTTAATTAAGTTTCCTAGAACACTCTGAAACGCTAAGCTAACTACCACGCCGGCAATAACCGGTACGAGTAACCAAACCGATTCTTTTCGTTTGAATGTTAGCCACGCAACAACTAGTGCTACGATACCCAGAACACCTAATAACCTTGTCCAGGCAATTTGAAGATAGCTATTCATTAGTACATTTGTAGCACCATGCAAAGACATGTAATACGGCTCAATATTATTTGGTGACTCTTTAATCCACGAAGTAAAAGCTTTTTCATTTTTAACGCCAGTTACTCGTATAAGGGAATACCACTGATCAGACTGTTGAAAAAGCATAGATTTCAATTTCGAACCTAGCGGCGACAATAGTATGATTTCATAATTAGCGGGTGCTTGTGTTTTACTTGTATTAATGGAATTCATGAACTGATCAAATGCATTTTTCTTGAATGGCAGGCCATCAAGTGCAGCATTAATATTTCCTCGTAAAATGTTTTTTTCTGGTAATAACGTTTGATAGTACAGTTGACGCTCTTTAGAAGGTAAAATGTCACTTGCGGCATAAACTCCACTAAAAATTCCATTATCTATTGCTGCTTGCATACTCGCCTTTAATTTTTCGGTTTTCACCAATACATCATCAATGGTTGTCCCATCAAGTAAAAATATATGGCTTACATCGGTTGCATGTAATGCCAGCCTGAGCTCATGATCTATCTTCCTTGCCTCAACCGAAATAGGACTTATTTGAGAAATATCACTAGACCAAATATTATCTTGTATAAGCAAGAAAATTAATGAACATCCAATAACTCCAATGCTTACAGTGATTTTTAAACTATTTGTTAACGGTGCTTTTGTTGAAATGGATCGCTTATCAAACCAAGCTTCTGACACCCATAAAGGGATAAGCCAACGCGTTACAGCCAACGCGACGATTAACCCCGTTGCTGCAAAAATAGCCAATTGAGTCAACCCGCTAAAACCAGTTCCAATTAGTGCGACATAAGCTAACACTGAGGTCATTGCACCAAGCCGTAATGTAGGCCAAATCCGTTTTAATGTTGAAGTTGCAGCTTCATGTTTTTGAAGGTGGCTAAATAGGTGCAACGGATAATCAAGGCTGACCCCTAACATCGTGATGCCAAATGCCAATACAATGCCATGCAACTCACCAAATATTAATAGGGTGACCGAAATTGCAACAATGATTGATGTTATTAATGGTATACCAGCAATAAATGCCAAACGTATCGATCGATAACCATACCAAAATAGAACTAACACAACACTTGTTAAAACCCAGCTTACTAGTTGTATGGTTTTATGAATTGAGCTACGTGTTGCAACCGCGAACACTCCTGGACCAGATAATGTTAGTTCAGTTTCACCTCTATTATCGACTTCCTTAACAGTTTCCTTAATGACATTAATTCCTCCTTGCAGAAAATCTAAATTAAACCCTGTTGACCTTAACTGAATTACTAATAATGCTTTAGATTTTTCAGCATCAAACCAAACGCCATGAAATTTTTCAATCTGCGCATGACTAGACTGCCGCATTAAATAGCGAAGAAATGTTTTTTGTGGATCAATTAGCAAATATTCAATGATTTCGTCAGTCGCACCGACACCAAAGGCATTTAAAATATCCGAAAATGCTGCATGTAGCCCATCAACTGAAAAATCATCCGGATGTCCCAGTAAATAACGATATTTTATTAACGAACTAAAGGATTTTAAATAAAAACTCTGGTCACCATTTATAACAGATGCAAAAAGCTCGTGATTTTTCTCCAATGCGATCTTAAGTTTTTGACTTAGCTGTGCTAAATACTCCGGTGAAGCGCCTTCAATTTGCACGAGGATAAGATTTGAAACCAAACTATTTTGAGTCTCATGCAATAACACCTGTAAGCGTTTGTCCTCGCTATCATATGGCATAAACTGTTGAATATCGGAAACAACTGATAAGTTATTTAGGATATAGGTAAGCGAAATTAATATAACGAATAGCCATGTTGTGGTGGCTATAAACCTAGAACACCTATTGGTGTCCATACAAAACAGTTTTTATAGAATTACCATTAGAGTGTTGAATATCAATCAAGTTAATATTCCCACCAGTCCCCTTTAGCAATATGATTGCAATTTTGCTAATCAGCTCTGAATCCTTGGGGACAAGTTCAATCGTCCAATTGTTTACATCATCAATAAAGGTAATATGAAAATTATTATTCAGTTCATCAAAACTACCAGACAAGACCCACAGAATTGCATTAACTCCTACCGCCAGTTCATTATTTGGTGTCAGAGATAAAGTTTCCCCCTGATTTGTTCCTTGATAAATAGATAACACACCGCCTTCGATTTTTTGCTCCAATAATTCCGGATCCGTTATTCGTTTTATCAAGGTAGAAGGTGATTTAAATTCCAGAGTCCCTTTTGAAACCAATGGGTTTTTAAGAAAGTAGGCTGTTTTTGTTTCAGTAAAAAGCGCTGACTTCTCTGCTGTACTAGCCATTTTTTCCAATAACCCTTGCAGTTGTATCGCATAGGCACTTTGATAGCCACTTAAGACTATTACAATGTACGCAGCGATTACCCTAGTCATTTCGATCGCCCCAATAATCATAAAAATTAAACCAGTTATATGGATATCGCTTGATGATTAACTCTATGGCATCAGTATATTTCTGCATATATTGAGTCACCATTTCATTACGTTTATGTCGCGGCGTTGATATTGTGCTGGCTAATTTTTCAATGTAGATCGAATATCGGTTACCTCCTTTATAAATCCCAAAAAACAGTATTACGGGGATCTGTAATATAATTGCGCATGTGACCGCCCCAGTTGGCATGACAACATCGTCATTTAACAACTTACAGTTAACCCGCCTTGCACCTTCAGTTATCCGGTCACCTAATATCCCAATAAATGCCCCCTCATCAATACTTTCTTTCATCTTGAGCAAGGCCGCATCGTCTCCAAGATTGATAACGGACTCAGTAACTTCAGGGTTAAGCTCATTCAGTATCTTAGTTATCATGGCATTATGATCTTGATGTATCATGATTTTTAATGGCAGTTGATCATGGATAATTGCCAGACAACGTAATGCTTCAAAACTGCCAACATGCGCACCGAGCAATATACAGCCGGTTTTTTGTTTTAAAACATCATCAAGCAACTCTCTACCATGAAAATCAATATCAAATAGATTTTGTTGCCCGGTTAGAAAATAGACTCTATCTAGAATAGTTGCGGCAAAGCAGTAAATATGTTTTGCAACTTCTATGATACTGCCCGTTTTGCCCGGCACACGCTTTAGATAATTTCGTGATGAAAATCGAACTCTTGGGGAGGTCAATAGAAAATACAAGGTGATAGGGTAGAGCCATAGCCGTGCAAATGTCCGTGAAATATTCAGTGCAATCCAGCAGATTAATCGTAACGTAAAAGGATTACTCCTCTCTTTCTCTTCTTGCCATGTTTGGCTCATGAATCTCCGTCCTGTGCAAACCGAAATTGGCCGCTTACAATCATTAATTCATTTTGAAATAGTGTAACTTGCAGTAAACCAGTTTTCACCTCCTCTACATTTGCCTGAACTACGATATCCGGTTTAAGTGGTAATAAAAATTTAACAACAGGAAAATTATCTACTTTTATTGTGGGATCTTTTCTAACTAGACCGCGAATAATTTCATCAATAATAATTACTCCGGGCACAACTGGATTGCCTGGGAAGTGCCCATCTAAAGAAGGATGGGTATGTGGGACAATAATGTCGAATGAGAAAATTTAAAGTTTCTCCTGAATGAATGGTTTGTTTAGATGCTGATTAAGCAACCATAGCAAACTAGCACGAGGCAACTTACCTAGTTCGTTATAGGGCAGTTGCTGAAGGATAATTAAGGGTCTTGGTAAAAATATCGGGTCAATATATTTTGCTAATATGTGACGCAGCTCTTTTCCATCAAAATCAGGTGCCACAGCAAACGCAGCAAGTCGCAACCTCTTGCCGTCCTCTTCATCCCTCATAAAAATTACCGCATCGATTACACCTTCGATTCCTTTTAATTTATTGGTTAAATCTATTATGGACCCGCGTGTACCTCCGATATTAATCAAATCACTGTTTCGACTCACTAATTTAAAAAAATATTTATCGTGAACATCAAGATAATCGGGTATTAGAATTCGTTCTTTATAACCAGGAGCTTTTAATAGTGTTGCCTTGGTTGACGAAAATATTTCGAAATCCGGTAAAAGATGCCATGCTGTATTTACGCTCATTTGACGTGTTGCAATGGCCCCCACTTCACTACAGCCATAGATCTCAAAAACTCGCGTATTAAGCACTTTCTCAGCCTCAGTTGCAGTTTTTAAGGGCATTTTAGCAGTGGCAGATATAACAAAATCAATATCTGGCCATTCCTCCTCTTTACTTAAGCAAGTTTTTAGATGCAGTGGAGTGGTAACAAAAATACGTGGTGATGGTGTTTCCGATAATGCCTTCAGGATATCTAATGGATAAAATGGACGGCCAGCATGTATAGCTATACCTGATATTAAGGGGTAGACAATCGTCGATTCAAAACCAAACATATGTTGTGGTGGCACGGTAGCAACCACTGAATGCTGCTGCTGTGCGTTGAATTCAAATCGTTTTTTTATTCGTTTAGCATTCTCGACTAATTGTCCCCATGTCTTGGTGTTAGGTTTTGGGGTGCCTGTTGTACCCGAAGTAAACACAATCGCGACCATCTGGTCGCTTTCAACCTGCAGATTAAAATCTATTTTTGTTTGGCTGATTTCCTCCTTACAAATCTCCCTAATTAAATCATCATCCGCTAAATAACTGTCTTCGTAGAATTTTCCCAAGCTTTCTACATCCTTGTCCGCGCGCGAGCTTGGAAGCAAACTGATTTGCTTTAGTGACATGCATGCTGCAAATACTACAAGAAAATGGTATCGATTTTCACAAATGTTAATACTGTATTGATGCTTGGGAAGTAATCGTTGTGTAAGCGCTACATGTGATAAAAATGCGCTTCTATTGATCGCTTCTCCATCATAAAAAGCCACTATTCCTGCTTCTGAAGAATCAACCATTAAAGGTAACCGTCCCTTCAGATTTATGTACAGTTGATTATCTCCAACGATGTGTAGCCAGTGCCAATAGAAACTGTTTAATATTGACGGGTTCTATTTTAAAGCGATATTGGCGGTAGAAAATTTCCATAGATAAAACCAATGCAATTAATACATAATTACCGATATGAGTAACCCACGACCAAATTTCTATCGGTGCCCATACCGCTAGTACCGAACCCACCAATATCATAAACCCAAAAACGCCTACCCATAATTCCGTTACATGCCGGGTATACACTTCTCGTTCATAACCTATTCCATCGCCTTCCAGCATTTGAGCGAATCGCGTTACAAGTGGTGTGCACCCTTTGCGGAGCGATCGCATAAATAAAAATATCAATATGCTCGGTATCGCAATAGGCGGTATATAAATCAGTAGATAATCCAGATCAAATGCTGTTAAAGACACCATACTTATAATTAGAAAACTTGCGGAAATTAAATTTCTGATACGTAAAAATCGTGGGGGGTACAACAATATTAAGAGCAACAGGAAAATCAAATAACTTACTGCTAAACGCGGCTGAAATATTAATAACCCAATATGCGCCACAACTGGATAAATCCCAATACCCCAGCCAATTATCCTCAACCTGAAGGCATCGTTTTTATTTTCGATTAACACTTACATGCCTAGTTAACGCACGAAGAGAAGAAAATATATTTTTTATGTCAGGATCGTCAGATTTAAGTTGAAAACCATAATTTATAGAAAGATACATGCCCAATTCTAATGCATCTATCGAATCTAAACCCAGGCCGCCATTGAAAAGCATTGCATCAGGGTCTATATCCGCCACTTTTACATCTTCCAGATTAAGGGATTCAATTATTAATTCCGCTACCTCAATTTCTAACTGATTCATCATTGATATATCTTTCCTACTATCCGAATTTCAATAAAACCCTTGATTAACCAGGCTTCTCCTTTAACCTAACATAAGAGCCGTTAAGAATTAGAGGAAATTACAAACATATATCTAATATAAATAATTAAACCCACCACGTAATTGTTGATTTAGCCAGATGGATGTTCAACTCATGGTTAATTAAGACGTTCCAAATCAAAACTATCCTCCTTCTGAATATAAATCTCGTGCTCACCTGGGTGCCAACAATACTAGATTTATGTTATCAAGTTCCTACTCGATAAGATGAAATTATTTTAGGGCAATTGTGTGTGACTTATTGATACTGCATCTTGAATGCTAAAGCGGAATCTGATTGGCCACCATTAGCAACTGAGGATAGACTGTAAATACTCACAATCTAGGCGCTATACAGAGTAAAATTTATGCCAGTTAATAGGAATAATTATCTTGATTTTGACGGCGCACTTACCCTAATCATCTCAATTTTTATAATATTATCCAGCTTTGGAATCACTTATATTCTAACTTTGTTTCATGTATACAAAGTTGCTCAAAGAACAAATTACTTATGTGGCACAACTGATATTATTATGGTGCATGGTATGAAATTAACTTGCAATAAGATTAATAAGGATTTTACTTTGCGGCTTAACAGGGCTTTAAATCTTCATGATAAATATCGGGCATATATATTATTACTAGGAGGAATAGGGGGGGGGAACAGTATCTCTGAGGCTGAAGCTGGTAAGCAATATTTAATCGATAAAGGAGTGAAGCTGGATTTTATCCTGGTTGAAAATCAGTCTCGTCATTCATTGGAGAATTTAGTTGAAGCTAGAAGCTTAATCGGTGACCTTGATATTAAATGCTGCTCTTTACTGAGTAACCGTTACCACCTCGCCAGGATATCTGCGTATGCCAAAGGACTGAACATGGATATAACTTTAGTTGCTGCAGAAAAGGAATTTAAATTAACTATTTTTAACCTAAGTCACTTTTTTACAGAGGCATTTTATCTTCATTGGTATTACACAGGAAAATACTGGAGTTATGCTACAAACAATACCCGCAACATTAAAAGAATTAGCTAACGGCTACCGTGAAAATACAGTGAATCATAGATTCTGATGCTAATTAATTTGCTGGGCAGGAGTTTTTTAAGGCGGCATTACGTAAATGAACAACAGTATACATACGACAATTATCCTGATTCCAGCCTATAACGAAGGTGCAACCATTCGTGACCTTGCTATTCGCTGCCTGAAACAGTTAGACACGGTTGTTGTCATTGATGACGGCTCCACTGACGATACTATTAAGCAATTGGATGGGTTAGATGTGACCATTCTTAAAAACGAATCTAATTTAGGAAAGGCCGCCAGTCTCTGGAAGGGCATGAATTACGCCCTTAAACTAAATATGCAAAACATCATTACTCTAGATGGCGATGGACAGCACTCACCTGAAGATATACTCCGTTTAATAGAGGCCGCAAAAAATAACAAAGACCATCTAATCATAGCAGCCCGACTAAGAAATATAGATCAAGCGCCTAGTGCTCGACTAAAAGCAAATAAATTTGCTGATTTTTGGGTGTCATGGGCCGCTGGGCAAAAAATTACAGATAGCCAATCGGGTTTTAGACTGTATCCGGCCAGCCTTATTAGTAGCAAAGCATTATCTGTCAGCACAAAACACGGATTTGTATTTGAAAGCGAAATTATTATTGCTGCGGCTCGGCTTGGGTTTCCCTGCCACACAATTGCCATTGACTCCGTTTACCACTCTAACGCTAGAGCAAGTCATTTTCGTCCAGTCGCTGATATTACAAGAATTGTACTAATGATTTCCTGGAAACTATTTTCGCGAGGTATGTATTTACAAGGGTTATGGGCAAGCACACGCTAAATAGAAATGCAGCCTATAAAAGGACACAACTGCCCCGATGAAAAAGCTAAAAATTATTTAACTGAGTTTGAATGCCTCTATCGAGATTTTGTATCCAGCCGTTGATTTATACCAAGTTACACGCATGGCACGTTGTTCATGGTTTTGGCAATTCAAAAGTAAGTAACGGCACCGTCGTGGCCACCGCTGGGAGGTGAATACATGTCGATCAAGATCACTGGTTCGTCTCCCAGGATCTCCCCACCGTGAGGCACATCTGACGGTGCAAACCACATGTCGCCCGGGCCGACTTCCCGGACTTCGTCACCAACTGTGAGACGCATACGGCCCTGAATCACGACACTCGTCTGCTCGTAAGGGTGGGAGTGAAGCGGATAAATACTGCCGGGTGCGAATTTGACCCAGTTGAGTTCCTGGTGCGTGCCGGTGGCAACCACGGTGTGCCAAACCTGAAACTTGGAAATATACTCCGCTGCTGCGTCAGCTTCGGCCAAGGTAACGATACTGGACATGATTCACCTCAATCTACTTTCTCGAATACATAATTATCCGTTGGGAAATATTTTAAGCGCCGCGATGCCCCATAGCCTAGGCTCAAGCTCTTTGTCCGCTTTGGGCGTCGTGAGGAGCCGATCACTTTTTAATGACTAACGGCAGCAAAGGGCTGCGATCTCAACTGGTCAACGCAACACTTTATCTTTAGATTAAAAGATGGGGTGTGGAATATGACCTATAGAACTCGAATAAAATATACAGCTGAACAGAAAGCCGAGATGTGGGATCGTTGGCAACGAGGAGAATC
>SMVA01164317.1_pt1 | contig 15809 bp, 11 predicted proteins | sample 2456451 | NCBI WGS metagenome assembly SMVA01 (sample SAMN11095933, study PRJNA526329) | marine sediment metagenome | biome: Marine sediment; feature: Surficial sediment; material: Deep marine sediment; isolation source: Hadal surficial sediment | place: Pacific Ocean | collected 2014-05 | depth...
AGATGGTGATGCCGGGTGACAACGTCTCGATGGAGGTCGAGTTGATCGCGCCGATCGCGATGGACGAAGGCCTGCGCTTTGCGATCCGCGAAGGCGGCCGCACCGTCGGCGCCGGCGTCGTCGCCGGGATCATCGAGTAACGCTTGAACTCAGGCGAGGCTGGAAAGCGGGTTAGAGCGATAGGAGTGTAGCTCAATTGGCAGAGCACCGGTCTCCAAAACCGGGGGTTGTGGGTTCGAGTCCCTCCACTCCTGCCATTCCCGGGAACCGGTGGGTAGCGTAAGGGGCGGAATATTGGTAGCGGCCGGATACGGCCGGTTCGGGTTCGAGAAGTTGGAGAGCATGGTGAAAGTCAATCCAGGCCAGTTCATTCGGGAGGTTCGGCGGGAAGTCTCCAGGGTCACCTGGCCGACCCGCAAGGAAACCACCGTGTCGACCGGCATGGTGTTTCTGATGGTGTTTGTGGCAGCGATTTTCTTTTTCCTGGTCGATCAGGTTCTCTCGAACGTGGTCAAACTGATTCTATCATTCTGAGGCTGTTCCATGGCGATGCGCTGGTACGTTCTCCACGTTTACTCGGGCTTCGAAAAGAAGGTCGCGGAGTCGATCCGCGAACAGGCCGTTCAGAAGGGCATGGACGACTTTTTCGAGGAAATCCTGGTGCCGACCGAGGAGGTCATCGAAATGCGCCGCGGCCAGAAGGTCAGCTCCGAGCGCAAGTTCTTTCCCGGCTACGTGTTGGTCAAGATGGAACTTAGCGACGACACCTGGCACCTGGTCAAGAACACGCCCAAGGTGACGGGTTTTCTGGGCAACCGCGGGCAGCCGAGCCCGATCTCCCAGGCCGAAGCGGACCGCATCCTGCGTCAGGTCCAGGAGGGCGTGGAGCGGCCGAAACCTTCGGTGACTTTCGAGATCGGCGAGACGGTGCGGGTCGCCGACGGTCCGTTCACGTCGTTTATCGGCCTGGTCGACGAGGTCGACGAAGAGCGCGCGCGACTCAAGGTGGCGGTGTCCATCTTCGGGCGCGCGACCCCGGTGGAGTTGGAGTACTCGCAGGTGGAAAAACAGTAGCGGCGAGATTTTGAGGTCCCGGGGCCGAAGCTCGGGGGCGACAAGGGTGCGGGAGGCTCGCCATGGCCGCGACCGCGCGACCCGGAACTGGAAGGGGTAGTTAGATGGCGAAGAAAGTCGATGGTTACATCAAGCTGGAGATTCCGGCGGGGCAGGCCAATCCCTCGCCACCGGTCGGCCCGGCGCTGGGTCAGCGCGGGCTCAATATCATGGAGTTCTGCAAGGCCTTCAACGCGGCCACGCAAAACTTGGAGCCGGGTATGCCGACGCCGGTGATCATCACCGCCTATGCGGACCGCTCCTTCTCGTTCGAGACCAAGACCGCGCCGGCCTCTTACCACCTGCGCAAGGCGGCCCGGATTCCCAAGGGCAGCCCGGCGCCCAGCAAGGAGGTCGCCGGGACCGTGACCATGGCTCAGGTGCGCGAGATCGCCGAGGCCAAGATGGTCGATCTGAATGCCAACGATATCGATGCGGCGGCCAAGATCATCGCCGGCTCGGCCCGGTCCATGGGCCTGGAAGTGGTGGAGTAGGGACCATGGCACGAACCGGTAAGAGACTGACCAAGGCCTACGAAGGGGTGGATCGGGACGCCACCTATGCGCTCGAGGAGGCGGTCAAGCTGATCAAGGAATTAAGCAGCGCCAAATTCGACGAGACCGTCGAAGTCGCGATGAACCTGGGCGTCGATCCGCGTCATGCCGACCAGAACGTGCGCGGCGTGGTCAGCCTGCCGCACGGCACCGGCAAATCGGTCCGGGTCGCGGTCTTCGCCAAGGGCGACAAGGCCGATGAGGCCAGGGCCGCCGGTGCGGACGTGGTCGGCGCCGAGGATCTGGCCGAACAGATCAAAGGCGGCAAGATCGATTTCGAGCGCTGCATCGCAACCCCGGACATGATGCCGGTGGTCGGGCGCCTGGGCAGAATCCTGGGCCCGCGCGGCATGATGCCGAACCCCAAGCTGGGCTCGGTCACCAACGACGTGGCCGCGGCGATTCAGGCGACCAAGGGCGGCCAGGTCGAGTATCGTGTCGAGAAGGCCGGTATCGTCCACGCCGGTGTCGGCAAGGCGAGCTTCGACGAAGTGGCCCTGGTCGAGAACGTCAAGGCCTTCGTCGGCGCTATCGGCCGGGCCAAACCGACCGGCGCCAAGGGTACCTACATCAAGCGGGTGGCGCTGTCCTCGACCATGGGGCCGGGTCTGAAGGTCGATATTTCCAGTGTGTTCGGCGCGTCCTGACGGGCAGCGCAAGCACGCGAATGACGAGACACGCGTAAACAAGACGCGCGAGACGAGAGAAGACGAGATTTCGGCACCTTCGGGATCGCCCCGAAGGTGCCGGGAACCGGGACGGCGGAGATGAAGCGCGCATTGCGCTGACGCCGGCCCAACCTGTCCGAGACTGCAGGTGTCCAATGGGCCTCGGCCCCGCGGACCTAAGTCCACCGAAAGGGGCCTGCACAGACGGGAAGTGGAGCATGCTCCGGTCTTGGGGATCGTACCTGGGACCGGTGGGCTTGAACTTCCAGGACAGGCGAACCGGGTTTTCCGGAGCTGTCCGGGGGGCCTTCGTGCAAAACGGCCGACCGCCCGCTCCAATTGCAAGGGCCGGCGGCCAAGAAAGAGCAGGACCGTTCAGTGGACCGAACCGAAAAGGAAGCGGTGGTCGCCGATCTGCGGCAGGTCTTCGACGATGCCACGCTGCTCGTCATCACCCAGCAATCGGGTTTGACGGTAAGCGAGGTGTCTGATCTTCGAAGGCAGATGCGGGCGGCGGGCGCCACCTACAAGGTGACCAAGAATCGGCTCACGAAGCGGGCTCTGGAGGGCACGAAATTTCAGGCGCTGCAGCCGCTATTCACCGGACCGACGGCGATTTCCTATTCGACGGATCCGGTGGCCGCGGCAAAGGTCTGTGTCGCGTTCGCCAAGAAGAACGTGAAGTTGACCGTCGTCGGCGGGGCATTGGACGAGGAGGAGCTCGATATCGAGCGCATCGCGTTCCTCGCGCAGTTGCCGTCGCTCGACGAGGTGCGTGCCAGGCTGATCGCCGTCGTGCAGGCGCCGGCCACCAAGCTGGCCGGTGTCATACAGGCGCCCGCCAGTCAGTTGGCACGCGTGTTTAGCGCCTATGGCTCAAAAGAGAACGCAGCGTAAGCCCTGCGAGAAGATTGAAAAGTTCAAGCCCAGGAGAACGAACGATGGCTGATTTAGACAAGTTGGTGGACGAGCTCTCGAAGCTCACTGTGATCGAGGCTGCGGAGCTTGCGACCAAGCTCGAAGATACTTGGGGCGTCTCCGCAGCGGTGCCGGTGGTGGTGGCCGCGGCCGGCGGCGATGCCGGCGAGGCGGCCGAGGAGAAAGACTCCTTCGACGTCATCCTGACCAGCTACGGCGAAAAGAAGATCAATGTGATCAAGGAAGTCCGGGCCATCACCAGCCTCGGCCTCAAGGAGGCCAAGGATCTGGTCGAGGCCGTGCCGTCTGCGGTCAAGGAGGCCTGCCAGAAGGGCGAGGCCGAAGAGATCAAAGGCAAGCTCGAGGCAGCGGGCGCGACGGTCGAGCTCAAGTAGCTTGTCCCGGCCGATGAAGACGGCGGATGCCAGGGCCTACCCGCTGCGCGAATCGCGCAGCGGGCGGCTCGGTGCGCCCGTTGGTGACTGGGGACCGCGTTCGGGGCGGTCCGGCAGGAAAGTATCCAATTTCGAAGGCGCCCTTAGCGGGCGTCGCAACGGCGCCGTCCAGGGCGCGATCTACGTTGAAGCGAGGACCATCTGACATGGCAAGGTCGTTCACCGGTCGCAAGCGCATCCGCAAGAACTTCGGGAAGATTCCCGAGGTCGCCCGCATGCCGAATCTGATCGAGGTCCAGAAGACCTCCTACGATCAATTTCTGCAGATCGACGTGGCGGCCGATGCGCGCGTCACGGTCGGGCTGCAGGCGGTTTTCAAATCGGTCTATCCGATCAAAGACTTCGCAGATCGCTCCGAGCTCCAGTTCATGCACTACGATCTGGAGGAACCCAAGTACGACGTCGAGGAGTGCCAGCAGCGGGGCATGACCTACGCCGCCCCGCTCAAGGTGACGTTGCGCCTGGTGGTCTGGGACGTCGACGAGGACACCGGCTCGCGTTCGATCCGGGACATCAAGGAGCAGGACGTCTACATGGGCGACATGCCGCTTATGACGCCCAACGGCACCTTCGTGATCAACGGCACCGAGCGGGTTATCGTTAGCCAGATGCACCGCAGTCCGGGTGTGTTCTTCGACCACGACCGCGGCAAGACCCACTCCTCGGGCAAGTATCTCTTCGCCGCCCGGGTCATCCCCTATCGCGGTTCCTGGCTCGATTTCGAGTTCGATGCCAAGGATTTGGTCTACGTACGCATCGATCGCCGCCGCAAGCTGCCGGTGACCACGCTGCTGTTGGCGCTCGATAACGATGAGACCGAGGCTTCGCGGGCGGCGCTGGCCGCCGATGGCAAGGTGCTGCCGCCGCATCAGGCCCAGGGTATGTCGGCCGAGGACATCCTCAATCATTACTACGAACGGGTGGTTTACACTCGGGTCGGCGACGGCTGGCGCACGCCCTTCGATTCCGAACGGCAGCGCGGTGTCAAACTGATGCGCGATTTGATCGACGCCAAGACCCGAAAGGTCGTGGCCGAGACGGGCGCCAAGATGACCCCGCGCCTGGCCAAGAAGTTGATCGAAGGCGGGCTCAAGATGTCGTTCGTCGAGAGTGAGAACCTTCAAGGCCAGTTCGTTGCGACCGACATTATCGACGAAAGCACCGGCGAAGTGATCTGCGAGGCCGGCGACGAACTCACCGAGGAACTGTTTGCTCAGTTCGACGAGACCAACATCAAGGAACTCTCGGTGCTGGCGATCGACCACGTCAATATCGGCGCCTACATGCGCAACACGCTTGCAGGCGACAAGAATACCAACCGCGAAGAAGCCTTGGTCGATATCTACCGGGTCATGCGCCCGGGCGAGCCGCCGACGCTCGAAACCGCAGAACAGATGTTCAACGGCCTGTTCTTCACCAACGAGCGTTACGACCTTTCCGCGGTTGGCCGGGTCAAGATGAACTCGCGTCTGAGCTTCGAGCCCGACGATTCGATCCGCACCCTGCGCAAGAAAGACATCCTGGAGATCCTTCGAATCCTGGTCGAACTCAAGAACGGGCGCGGCGAGATCGACGACATCGACCACCTGGGCAACCGCCGCGTGCGCTCGGTCGGCGAGCTGATGGAGAACCAGTACCGGGTCGGATTGCTGCGCATGGAGCGCGCGATCAAGGAGCGCATGAGCTCCGTCGAGATCGATTCGGTGATGCCCCACGATCTGATCAACGCCAAGCCGGCGGCGGCCGCGGTGCGCGAGTTCTTCGGCTCGTCCCAGCTGTCGCAGTTCATGGACCAGACCAATCCGCTCAGCGAAATCACCCACAAGCGGCGGCTTTCCGCGCTCGGTCCGGGCGGTCTGACCCGCGAGCGCGCGGGCTTCGAGGTGCGCGACGTGCATCCGACCCACTACGGCCGGATCTGCCCGATCGAGACCCCGGAAGGCCCGAATATCGGCTTGATCAATTCGCTGGCGACCTACGCCAAGATCAACAAGTACGGCTTCATCGAGAGTCCCTACCGCAAGGTCGAGAAGGGCAAAGTCAGCGACGAAGTCCACTATCTTTCGGCCATGGACGAGGGCCGCTACACCATCGCCCAGGCCAACGCGGCCCTCGACCGCAACGACCGCTTTGTCGACGACTTGATATCGTGCCGCCACGGCAGCGAATACGTGATGGCCCGGCCCGAGGACATCGGGTACATGGACGTTTCGCCGAAGCAGTTGGTCTCGGTCGCCGCGTCGCTGATCCCGTTCCTGGAGAACGACGACGCCAACCGCGCGCTCATGGGGTCCAACATGCAGCGCCAGGCCGTGCCGCTGCTCCAGTCCGAGGCGCCGCTGGTCGGCACCGGCATGGAGGAGACGGTCGCCCGCGATTCCGGCGTGGCCATCGCGGCGCGCCGCTCCGGCGTGGTCGATCAAGTCGATGCGACCCGCATCGTGATCCGGGTTACGGAGGAAACCTCAAGTGGCGAACAGGGCGTCGATATCTTTAACCTCTTGAAATTCCAACGCTCCAATCAGAATACCTGCATCAACCAGCGGCCGCTGGTCCGGGTCGGCGACGTGGTCGAGCGCGGCGACATCATCGCCGACGGGCCGTCCACCAACCTGGGCGAGCTGGCGCTCGGCCGCAATGTGCTGGTCGCCTTCATGCCGTGGCAGGGGTACAACTTCGAAGACTCGATTCTGATCTCCGAGCGCATCGTGCGCGACGACGTCTTCACCTCGATCCATATCGAGGAGTTCGAAGTCATGGCCCGCGACACCAAGCTGGGCCAGGAGGAGATCACCCGGGACATCCCGAATGTCGGCGAGGACGCGCTGCGCAATCTGGATGAGGCCGGCATCGTCTACATCGGTGCCGAGGTCGGTCCCAGCGACATCCTGATCGGCAAGGTGACGCCCAAGGGTGAATCTCCCATGACTCCGGAGGAGAAGCTGCTGCGCGCGATCTTCGGCGAAAAAGCCTCGGACGTGCGCGATACCTCCCTGCGGGTCCCGCCGGGGGTCACGGGCACCGTGGTCGAGGTGCGGGTATTTGCACGCCGCGGCGTCGAGAAAGACGAACGTGCACTGGCCATCGAGCAAGCCGAAATCGAGCGTCTGGCCAAGGATCGGGATGACGAGAAGGCGATCCTCGAGCGATCTTTCTACGGCCGCCTCAAGGACCTGCTGGTCAACCAGACCGGAACCAGCGGCCCCAAGGGCTTCAAAGCGGACGTCCGGGTCACCGAGAAAGTGCTGTCCGACTATACGCCCGGCCAGTGGCGCCAGATTGCGGTCCACAACGACAAACGTCAGGCCGATATCGAGGCTCTCAACAAGCAGTTCGACGAGACCATCGGCGAGCTGACCAAACGCTTCGATAACAAGGTCGATAAGTTGCAGCGTGGCGACGAATTGCTGCCGGGCGTTATGAAGATGGCCAAAGTCTTTGTCGCCGTGAAACGCAAGCTGCAGCCCGGTGACAAGATGGCCGGCCGCCATGGCAACAAGGGTGTGATCTCCAAGATCATGCCGATCGAGGACATGCCCTACACCCACGATGGCACGCCGGTCGATATCGTGCTCAATCCGCTTGGCGTGCCCAGCCGGATGAACGTGGGTCAGATCCTGGAGACTCACCTGGGCTGGGCCTGCCACGGCCTCGGCCGCCAGATCGGCGACCTGCTGCAAGCCTATCAGGAGGGCGGCAAATTCGAGCCGCTCAAGAAAAAGCTCAAGCAGGTCTACGGCGATAAGATCTACAAGTCGGATATTGCCGAACTCGACCCAGAGCAGTTGATCGAGCTATGCGACAATCTGCGTGACGGCGTTCCGATTGCTTCTCCGGTGTTCGACGGCGCCAGTGAGGAAGACATCAATAAGATGTTGACCCAGGCCGGTCTCGCCGAGACCGGTCAGGCGATACTGGTCGATGGGCGCACCGGGGAAACCTTCGACCGTCAGGTGACGATCGGCTACATCTATATGCTCAAGCTGCATCATCTGGTCGATGATAAAATCCACGCCCGTTCGATCGGTCCCTACTCTTTGGTCACCCAACAGCCGCTGGGCGGCAAGGCCCAGTTCGGCGGCCAACGCTTCGGCGAGATGGAGGTCTGGGCGCTCGAGGCCTACGGCGCGGCCTATACACTGCAGGAAATGCTTACGGTCAAGTCGGACGACGTATCCGGCCGGACCAAAGTCTACGAGGCGATCGTCAAGGGCGACGACAATTTCGAGGCCGGCATTCCGGAATCCTTCAACGTGCTGGTCAAGGAGCTACGCTCGCTCGGCCTCAACGTCGAGCTGAAGCAAAGCTAAACAGAACTGTCGATCCTGGCCGCCACCACCGGCGGTCAGGCGGACACGCCGCAGTGAACGGCACCAACGACACGAAATTCGGGAGAAATCGATGAAAGAATTGATGAACATCTTCGGCCAAACGACCGGCACGCAGAGCTTCGATCAGATCCGTATTTCGATCGCGAGCCCCGAGCGCATCCGCTCGTGGTCCTTCGGCGAGATCAAGAAGCCGGAAACCATCAACTATCGAACCTTCAAGCCGGAGCGGGACGGTCTGTTCTGCGCCCGCATCTTCGGGCCGATCAAGGACTACGAATGCCTCTGCGGCAAATACAAGCGGATGAAATACCGCGGCATCATCTGCGAGAAGTGCGGGGTCGAGGTGACTCTCAGCAAGGTCCGGCGCGAGCGCATGGGCCACATCGAGTTAGCCAGTCCGGTCGCTCATATCTGGTTCCTGAAGTCGCTGCCCAGCCGCATCGGCCTGCTGCTCGATATGACGCTCAAGGATCTTGAGCGGATCCTCTATTTCGAGAGTTTCGTGGTTACCGAGCCGGGTCTGACCTCGCTCAAGCTGCATCAGTTGTTGAACGAGGACGACTTGATCGCGGCCCAGGACGAGTTCGGCGACGACAACTTCACCGCCATGATCGGCGCCGAGGCGCTCAAGTCGATGCTGATCGAGCTCGACATGGAGGAGGAGCGCAGTACGCTCCGCGTCGATCTCAAAGAGACCAACTCCGAAGCCAAGCGCAAGAAGTTCGTCAAGCGCCTCAAGCTGGTCGAGGCATTTCTGGAGTCCGGCGCCCGGCCCGAATGGATGATCCTCGACGTGGTGCCGGTCATCCCGCCCGAGCTGCGGCCGCTGGTGCCGCTCGACGGTGGCCGCTTCGCGACCTCGGACCTTAACGATCTCTACCGTCGGGTCATCAACCGCAACAATCGATTGAAGCGCCTGATCGAGCTGCGCGCGCCGGACATCATCGAGCGCAACGAGAAGCGTATGCTTCAGGAATCCGTCGATGCCCTGTTTGACAACGGCCGCCGCGGCCGGGTCATCACCGGCGCCAACAAGCGTCCGCTCAAGTCGATGTCCGACATGCTCAAGGGCAAGCAGGGCCGGTTCCGTCAGAACCTGCTCGGCAAGCGGGTCGATTACTCCGGCCGCTCGGTGGTGGTGGTGGGGCCGGAGCTCAAGCTGCACCAGTGCGGCTTGCCCAAGAAGATGGCGCTCGAGCTGTTCAAGCCGTTCATCTATTCCAAGCTCGAGCTCTACGGCATGGCGTCCACCATCAAGGCCGCCAAGCGCATGGTGGAGAAAGGGCGCCAGGAGGTCTGGGACATTCTCGAGGAGGTGATCCGCGAGCATCCGGTGCTGCTCAACCGCGCACCTACGCTGCACCGCTTGGGCATCCAGGCGTTCGAGCCGATGCTCATCGAGGGCAAGGCAATCCAGTTGCATCCCCTGGTCTGTACCGCCTTCAACGCGGACTTCGACGGCGATCAAATGGCGGTCCACGTGCCGCTGTCGCTGGAAGCTCAGCTCGAGGCCCGCGTGCTGATGATGTCGACCAACAACATCCTGTCGCCGGCCAACGGCAAACCGATCATCGTGCCCTCGCAGGATATCGTGCTCGGACTCTACTACCTGACGATGGAGTCCGGGGGCGAGCCGGGCGAGGGGATGGCTTTTACCGATATGAGCGAGATCGAGCACGCGCTCAACTGCAGCGCCGTCACCCTGCATTCCCGGGTTAAGGCGCGCTATCGTGGCGTCGACGAGGAGGGCAATCCGGTCACCACGGTGGTCGAAACCACCCCGGGCCGAATGATCCTGTCCGAGGTTTTGCCGCGCCACAAGGCGGTGCCGTTCAGCTTGATCAATCGGCTGCTGACCAAAAAGGAGATTACCGAGCTGATCGACGTGGTTTACCGCCACTGCGGCCAGAAAGAGACGGTGATCTTCTGCGACCGGATCATGGCGCTCGGATTCAACCACGCCTGCAAGGCCGGTATCTCCTTCGGCAAGGACGACCTGATCGTGCCGGCGGCCAAGACCAAGTTGATCGAGGCGGCCCAGAAAGAGGTCAAGGAGTTCGAGCGGCAGTATCTGGACGGTCTGATCACCCGCGGTGAGAAATACAACAAGGTGGTCGATGTCTGGTCACAGTGCACCGATCTGGTTGCCGAGGAGATGATCAACGTGATGTCCGGCGAGATCGGACGGAACGTCAACTCGGTGTTCATGATGGCGCACTCCGGCGCGCGCGGCTCACCGGCGCAGATCAAGCAGTTGGCGGGTATGCGCGGCCTCATGGCCAAGCCGTCGGGCGAGATCATCGAAACCCCGATCATCTCGAACTTCAAGGAAGGCCTGACCGTGCTGGAGTACTTCAACTCCACCCACGGCGCGCGTAAAGGCCTGGCCGACACCGCGCTCAAGACCGCCAACTCCGGGTATTTGACCCGGCGTCTGGTCGATGTTGCCCAGGACGCAATTATCACGCTCGAGGATTGCGGCACCGACAAGGGCCTGACTGTGAACGCGGTTCTGGAAGGCGGCGAGGTGATCGCCTCCCTCGGCGAGCGCATTTTGGGGCGCACGGCGCTTCATGACGTGGTCGATCCTTTGAACGAAGAGATCATCGTGCCAAAGGGAAATTTAATCGAGGAAGACACCATCGACCGCATCGAGCGTGCCGGCATCGACAAGATGGAGGTCCGATCGCCGCTGACTTGCGCGGCGAAAGGCGGCGTCTGCGGTACCTGCTACGGCCGCGACCTGGCCCGTGGCACCCGGGTCAACGTCGGCGAGGCGGTCGGGGTCATCGCGGCCCAATCGATCGGCGAGCCGGGCACGCAATTGACCATGCGCACATTCCATATCGGCGGTGCGGCCCAGCGTGGCGCCGAGCAGTCCAGCGTCGAGGCGCCGGTCGAGGCGCGAATCGAGATCAAGAACCGCAACGTCGTCATCAACTCCGAAGGGGTGCCTGTGGTTATGGGCCGCAACCTGGAAATTGTGCTGCTGGATGACGCCGGCCGAGAGCGGGCCCGGCACCGGGTGCCATACGGCGCCAAGTTGCTGGTAGATGAGGGCGCTTCGGTGACCATGGGCCAGAAAATGGCGGATTGGGACCCCTATACCATCCCGATTGTGACCGAGAAGGAAGGCATCGCCAACTACGTGGACCTCATCGAAGGTATCTCCATGAGGGAGATCTTGGATGAGACCACGGGTATCTCCAACCGGGTCGTGGTCGATTGGAAGCAGCAGTCGCGTGGCAACGAACTAAAGCCGCGGATCACCTTGCGCGACGACAAGGGCGAGGTGATTACGCTCGCCAACGGTATGGAGGCCCGCTACTTCATGTCGGTGGACGCCATCCTCTCGATCGATAGTGGCGCCCACGTCAAGGCCGGCGACGTGCTCGCCCGCATCCCGCGGGAAACTTCCAAGACCCGCGACATCACCGGCGGCCTGCCGCGGGTGGCGGAGCTGTTCGAGGCGCGCAAGCCCAAGGACTACGCCATCATCAGCGACATCCAGGGCCGGGTCGAATTCGGCAAGGATTACAAGAACAAGCGCCGGATTGTGGTCCGTCCGGAGGCCGAGGGTGCCGAACCTCACGAATTCCTGATCCCCAAGGGCAAGCATATCTCGGTCCAGGAGGGCGATTTCGTCGAGGTTGGCGATGCCCTAATGGACGGAAACCCGGTGCCTCACGACATCCTGGAGGTGTTGGGGGTGGAGGCTTTGGCCGCCTATCTGACTCACGAGATCCAGAGCGTCTATCGCCTGCAAGGGGTCAAGATCAACGACAAGCACATCGAGGTGATCGTCCGCCAGATGCTGCAGAAGATCGAGATCACCGACGCCGGCGATACCACTTACCTGGTCGGCGAGCAGATCGACCGGGAAGAGTTCGCCGAGATCAACGAGAAAACAGCGGCCGAAGGCGGCCAGGTTGCGGTCGGAAAACCTGTGCTTCAGGGCATTACCAAGGCCAGCCTGCAGACCCGCTCGTTCATCTCCGCAGCCTCGTTCCAGGAGACCACCCGGGTGCTGACCGAGGCGGCGACCCACGGCAAGACCGACAACTTGATCGGCCTGAAAGAGAACGTGATTGTGGGCCGCCTGATCCCGGCCGGCACGGGCGCGATGATGAATCGGGTCAAATATCTGGCCGCGGTGCGGGACCAGGAGGTTCTGGAGAAGCAACGGAAACAACAGGCGGCGCTGGCCGCCGAGGCCGAGGCTGCAGCGGCAGCCAATGCAGAAGAGGAGGGCGAGCAGACGTCCGTCGCCTAATTCCGCGTAATTCCGTCTCAGGGAGCCTCAATCGCCTGGAAAACGGCCCGGGAAGAGGCTCCCAGGGCGGTGCCGCAATCCGGCGCCAGGTGCGGGGCCAATGACCGTGGAATTCGGCGAAAAAAGACGGATTCCAAGGCTTGACGAGGATGCGGCGCAGCCATAGTATGCGCGCGCCTTTCAGGGGGCTGGTGGTAGACCCATTGCGGTCTAGACGCAGCCCCGGCTGAATACGGGAAAAAATTGCTGACGGCTGTTTCGACGGCCCGTGAACGACCCGCGGGAGCAGAAGAATTGCTCCTGAGCGGGGTTTTATATCTTTAGGCTAAGGGTGAAGAGGCCGAGGTAATGCCGACGATCAACCAACTGATTCGCAAGCCGCGCAAGCCACCGGTGGTCCGGAACAAGGTGCCTGCCCTGGAGGCCTGCCCGCAGAAGCGGGGGGTCTGCACCCGGGTCTATACGACCACGCCGAAGAAGCCGAACTCGGCGTTGCGCAAGGTCGCGCGCGTGCGCCTGACCAACGGCTTCGAGGTCACCAGCTACATTCCCGGTGAGGGTCACAATCTCCAGGAGCACTCGGTGGTGATGATCCGGGGTGGCCGCGTGAAGGATTTGCCGGGCGTTCGCTACCACATCATTCGGGGCACCCTGGACACCCAGGGCGTCACCGATCGCCGCCAGCGCCGCTCCAAGTACGGCGCTAAGCGCCCGAAGTAGGGATCAAGGAGCCCAACATGTCGCGTCGCCATCGCGCCGAAAAACGTGAGATATTGCCGGATCCCAAGTTCGGCGATGTCGTGCTCACCAAGTTTATGAACGTGCTCATGTATGCGGGCATGAAGTCGGTTGCGGAGGGCATCGTTTACGGTGCCCTCGAGCGCGTTCAGCAGCGTTCGAGCCAGGACCCGATCCGCGTATTTCACGATGCGCTTGGCAACGTCAAGCCGGATATCGAAGTCCGCTCGCGCCGGGTCGGCGGCGCCACCTATCAGATTCCGATCGAGGTGCGCCCGGACCGCAGTCAGGCGCTCGCCATCCGTTGGCTGATCCGTGCGTCGCGCGGGCGTTCCGAGTTCACCATGACCGAACGCCTGGCCAACGAGCTTATGGACGCCGCCGCCAACCGCGGCAGCGCGGTCAAGAAACGTGAAGACACCCACCGCATGGCGGAGGCCAACCGGGCCTTTTCGCATTATCGCTGGTAAGCTGGAATTCGAGAGACCTCTACCATGGCCCGTGCCACTCCACTCGACCGCTACCGCAACATCGGTATCATGGCTCATATCGACGCCGGCAAGACCACGACGACCGAGCGCATCCTCTATTATACCGGCCGTTCCTATAAGATTGGCGAGGTGCACGAAGGCACCGCCACCATGGACTGGATGGAGCAGGAGCAGGAACGGGGCATTACCATCACCTCGGCCGCGACCACCTGCGACTGGCGCGACCACCGGATCAATATCATCGATACCCCGGGCCACGTCGATTTCACCATCGAGGTCGAGCGCTCGTTGCGCGTGCTCGACGGCGCGGTCACGGTGTTCGATTCGGTGGCTGGCGTCGAGCCGCAGTCCGAAACGGTGTGGCGCCAGGCCGACAAGTACAATGTCCCGCGCATCTGCTTCGTCAATAAGATGGACCGGATCGGCGCCGACTTCCATCGCTGCGTGCGCATGATCGTCGATCGCCTGGGCGCGATCCCGCTGGTGCTGCAGCTTCCGATCGGCGCCGAGAGCGAATATTCCGGCGTGATCGACTTGGTCCGGATGAAGGCCGTCGTTTGGAAAGACGAGGCCATGGGCGCCGAATTCGAGGTTCTGGACATCCCTGCCGAACTCGCCGATGAGGCCGCGGAATTCCGTGTGAAACTGGTCGAGTTGGCGGTGGAGCAAAACGACGATGCCCTGGAGGCCTACCTCGAGGGTGAGGAACCGGATGAGGCGACTCTCATGGCTTGCATCCGCAGCGGCACGTGCAAACTGAACTTCGTGCCGGTGCTCAACGGTTCGGCCTTCAAGAACAAGGGCGTGCAGCCGCTGCTGGATGCGGTGGTCGATTATCTGCCCTCGCCGACCGATGTGCCCGACGTCAAGGGCGTCAAGCCGGGTTCCGACGAGCCCATTACCCGAAAAAGCTCGGATGACGAGCCGCTCTCGGTGTTGGCGTTCAAGGTTATGACCGATCCCTTCGTCGGCTCTCTGACCTTCGTGCGGATCTACTCGGGCGTCATGAAGACCGGCATCGGCGTGCTCAACACGGTGAAGCAGAACCGGGAGCGGGTCGGGCGCATGCTGCTCATGCATGCCAACCACCGCGAGGACATCAAGGAAGCCCACGCCGGCGATATCATCGCGTTAGCCGGGCTCAAGTCGACGACCACCGGCGAGACCCTGTGCGATCCGCAGCATCCGATAATTCTTGAGCGTATGGATTTCCCCGATCCGGTCATCGAGGTCGCGGTCGAGCCCAAGACCAAGAGCGATCAAGAGAAGATGGGTGTGGCGCTGGGCCGTCTGGCCCAGGAGGACCCCTCGTTCCGCGTCACTTCGGACCCGGAGAGCGGCCAGACCGTGATCAAGGGCATGGGCGAGCTGCATCTGGAAATTCTGGTCGATCGCATGAAGCGTGAGTTCAAGGTCGAAGCCAGTGTCGGCGCGCCCCAGGTCGCCTATCGCGAAACCATCACCCGTTCCGCGGAGATCGACTACACACATAAGAAGCAGACCGGTGGCTCGGGCCAGTTTGCGCGGGTCAAATTGACCTTCGAGCCGCTCGAGCCAGGCGAAGGCTTCGTGTTCGAGAACAAGGTCACCGGCGGCTCGGTGCCGAAGGAGTTCGTGGCCGGTGTCGTGAAGGGCCTGAATTCGTCCCGCGAAACCGGTGTTTTGGCTGGTTTTCCGATGATCGATTTCAAGGCGACTCTGTTCGACGGCGCCAGCCATGACGTCGATTCCAGTGTGCTGGCCTTTGAGATCGCGACCCGGGCGGCGTTCCGTGAGGGCATTCCCCGGGCGGCGCCGGTGCTACTGGAGCCGATGATGCGGGTCGAAGTGGTAACGCCCGAGGAATACATGGGTGACATCATTGGCGATCTGAACAGCCGGCGCGGCCACATCACCGGCATGGATGCCCGCGGCAACGCCCAGGTGATCAACGCCATGGTGCCGCTGGCCAACATGTTCGGCTACATCAACAACCTGCGCTCCATGAGCCAAGGGCGCGCGCAGTACACCATGCACTTCGACCACTACGAGAAGGTACCCCAGGCGGTCGCCGACGAAGTGGTCGCCAAGCTGGCCTAGACCGCCAGTTCGTAATCGAGAGCGTTCAGAGACGGAGAATCAGGACCGATGGCAAAGGCGAAATTCGAGCGGACGAAGCCGCACTGCAACGTAGGGACGATTGGCCACGTTGACCACGGCAAGACGACTTTGACGGCGGCGATTACGAGGGTATTGGCGGAGTCTGGGGGGGCGGAGTTCACGCCGTTC
>SMVA01123457.1_pt1 | contig 15803 bp, 13 predicted proteins | sample 2456451 | NCBI WGS metagenome assembly SMVA01 (sample SAMN11095933, study PRJNA526329) | marine sediment metagenome | biome: Marine sediment; feature: Surficial sediment; material: Deep marine sediment; isolation source: Hadal surficial sediment | place: Pacific Ocean | collected 2014-05 | depth...
GCGCGGCAGTTCAACGACCTTCGAAACACAGCACCGTTGGTGCAGGACAGGGCAACCATTGATTATGTTGCTTGCGTAGCAAACGCAATTGTCGATGTGCTTGAAGGCGACGATGCCGCTATGTATTGGGAACTCGCCATCATTGATCAGCCGCAAGTGAACGCTTTCGTATTGCCTGGCGGAAAAATCGCGGTTTTCAGCGGAATTTTAAGTGTTGCCAAAAACCAGAATCAGCTGGGCACAGTGCTAGGTCATGAGGTCGCGCACGTAACCGCGAACCATTCCAATGAACGTGCCTCGCGCGCGATGATCAGTGATGTTGGCATCGATATTGCGGCAATTCTGGTCGGTGGCGGATACGCGCGGCAAACGCAAGCGGCGAACGAAGCATTGCACACCGGTGCGGCAATGGGTGTGTTGAATCCCTTTAGCCGAATGCAGGAGTCGGAGGCGGATCTGATTGGACTCGACTACATGGCCATGGCCGGATTTGATCCGCGCGAAAGTGTTCAGTTGTGGCAAAATATGAATGCCAAGAACAAGTCGTCAATGCCTGAATTCATGTCCACTCACCCTTCCGGCGAAACCCGTATCGAAGATCTCGTTGATGCATTGCCGCGTGCGTTAAAGTTGTACAACAAGGCGAGAGAAGAGGGCAAAGACCCACAGTGTTATCAGTGAGTTGAGCGACTCCAGGCAAGTGAGCCGATTAAAACCAATTTTCCTGGCCATCATCGTGGCTGTACTGGTTTCCGGATGTTCGCTGTTTCAGGACTATTTTGAAACTGCTGAACCCGAGCAGGCACAGGTCAGGCAGCCGCTGGAGGCAAGGCCACGACTTGAGCCCATCAATCGAAATTATTTCGTGCTGGATTCGCCAGAGCAATCGGTCGTCGGCCAGCCACAAGTCGTATTCACGCGTGAAGAAAATACCTTTTCGGACCTGGCCCGTGAGTATGGGCTAGGCTACGATGAGCTGGTTGCCGCAAATCCGCATATAGACCCGTGGTTACCGGGCGACAACACGCCGGTGCTATTGCCAACACAATATGTATTGCCGGATGTGCCGAAACGCGGCGTCGTGTTGAATATCGCGTCAAAGCGATTGTTTTATTTTCCGGTTGTCGAGGAAGGCGAGCCAATCAAGATAATGACCTATCCGATTGGGATCGGACGTGTCGGCTGGGAAACGCCGCTCGGACAGACAACGGTTGTTTCCAAAGCGAGAAACCCACACTGGTATGTGCCGGCTTCAGTTCGAAAGGAGCACGCCGAAATGGGGGATCCTTTGCCGTCAGTCGTGCTGCCCGGTCCCAACAATCCGCTAGGCACGCATGTGTTGAAACTGGATATTCCCGGGTACCTCATTCATGGCACGAATCAGCCCTATGGCGTCGGCATGCGGGTCAGCCACGGTTGTGTGCGTTTGTATCCAGAAAATATTGAGTTGCTCTATACATTGGTCGACGTCGGCGAAGAAGTGCGAATCATCAACGAGCCCTACCTCGTTGGCCGGTTAAACGACGAATTGTATTTCGAGAGTCACAAGCCACTCGAAGATGACTTAGTTAGCGCAGAAGAGCATCTGCAGAAAGCATTCGACTTATACCCGGAATTCAGCGATGAGGTGCTGCGAAACATGGCAATGGCGATCGCGGCTGAGGAAAAGGGTGTGCCATCAAGAATAGAGTCGAGTGACTCGATGGAAGTGTTCGATCGAGTTCGTCTTGTACGGAACACGGTTGAACAGGATCCGAATGCGCCAACGCTCGCGGAAGTACGAGCGTTGCTGGACGAGCCTGACGAATAGCGAGAGCGATGCAGCTGCTTTCTGCGACAAGCTCCTACAGGTGCGTTTTCAGAAATTTATCCAGCGCTTCGAACACCATTATGCGATTGTCCTAGTTGTCCAGATAATGGGTGCCGTTCGGAATTTCAATGTATTCAATGTCGAGATTCGCCTTCCTGGCGAGGTTGTAGAACTTACGTGATTGGCTAACACGCACCTGGGTATCATGGTCACCATGAATCAGCAGTATCGGCGCTTGCATTGATTCAACATGATTAACAGGCGAATTTCGAATCAGCATTTTTCGTTGCTCGTTATCGGTCGGGTCACCAACGAGCTTTCTATAGGCTAGCTTGCTGGAATCGTAAAGGCGGTTTTCATTGACCATTGAGTAAATATCGCTCACACCGGCAACCGCAACAATGCACTTGTATTTCTCCGGGCGTTGATAAGCCGCTGTCAGCGCAACGTAACCACCGTAACTGGCGCCGACCATGCAGGTTCGGCTGGCATCAACCATCGCCAAGCCTTCAAGCCAGTCGATCGCATCATATACGTCGTCCTGCATTTTGCCGCCCCATTCGCGGTAACCGGCAACCTTATAGGACCTGTTGAAACCCTGTGAACCGCGAAAGTTAACCTGTAATACGGCATAGCCGCGGCTCGCAAAGAACTGCACGAATGGATCGAAATATTGTGTATCCCGCGATTGCGGACCGCCGTGCGGAAATACCACCAACGGCGGCTTACTGCTGCCGTCATTTGGTGGGATAGTGAGATAACCGCTGAGTTTCATGCCATCCCGGGCCTCGAAATTGAACGGCATTACACTGCTAAGGGCGGCTCCCTGCAACCCAGGATATTGACCAAACCAGGCTGCACCGGCGCCTTTCTCCAGATCCAGCCAGTAATAGGTGACTGGAGCATTGTCACGAATAGTCATGACGATTAGTCGATTCCAGTCGCTGCTGTGGCTGACGATGTTTGTCTGGAAACCCGGAAAGGCATTCGCGACTTTGTGATGGACGCTCGTGCCGTCTTCATCAAAATAATGTCGTCGTTGGTAATGCTCGGTATACATGGCACCGATCAGTGTTGAACGATCCGCATCGAGTATTGCACTGTCAACGGAATATCCGTCTACGGCAACACGAGCTCCTCGTACTGTCCGGACGGAATATCATATTTCCAGATCGCCTGACGTCTTAGTTCATGGTCTGTAAAGACGTAGGCTTTATCGCCATCGATGGAAATCGGCGAAAACGTTTCGCCTTCGAATGGTTTCCGGGAGTGCATTTTCTTAAATTTGTCTTTGTTCGACTGGCGATACCAGGTAATCACGAAACCGTCATCGTAGCCGATGCCGAACTTCACTTGGCCGTCTCTGTCAGCGTACCAATTCCTGACGCCATATGTATTGGGGAATAATTTTTTGAATTTATTCTTGTAGATATCGACCTTGAATACCGCGAATGCTTCATCACGATCGTCGTAAATCTGCATCAAAACGTAATTAGGTTCATCCGGCAGCGTTGATAACAACCCATCTGTATCAAGGACACGCGTCCACGGTGGTGCCGCTACCGCGCTCTTGCGCGCAATCTCTTTGAGGTTCTTGCCGTCGCGGTCGATCGCGAAAAGTTGCTTCACGCGTATTCGATCCCCCTGAAACGCCTCGGAGTAGCTGGCGGAGACCAGCAATCGATTGTTGTTGGCCCAGTGAATCCATTCAACCCGGTCTTCTGCATGTTCAAGTTGTAAAATGACTTTAAGGTCAGCGCTGCCGAACGCACCGACAGCGATTAAGGGACCGCTCTCCGAATTCAAAACGGCTGCGACATTTTCGCCATCCGGCGCTATCAATGGCTGTTCGATCGCAGGCAATGCGGTGAGTCACATTACGCAATGATGCTTGCGCGCGTTGATCGTGTTGCCTTTCGAAGTTGCAGCCATCAGGCCAAGAGCAACAATACCGGGAAGAAGGTTCCCAAGTTTAAGTTCGCTCCCCCTTTTCGACGAAAGACGCCTAAACTACGACCATGATACCCGAGTATTTATGCCGTGCTGCTTACTGACTACAAGGTTTTGACATTCGATTGCTATGGGACGCTCATCGACTGGGAGACCGGAATCTGGGACGCAATGCAGCCTCTGCTGAAGGCGAACGACTGCGACGACATCACCCGAGAACAAGCGTTGGAGGCCCATGCGAACCTCGAGAGCAAACAGCAGTTAGAGACGCCTGACATGCTGTACTCCGACCTCTTGATGCGAGTGCACGAAGGCTTTGCCCGGCATTTCGGCATCAAGTCCTCCCCGGAAATTAATACAGACTTCGCAAATTCAATCCAGCTCTGGCCGGCGTTTCCGGATTCGGCGGACGCGTTACGATTTTTGAAAACAAAATTCAAGCTGGTCATATTGTCCAACGTCAGTCGGGATGGATTTGCCGCCTCGAATCGAAAGCTAGGGGTGCAGTTCGACGCGATCTATACCGCACAGGACATCGGTACTTACAAACCGGCGTCGGCGAACTTCGAATATATGCTCGAGCGCCTTGAAATAGATCACGGTCTGAAGAATGGAGAAGTGCTGCACACGGCGCAAAGTCTCTATCATGACCACGTTCCCGCGAAGCGCTTCGGTCTGGCCAATGTCTGGATTGATCGCAGGCGCTTATCCGAGTCCGGTAACTGGGGCGCCACCGCCAAAGTCAAAGAGCTACCGCAAATCGACTTCAGGTATTTTTCACTGGCGGAAATGGCTCAGGCGGTCAAAGCAGAGTGATGCAGCAGATTGCTCTGCTGGTAAGTTTCTGCCGTCTGTTATTGCAGTATTGCCGGTAACTCGTTCTTCGGCGGTAGTGGTACCGGTAATGGTTTACGTGGCATCATCTTTTCACGGGTGGCTGCATGATAGACCGCTGTCGCCATCACAGCGGCCGCTTGCATCAGATCGCCTGGAACAATGTGCCCGACATCGTCCACATTGGAATGGTGCGTGTTTAGAGAATAATCGAGCGGGTCCTGGACAAAATTGAAGCCAGGCAGACCGACGGCATCAAATGACAAGTGATCTGTCCCCGAAGTATTGATGATCGTGACTGCGGACACGCCCATATCCGAGAAAGGGGCAAGCCAGGCGCTCAATATTGGTCTGGCCATGTCATTTTCCTGAAGATAAACGCCACGAATTTTACCACCGCCGTTATCGAGGTTGAAATAGACAGACAACTTCGAGTGGTCGTGTCGCAATTTCATGCTTACCGGTTCCGCAAAATGATTTACGACATAGGCTCTCGATCCGAAAAGTCCCTGCTCTTCTCCGTCCCACAATGCCGCACGAACGTCGCGTGTCATCTCGAGGTCCAATGCCTTCAGAATTCGCATTACCTCCATAACAACTGCGCTTCCGGCAGCGTTATCGGTTGCACCGGTCGCTCCGTGCCATGAATCCAGATGAGCGCCGAGCATCACAACTTCATTTCGGCGGCCGCTCCCCGGGATCTCCGCAATGACATTAATTCCCTCGATGCCCGGACCGTAAAACTCTGCATCGACATCGACTTCAAGTTCTACGACGACATCACGTTCCAACAGGCGGTGTATGCGATTGTAATGTTCCGGCATTAAGACAGCTGTGGCGGGCGGAATTGGGTCACCGTCGCGGTATGAACCAAAATCGCTTTGCATAATGACGGCGCTCGGTTTGGCCCAGGTCGTTTTCAGAATCGCGGCTACTCCTTCTTCAACCCAAAATTCCGCCAGTCGGTTGCGGAGTATCAAGCTGAGCATCCATCGATCGGCAGAAACCTCAAGCGGTATGCCGTCGAATACCCTTGCACGTTCATCGTCGTCTAAAGGAGATTTGATAAGAGGCCATTCCAGCGGTGGTTTTACGCCGGGCTCATTGGCTTGGTTCACCTCTGCTGTCAATTCGTCATCCAGGCGATATGGATACGGTTCTTCTGGCAGCTTGAACAGGACCGGTGCGTCAATCATTACTATTTTCCCGCTAATTTTGCCGCGGTATTTTTCTTTGTACGCTTCGATTTGCCAAGCTGTTTTTTCGAAATCGGAAACTACAGGTTTCGTGCCTGGCTCCCACAGCGGAGCGAAAATGACCTCTCCCGACACCGCACCATCTGTTGCGGCTGACCAGTCTGCCGGAAAGGCCGTCAATGTCGTGACCCGCGGCGACTTCATCTGCACCGCAATCCGTGACCAGGACCAACCGCGACCAAATACACCCCAAGGCTCGAGATTCGCCTTGCCAATTCCGGCCTCTTTGAATTTCGCCACCGCTTTTTCAGCGGCCTGTCGGTAACCGGGAGACCCACTTACCCGCGGACCATTTTCATCGGCCAGGACATGCATGTAGTCCATGACTTTCGAATGGTTAAAGGCCTGATCCTTGATACGGTGGACGACGTCGAGATCGACTTCCTCAGCCGAACCTGGCATGCCGGCCAGGCAAATTGTTATTGTCAGGAATGCGCTAGTAATTTTTTTCATGTGCTTGTGCCCGTTCTTAGCGTCGGCCTGGTAATCCCGAATTGAATCATCGGAATTAGTGCCGACGTATCAGCCATACGACTTACGAATCATGCGCCACGCAATCCATGCCGTCGGCAACACTACAACAGGGCCGGATAAAACCATCAGGGACTCGCCGCTCAACCAGTTTATACCACCACCTGCGCCCAAAGTTCCGGTGGCTTCCTGGTACGGTCGCACGTAAATCGTCAGCAGAATAATGCACATGCTGACGCTGTAGGCGGCCAGCAGCAAAGGGGCGAAGCGCGTGAACCGTAACTTCGCTTTGCTGATCTCGTGCTGCGGTACCTCGTGTAAATGCAGTCGATAGCTGTGTTCCTCCTCGCTAACATGACCAAAGTGGGACACCACCTGCACAACCAGGAGACTTACCAATCCGCCAAGCAATATGGGGTCGAGCCAGAACGGCAAGTCGATCCAGCCAAAATATTCGAGTGCCTTGGGCAGCGCATTGAACACAAATCCACTGACGATGCCCCAAAACGCGGCATCGGCAGTGATGCGTTTGTTCCACACGCTCATGAGTGCCACCGGTCCCCAGGACGACGCAAACAAAGTACCAACGAAGTAAGTCAGCCAGAAAATATCGATCGGCGAGACAAAAGCGATAAGCAACGTTGTGGCGCCAACTGCGATCATGCTCAGGCGGCTGAGTTTCAACATTTTTTTGTCGTCGACAGTGTCGTGGCGGACGATATCGTTACTGACGCTGAATCCGACCAATGACAGAAATGTTGAGGCGGAGGACAGGCCCGCGGCTACAATGCCGGCGAGCAGCAGAGCGCCCAATAGCTCCGGCAGCAGATTCAACGCGGCGTAAATTATCACTTCTTCTGGTGGTTGAATGCCGGAATCGCTTAGATTGATTACAGCACCGGCGGCATACAGTGTCAGTTCCATAAGAATCAAAAAAATGGCTGCAATGCAGGCCGCGCGCATTACGACGTGCTCGTCGCGGGCGATAAGGTAGCGGCTGGACTGCCAGGGGCTGACTGCATAGACCAGTCCCCACGCCACTGCCAGCGTGATATTCCACAATGTAAAGTCCAGTACAGACGTGAATGGGGTATCGCTGCCGACAATACCGTGCCAGGCCATCAAGTCCGGCTTCTCCGCTAATGTGGCCAGCTCGCGCACGGCAGTTGACCAACCGCCGGCGTCCTGCACCAGAAAATTCAGCGCCAGCATGGCCACCGACGTGAACAGAAGAAACATCAAAGTGTCAGTCAGGATTACACCGCGTGATCCCGAATACATAGTGAACGCGGTATAACTAACCGCACTGATTACCAGCGCCTGATTGAAGCTGAAATCAGTAATGTGGGTAAGGAGAAAAGCGGTTCCCTGTGTAACGGCAAGTAGGTAGCCGCCCAGGCCAAAAACGATGGTAAGACCTGCAGCAGTCTGTACGCGCTGTGAGTTGAATCGTTGTCCGAAATAATCTGCCACTGTAAGGGCGCGACTTCGACGCAGGTAGCGGCCGAACAACAGAGCGCCGAATATGTAGCCCATCGCGCCGATCGGAGGCCATAGCAGATACGGGCCCGCCTGGCCCTCGTATACGAAGCCGGTCTCGCCGAGAAAAATGTTGGTGCTGAGTACACTGGCCACCAGCGTGCCAACAATAAGCAGTGTTGGCGCACGTCGTCCGGCGACGAAGTAGTCATCAAGTTTTTTTACCCGGCGACCAGCGTAATTTCCAACGGCAATATAAATGAGGAGGCTAATTAGCACTGCGCCGGAATAGATATCCATGTGGCTATCTTATCTGTTTAAGTAGATTCATTGGTCGATGCCGTATTTGAGTTGGTGCTGATATTCGTCGTTGTCGAAATGTCCGTCAGAATTGGCGATAAGACCATCGTCGCCGAACGTCCATTGCTCGTAACCGTGGAAGCGGACGCCATTGCCGGTACCGTCGGGTCCGGTGTTGGTTCCAACGAACGTCCAATGGTATGTGACCTGGTCGTCCTGGATATTAAGGTTGTCCATAAACAGCTCCATGTCCGGAAATGCAGTCATGAATCCTTGCACCACCGCGGCGATAGCCTCCCTCCCGTGCGCAGGCGAACCATTGACGGACAGCGATCCGTCTTCGGCAAAAAATGCTGAGACATTCGCCGCGTTTTGGCTGTTCCAGGCGGCAGTATAGTTGGTGCCGAATTGCCGCAATTCGTCATTGGTCATCGGTGTGTCTCCCGTTGTGCAAGCGGTGAGCATCAAGATCAGAAGTACAGTTTGTACTGCGGGCAGGGTGATTTTTTCCGGGTGATATTCCAAACCGTACCGCATCGTTATGTGCCGCTATCTTCGGGCTTGCCTTGTTGATACCTGGGAAGGTCATCATCGACTTCAAACCAGTCGACCTGACTTTGACACCAGATATGATATTCCGGAGAAACGATCGAGGGATCATCGAGACTGCCAGCGTTGACGTCCACCGTCTCGACATCTCCAACACCCCGAAACGCAATTTGCGTTCCACATTTGGAGCAATACTCGCGGTTCCCGGTCGTGGACGACTGATAAATCGAGGGTTGGCCGCTCGAATAATGGAAGTCTTCGACTGGAAAAGACGCGAAGACAGTCGCCGGCGCTGCAGTCGTTCTTTGGCATAGACGGCAATGACAATAGCCGCATTCCTCCGGCGGCGAACTGCTTTCGTATCGCAGCGCACCACAGCAACAACCACCGACGTACTTCATAGAACAGGCTCCTTCGGTTCGACAATCAGGTATACGACTGGCGTACAACCAACGTTTAGTACCTCGTGCCAGACTACTCCATCGCTGGTGAAACTGCTTCCTGTGGGCAGGTCGATTTCTCGCACGCCACTCTCATCGGTAATCCGCATTCGACCACCCGATATGGCGTAGCCAAAGTAAGGGGCGTGAAAATGGCGCTCGTGCCCGACGCCAGGTTCGAACTTGCAACGGAGGACCCTTTGGTCTGAATCTTCGTGTAGCAGTTCACATACCGGAACGCCTTTCCATCCCGCTGCCAACGGGTCGGGGAGCGGTAGTGTTGCTGCAGAGACTGCGATCATTGACGCAATGGCGAGGAAGAACAGCGTGTATATGAGATTGTGGACCAAGGTTGTTTCCTCAATTTAAGTCAGCAGGTATCTATCAGGGTTCGGGTGCAGTAGCCGCGAGAGTCTGCAAATATGCGTGCAGATTGTCAATTTCCGAATCGGAAAAGTTCGTGAATCTTGACAGTGCTACTTTGTTCATCACATCGAGTTCGCGACCGCCGGTCGGTACACCTTCACGCATTAATTTTCGGAACTCTTCCAGGGAGTAACTGACAACAATTGCGAGTGTGGGCGACCATCCGTCGGGCGAACCTCGCAAGCTATCGCCGTGGCATTCGGTGCAAACTGTCATTGATAAATAATGCCCGCTGGGTGCGCCGTCATACATCGTCGGATCGATGCGCTCCGCGTCATGATCGATAAGATCTGCCGCCATTATCGATCCCAGCTCTTGTTTGTAATAGAAAAACATCAGTCGCGCCAATGGTCCGATTCTTGTCTTCGGCAGTGGCTCATCGCTGGCATCATGGTTTTTTAGAAAAGCGATGATCATGCCGAGATCGCCGTCGCTCAAGTTGAAAAACATCTGCGATGGCATCGGAATAAGGACGCTGGTGTCGTCCCGCCGGACGCCATGACGAATCAAGCGCTCCAGTTCCTCGGTAGAATAGTCCTGAGCTGCCACACTCAAATTGGGCGCGACAACGCGAGTTCCGTCGGGGGCGTCGAAGAAAATCTGGCCATGGATAGTTTCGCCGTGGCAGCCGCCATTGCAACCGCGCAAGCGTGCAAGTCTCGCGCCTTCAGAAATGCTTGCAGCGTCGTTCGGAATGCGGAGGTTCGATCCTGCAACGCTTTCGAATGTTTGGTCCATGTCGGTGCCGATCAATATGTAGATCGTCATCACGCAGAGCAGTGCTATTCCCAGAACAGCGCCCAAACCGACAAAAAACCATCTTATTATTTTTTTCAGTCGCATTAGATAGAGGGTAGTAGACGAATGCTGATTACGCCAGCTCCAGGATTTTCGTTACCGTTCGCCAGTTCCTGGCAGTTGCGCTGACGCCAAGCAACCTCTCTACTTTCGCGGCCAGCCTCGAGCGCCCGAAGCCGTCCGGTGCATGCAGAAAAAATGCCCGTCCAAGCAGTGAAAAGGACTCGGTGTCAGCCTTTAAGTCGTTCATCGCGTCGAATGCAGCCGAGACCGGTTCCGATGCGAGAAAAAAGACGCTTAATGACTTCGGATTCTCTACAGCATTCGGGAATGGGTTCATTTCTACAACGTCTGATAGCTCGTCGACCGTCAGAAGAAGCACCTTTGGCTTGAAACCGTGCGCATCTGCAACGGCCTTGCCGATGAGCGTCGCCAATGGAGCCGCATTGTTTAGAGAGTGCGTGAAAACAACATTGCCACTTTGAATGTAAGTTTTTACATCATCACACCCGAGTTTTTCCAGCAATGCCCGCAAATCTTTCATTGGCAGTATGTTGTTGCCGCCAACATTGATGCCTCTGAACAATGCTATCCAGTTCGTTATTGCCACGAGCCTAAACCGGAATTATTTTTCTTGAGGACGTTCGTCAAAGTATCTCCGAAATTCGTCAGGCAATGCGTCGAGAGCGATATCGCTTCGTGCTGGCAACAGCGGCTTTGAATTATAAGTATTCCAAAACAAAACGTGCTCATTTGCCGTTTCGCCGGCATCGGCTAATAGGGCGGCCATGGCTTTTCCGGTGTAGGTGCCGTCCAGCTTGAGGTCAAGGCTGTCGGCGGCGAATTTCAGGGCGTCATCAGTCTGAGTACTCGTGTGCGCGTATCCGCCAGCGAAAAATGAGTGCCGTAGTCGAATATTGCTTTTCTTAATCAATTCCATCGATATCGACTCGTCCAGGCGCGCCATCATTTCAACTGTTTTCCTGAGAAGATGACGCATAAGTTTCTCATTGCAAATACCGGTCATCGATACCCTGACCGCATCCACTCGGGTAGCAAGGCCAGCCATCGCCAGGCCAATTGCGAGGCCAACTGCAGAACCCATTGTGCCGGTCGCAATGTATATTCGGTCCGGCTCCGGGATCTCTCCGTTCTCAATCTGTGCGGCCAGTTCGAGGCCGGCATTCACGAAGCCTGTTGTCCCCAGCCACGACGAGCCGCCTGCGGGGATGACCCAGAAGTTCCGGTTCCAAAGGTGCTTGCGTAACGTGGCAATTCGCTTCGCATAAGCGCCGCCAAATCGGACGATATCTGTTTTTACGGCCAGGTGGGCATTGAGCGTAGCGGCGATTTCCGGAGACGCTTTCTGGTGTGATAAGAAACAAGTGCAACCAAGCCCAACGGATCGCGCATAAAGCGCCGTCGCCAGCGCGTGGTTTGATCCCACCGCGCCAAAAGTCGCTACGCGCTTCTTGCCCCGGCGAAGTGCCGGCCACAGTGCGTACTCAAGCTTGCGTACTTTGTTGCCGCCATAGATGTCGCCGGTCAAATCGTCGCACTTGATGTGGATCGTCTTTTCGCCGTGAGATGTCTTGCACGCAACACTCCGAACCGGCGTTGGCAGGGTGGCCAGGGCCTCTTTACCGAGCCTTTCACCCAGCAGTGGGTGCCATTTAGAGATGTAGTCAGGATGTGACATAGCGTTCGAGGCCAAGTGTCCCACAAAAAATCACCTTGATGGAGCAGGGCAACAGTAATTAGAATGCACGTTGGAATTATCTGACTCGGAATCGCGGAGATAGGTTTGTCAGATGAAAATGACCAGGGCATAACGGTCACTGAAATTGCGGCAATGAATCGACCCATTGCCGTTACATTCGATACCACGGCTGCATTCGTAGGCCGTGCTCTCCGAGGCCCCCTGAACACTCCTGTCCTCATCGAGAGTATCAATGCGTTTCAGCGCCGTTTTGGTGGTAGTTGGCACCACAGCGGTCTCGGCACGGCCGTTAACTTGTTCTTCGAACACGGTGGAACAAAGCTCTATATCGTCCGCGTCGCAAACAATGCGCGCGGCGCCATGCTGGCCCTGCCGGCGTCCGGCGGCGTGCTTGTTTTACACGCACTGGAACCCGGGTCTACAGAAAATATTCGCGCCGCGATCGACTTCGATGGCATTGACGAGTCCGACGAGGAACATTTTAATCTTGTCATTCAGCGCGTCGCGCCGGACTCAGGTCTGGTGCAGGACCAGGAAATATTCACGCGTATAACGTGCGACGACGACAGCAGCAAGTCCGTAGACAAAGCATTGATTAACTCGAAGCTTGCGCGCGCGAACAAGCCACTGCCACATGGCAGACCCATTGTTACCCTGAAAGACCGCTCGGGATTCGAGGCGGGCTACATGGAACTTGCACAGCGCGGCACCGATGGCAAAGCATTGTCGGATTACGATTTAATTGGCTCCGAAAGCCGCGGCACCGGAATTTTTGCGCTGAATCAAATCGAGCATTTCGATCTCTTGTATATGCCGCCTCCTGCTTTGGGCGAGGACCTGGGTCCAATCGCCACGCTGGCGGCAGAGCAATACTGTCGAAGTCGTGGAGCGATGCTTGTGATGGATCCGCTTACGTCGTGGGACACTGTCGATAAAGCGGTGGACGGCGTGCGCAACAGTGGTTATACCAGTTCGCACATTGTTTCCTACTATCCGCGACTATTACACCGCAACTCCGACGATGAGCAAACGCGTGTCGCAGGCGCCGCAATAGCAGGTCTGTTGAACAAACTGGATCGAGCACACGGCCCCTGGGAGGACCTGGACCAATTGGGCTATGGCATCACCCGAAAACTTACGCCGGCGCTGAAAATATCTCTCGGCGATGCACACCGATTGGTTCGTGCGGGGCTCAATGTGATTGCCGGAAAATCGGTGGGCCGTTCAAGCGTTTGTGGTTCGGTGACTTTGGGCGGCGGAAGCCAGATGGATCGAAAATTTTCCAGCCTCACAATCCGCCGTTTGTGCCTGCGCATCACCAACGCCATCGACCGTGCCACGCAATGGTCGGTATTCGAACAAAACGGTTCGCAAATTGCAGAACGCATTCTTGGGCAGGTCGACGGCTATATGTCCCACCTGGCCAATTCCGGCGCGTTCGTCGGCAACCGCTTTGTGGTGCAATGCGAGACCGGCCTGGTTGGCAAACTGACTGACCCTGATCGCGGCGTGACCATATTATTGGCATTCCGGCCAGCCGGGACGGATGAGGACATCGCCCTGACGTTGCACCAGACGATTTCCGGATGTCGTATCGCCGTCACGGCGTTTGCCCCGGTGGTTGAGGAGGTCGCGTAACTCAAGTGCAACTCGAAGCGGCTCCTACGGGTTGCTGCGACCGTAGCCACCACCACCCGGCGTTTCTATGACGAGCTTGTCGCCTGGCGCAAGCTCAACAGTGGCAGTCGCGCTCAGCGATTCGCTTGTCCCATCATGCCGAATAATCGTATTCGTGCCGACCTTGCCATCTTCACCACCGGCCATGCCAAACGGGGCTACTCGCCGGTGATTCGACAGAATTGATGCGCTGAGACTCTCTGTAAATCGCATCACCCGAACAGCGCCGTTGCCGCCACGCCAGCGACCAGAGCCGCCTGATCCGGATCGAATTGAAAACGACTCGAGCAACACAGGCAGGTTTTTCTCGAGTACCTCCGGGTCTGTCAGGCGTGAGTTGGTCATATGAGTCTGCACTGCATCCGCACCATCGAATCCGTTGCCTGCGCCGGCGCCGCCTGCAATAGTTTCATAATACTGAAGCTTGTCATTGCCAAAGCTCAAGTTATTCATCGTGCCCTGCGAGGCCGCAAGCATGCCGAGAGCGCCATACATGGCGTCCGTCACGCATTGCGATGTTTCCACATTGCCGGCTACGACCGCTGCCGGCCAGGACGGGCTCAGCATGCTGCCTTCGGGAATGTTTATATGGAGCGGGTCAAGGCAGCCCTCGTTCATTGGTATGCTTTCGTCGATCAAACTTCGGAACACATAAAGCACCGCAGCTCTGCTGACAGCCTCTGGCGCATTGAAGTTGCTTTCCGACTGAGGCGACGTGCCGGAAAAGTCGATCAGTGCCTCTTGTTTGTTCTGATCCACAGAGATGTTTACGCAGATTGCTTCACCTGAGTCCATCTCGTATCGAAAGTGTCCGTCAGTCAGAGAATTGAGCAAGCGCCTCACACAACCCGCAGCATTTTCTCGTACGAACCGTAAGTAACTCTGCACGGTCGCAAGACCGTAGCGATCGATCGTTTTTTCGATCTGTCGAATACCTTGCTGATTGGCCGCAAGCTGTGCGCGAAGATCAGCGATATTTTGTTGCGGGTTCCTGGCCGGGAATTTCGCTTCGTCCAGCAGCGCCAGCACCTCTGTTTCGCGGATCCTGCCATCACGAACAAGGAAAAAGTTATCGATGAGCACCCCTTCCTCGTCAATGTGGGTGCTTGCCGATGGCATGGATCCCGGTGTGGATCCACCAATATCGGCGTGATGCGCGCGCGACGCGAAGTAGAACAGCGGCGTATCGGAACCCGAGAACCACGGCGTGACCACGGTGATGTCCGGTAAATGCGTGCCGCCATTGTAAGGCGAGTTCAACATGATCGCGTCGCCCTCGGCAAGCTGCGGGCCGATATTCGTGATTACGCTGCGTACGCTTTCCCCCATTGACCCCAGGTGCACCGGCATGTGCGGGGCGTTCGATACCAGCCGTCCTTCCGCATCAAACAAGGCACAGGAAAAATCCAGTCGTTCGCGGATATTTACTGAATGCGCCGTGTTCTGCAGGACGACACCCATCTGCTCCGCGATGTGCATAAACAACTGGTTGAATACTTCCAGGCGAACCGGGTCCGGCGTATCAGTCGAATCGATATCCGCGCGATGTTCGGCAGGCGATTCAGATTTCAGGACCAGGTGACCGTGATGATCGATCCGCCCCGACCAGCCGGGGTCAATCACCGTTGTACTGTGATCCTCGATGATGATTGCCGGGCCGGTGATCGCGGTGCTCCTGGACAGGTCAGTGCGCCGGAAAACGGGTACGTCCATCCACTGGCTGCCCATCCACGACTGCACCGTATCCAGCTGCTTCGTTACCTGGCGTTTATGCACAAGCGGCTCTGCAAAAGTCGTTTCCTTTCCTTCGGCTGCCACCGACACCGTGGCGACAATCAGCTTCGGCTTATCTGAGATGGTGCCAAAGCGGCGACGGTAAAGAGCGTCGAACGATACACGCATGGTATCGATATCGTTCAGTGGCACATCGATAACCGAGTCGGAGCCATCGACACGCAAACCAAGGGTTGCGGTACGATGCCGGTTGCGCTGCGGTACATTCTGCTGTGCGAGTGCTGCATCGCATTCGGCGCTTGTACGCTTCGCCACCTTTCGCCAGGCCTGTTCGTTGGGCGGACTGAGATCCAGCTCAA
>SMVA01296478.1_pt1 | contig 15798 bp, 15 predicted proteins | sample 2456451 | NCBI WGS metagenome assembly SMVA01 (sample SAMN11095933, study PRJNA526329) | marine sediment metagenome | biome: Marine sediment; feature: Surficial sediment; material: Deep marine sediment; isolation source: Hadal surficial sediment | place: Pacific Ocean | collected 2014-05 | depth...
AAAATCCGAATCCATCCTGCAAAATTTCCAGGGTACCATCGCCATAAATTGCTTCACCACCCTTTGCATGTTTGCGAAGGACGCTGGCTATTATTTCTTGTTTACGTGAACGTCCTAGGTTGTCCATACCCATCTCATGGGCGATTTCTAGTAAGTCTGGAATTGGTTTTGCTTTTAGATCAGTTAGGTTCATTTATTTCACTTCTATTGGAAGGAGTAACGCCGCGGCGTCGATTTTTGTGTTGGGCTTTTTATAGGATGTTGGAGATAGAAAGAGAATGAATTCGATATAGGATCGAATGGTTAGTGTTTCAAATAATGATTAGTTTGTAAAAGTACTCGTAAAAAGTTCGGAGTTTCTGCTGTTTTGAATACTTACTATAAGCTGAATACTGCAAAAATGATGTTTTTCGCGCTACTTGTCAACAATTATTTTGATTCAATGCCTAAATATTATTTACGAGGACTCATTGATTATCGATTCAGTTTAGCGAATAACCGGTTGGATTACTATCCAGCCGGTTGTTTAATCAGGTCGAAAAATGTTGTCGGTCAAGTGCCAAACTGTCGTCTTGTTAGCGTTGAATCTATTATATATTGCTATCAAGAAATGCGGTTAGCTGGGATTTGGAAAGCGCGCCAACTTTCGTCGCTTCAACAGCACCATTCTTGAATAACATCAAAGTAGGAATACCGCGAATGCCGTATTTTGGGGGCGTCTGCTCATTTGCATCGATATCAAGTTTGCAGATCTTCATTTTACCATCATATTCTGATGCAATTTCTTCAAGTACAGGTGCGATGACCTTGCAAGGACCGCACCACTCTGCCCAGTAATCTACAAGAACTGGAACATCAGAGTTAAGTACCTCTGCTTCGAAGGTGTCATCAGATACATGACTGATTTCTGCCATTTTGGAAAGTCTCCGGAATTTGCCTGGGAAATGAGATTGGTATCCTAAGCCGGGATGAAAGAATTCACAATCAATAAAATTCACTTTTGCAGTGAACGGGCAACTCGTTTTGCAAAGTAAGTGAGAATAGCGTCAGCTCCAGCGCGTTTCATGGCTAGTAACGACTCATTAATCACTTTTTCGTCCAGCCAGCCATTTTCGATGGCTGCCATGTGCATCGCATATTCGCCACTCACCTGATATACAAAGGTTGGCACTCTGAACTCGTCTTTAACCCGACGAACAATATCAAGGTAAGGCATACCCGGCTTAACCATGACCATATCCGCACCTTCTGCAATATCCAGGGCAACCTCGTGAAGGGCTTCATCACTATTGGCAGGGTCCATCTGGTAGGTATGTTTGTCACCTGAGCCCAGATTGGCGGCTGAGTTAACGGCATCTCTAAAAGGACCGTAGTAGGCCGAGGCGTATTTCGCTGAGTAGGCCAGTATTTTCGTATTCACAAACCCATTGGCTTCAAGTGCCTGTCGAATGGCGCCAATTCTTCCGTCCATCATGTCAGAAGGGGCAATGATATCAACCCCTGCCTCGGCCTGGCTGAGCGCCTGTTTGACCAGGGTGTCGAGCGTAAGGTCATTGGCGATATACCCATTTTCATCCGGGATTCCATCCTGCCCATGGCTCGTATAGGGGTCCAGGGCGACATCTGTCATGATGCCCACTCCAAGATCTGCCGCCTTGACGGCCCGTACCGCTTGCTGGGTCAGCCCGTCCGGGTTGAAGGATTCTTCTCCCCGCTCTGTTTTCTTTGCTGCCGGAACCACGGGAAAGAGAGCAATAAGCGGGATACCGAGCTCGCTGATTTCGGCGGCTTCCTTAACCAGGAGGTCAATGGTCAGGCGTTCAACTCCGGGCATGCTCGGCACTGCCTGTCTCTCGTTTTCACCTTCAATGACGAATACCGGATAAATCAGGTCATCCACCGTGAGCCTGTTCTCCTGCATCAATCGACGGGAGAATGGATCTGTGCGCATTCTGCGCATTCTGGTTTCTGGAAACTGTCTTTTCATGGAGACTCCAGCAGGAATAAAGCGCGCAAGTATATCTCAATATGCAAGGCGAAAAGTGAAATTGACAAATTGTCATTTTATTTGACAGCAATGTGGAACGGGCGTTTAATGGATTGACAAATTGTCATTCCCGGTTACCCCGAGCAGATACAGCTGCCTGAAACAACAGCTCAGCATCGGCAAGCAGATAGGTCGTTCGAAGTAATTTATGTTGGAACAATCAGCCGTCACACCCATTTCATCTCTTGAAAAGTTGCGTCAGGGCGCGCGCGAGGTATTTGTAGAGCAGGGCTACCACAACACCCGCCCGCAGGATATCGCCCGGAAGTCTGGAGTTGCCAGCGGAACGTTCTATATACACTTTGCCGACAAAAAGGCAGCCTTTCTGGATTTTGCAGAACAAGCTCAGGGTGAGCTATTGGCGGAATACAGCACCAGGCTGGAAGGCGTATCCGGCCGTCGGCAACGTTGGCGGGTGATATGTAACACGATTATAGAATTTGCCATCGCTAATCCAGGGCTGCTTCAGGCAGCCTTTCTCGACCCGGTTTTCATTGCACCTAACGACGAAAATGCCTGGCGGTTATATGATCGCATGGGACACTTCGTCGACCTGGCAATCAATGATAATGACAACATGGCGGCGCCTGATTATGACTCAGAGCTCATTAGCCATGCGCTCTGTGGTTTTTTAAGGCAGGCAATGGTTTATGCATCAAGAAAGAAACTGGACAGGAAAAAGATGATTGATGACCTCAGTCTGTTTATCGACAGGGGTCTGGGTCTTGATCAGGACAGTATCCCAAACAATGGAGAATAAAAAATATGGCGAAAGTCGTTTACACAATCGATGAAATTGAAGCAGAGCATGACTATGCGACTCCGCATATTGAATGCGGGGTAAAATTGCATGGTGGGTTTGCTGAAGATGGTACCTATATTTCTCCCAGAACTCGAAATCGCTGGGAGGCTGTCAATCATTGGCACCAGCAGCTAAAAGATCGTGGAGCGGATATCGTCGAGGCATCCACCGAGCTGCTGACAGAACCAAACTTCCCCAATGTGCAGCAGCAGATTTTTCTACTGAAAAATGGGATCGACCAGGGTTTCTGGAATTCTTTGACAATTACAGGTCTGATCGAGGCAAGGGGCAAGGCATTGGCAGAACTTAGCCCGCCAGATTTCCAGGACATCATTGTTGAAGATATCAGCGAAACATCACTTGCTCACATGAGTAAAGGGTTGTTGACCAGTCATGGCTGGGATGAAGGTGGCAATCCAGCGACCGACATCGGTGGTCATGATGTGATGTGGTATACCGTTCGGGATCTGGTGTATGGAAAAGACAGTTACCCTATCCCTGTACCACCAGCGAGCATCGGTCGTGAAAAAGAAGAGCGGGAAATGCTCGAGATTCCGGTTCAACACGAAATGCTCATTTCCTTCCTGATGAATTTGTTGATGATTGAGGTTCGCGCGGAACGCGCTTTTGATTTCTATGAGCAAGTATTGAGTAGCGATGAAGTATTTACCGATCGAAGAAAGGAAGGTAATCACGCGGCTGAGCTTGTTGATCGAATTCGAAGAGATGAGTCTGTGCACGTCGCCTGGCTCAGAGCTGCAATCTCTGAGTTCAGAAGTTTTACCATCAAGACAGTTGATGGCAGGGAAGTCAGTGGCGCCGAGATTCTCGATCCGGTTTGGCAAAAACAGGTTCATTGGCACACCGTTGAGATGCATGAGGCTAACCGGCCAGCCGCAATTGCAGAGATGAAGAAGACAATACTGGCGACCAGGGATGGTGAATCGGTATTTAGACAATTTGAAGAACTGGCCGCTGCCTGATCAATTCAGGTTAGTGGGTTGTACAGAAATATAATCCGGGAGTTGTTATGAAATTTGGTATTTTTTATGAGCATCAATTACCCAAGCCATGGGCTGAAGGGGCTGAACAAAAGTTATTCCAGGACGCACTCGATCAGGTCGAGTTGGCAGATAAACTGGGAATTGATTATGCCTGGGAAGTTGAACATCACTTTTTGGAAGAGTATTCCCACTCCTCATCACCTGAGATATTCCTGGCGGCAGCATCCCAGCGAACTAAAAATATCCGGCTGGGCCATGGTATCAGGCAGGTCATTTCGAACTATAACCACCCTGCAAGAACCGCGGAATGTATTGCCACGCTGGATCTTGTTTCAAACGGCAGGGTAGATTTCGGTACCGGCGAATCTTCAGCCATTTTAGAACTTGGTGGTTTTGATATCCCGGTTGCAAGTAAGCGGGAACAGTATCTCGAAGCGACAGAGCAAATTTGTAATATGCTGGCGATGGAACCGTATCCGGGTTTTGACGGAAAGTATTTCAGCATGCCCTGCCGGAACATTGTGCCAAAGTCTGTACAAAAACCTCACCCGCCAGTATGGGTAGCCTGCTCAAACAGGGAAACGATCAAGATGGCTGCGCGGCTTGGAATCGGGGCTCTGACATTCGCCTTTGTTGACCCGTTGGAAGCACAACACTGGGTGGATGAGTATTACAATATCATCAAGAGTGAAGAATGCGTGCCCATTGGCCATGCGGTCAACGCCAACATCTGTATGGTCACCAGTTTCTCCGTGCACCAGGACAGACAGGTGGCGATTGAACGTGGACTTGAGGGGTTCGAATTTTTTGGTTATGCACTGGGTTCTCTATATGTATTTGGTGAACATAAACCAGGGCGGACTAACTTGTTTGAGGAGTTTAGAACCCAGCGGAACAAACGATTAGAAGAAAACCCGATCGAGTTTACGAAAGCGCTAACAGCTGAACGGGGTGGTATCGGTACGCCTGATGATATGCGGGTTCACTTGCGGAAATTTGACAAGGTTGGTGTTGACCAGGTCACCTTCATCCAGCAGGCCGGTATGAATAAGCACGAGCATATCTGTGAGTCTCTTGAACTCTTCGCCAAGGAGGTCATGCCGGAATTCAAGGAAAGGGAAGCCGAGCGAGTTGCCAAAAAAGACGAAGAGCTTGCGCCGTATATTGAGGCAGCAATGGCAAGGAAAAAATTCCTGCCCATGCCCGATGACAAGGATATTCCTGTATTCCCGGCACTTGGCCGTTCAATCGCTGAGGGTAAAAATGACCCCGGTAAACAGGCCGCCGGCTAGGACGAAGTCGGGGTGCAAGCGGTTAAGGTTTAACCTCGTAATACATATTGCTCGGATCCTTAAAATCATGTTCGGTAAAGTGGGTAAATCCCGCGTCAGTCACCATTTCTCTGGCGACTGCGGGATTAAATCCCAGCGTGCCAAGACCGGCGCCGCCAGGCTCTGAAAGTGCCGAGGACATACAGGCGGAAACCGAGAACCCGTAAAACATGGCAAGGAATGGGTTTCTCATATTCTCCTTGAAATCAGGGTGGCTGCGAATGTCCTTTATCAGCCAGGTTGCATCATCTTTCAATGCCTTTTTTATTGAGCTGATGACTTCGCCAGGGCGGGTCATATCATGCAGGCAGTCAAAGGTAATCAGGAAATCATAGGTTGGCGTTTCAGGTAGCGCCTCTCCACCGGCAGTAAATAATTTCACATTAGTGAGCCGTAACTCATCGACCTTTTTCTGACAGCGTGCGATAGCGTGGCCACTAGGATCGTAGCCGTGGAATTCTGAATTTGGAAATGCCGTTGCCATGGCGATCAGGGCGACGCCTCCGCCACAGCCGACATCTGCACCAACGGCGCCCTTTTCCAGTTTCGCCAGCACACCCTTAAGCGCCGGAATAATATTCGGTACAAATTCCTGTTTAGTCCATGGGCCGAGCATTCGCTCTGTCCTGTGGGCAGCATTGGGACCCAGGTCTTCATAGGAAAGCCCGATGCCTGTTTTAAATGCGACAAGTAGTTTGTCAATGGTATCTGCTGGTGTTCCTCCAGCGAATGCACCCGCAGCAAAGGCAAGGCTGCCCTCTTCATCAGCGAGTACCATGGAACCCTCTGGTGATAGTTCAAAGTTCTCGCCGTCGTTGGACTGAACCAGCCGGGCTGCAGCCTGCCCACGCAGCCATTCCAGTAGCCAGCGTTCCTTGAGTCCCGTCTTGTCAGCCAGATCGGATGCAGTCATTGAACCTGCCCCGTCCATCGCCTTGTACAGGCCAAGGCGGTCACCGAGCTGAATTAACATAGAAACCATTTCGCCTTGCTTGTACCCCCAGACCGTTCCGGTAAATTTTCTCAATTTATCTGCGTCTATTGCTGTTTCACTCATCCTGGTTTCCTGATTAAAAGATTAGCTTGACCATTGTTTTGCCGGGCGTGTTGTAAAGTCTGTTCTGGTATGTCATCGACTATCTATCAAGCCCCTGACATTTTCAAGTTCAAAGTCATTCACGGGCAATGAAGGCACTAACAGAGTCCTTCTAATTCAGAGTTCATCTCAAGCCACTGGTTTTCCACTTCGCCTATCTGCGTTTTCAACTCCAGTTGATCCCGGATCAGGTTTTGCAGATCTGATCCATTATCAGCATTGTAAGATTCTGGTGAGGACAACTGCATTTCGACTGCATCGAGTTTTCGGTGTAGACGCTCGAGTTGCTTTTCCACGGTGTTAATTCTGGTTTGGAGTTGCCTGGTCTTCTTGTGATCCTGATTTTTTTGCTGGGTCTTTCCCTTTGTCGGTTCCACGCCAATTGCTGCGGCGCTACCTTGTCCCAATGCCCAGTTTCTGTAGTCTGACAGGTCTCCATCGTAGATTTCTATTCTGCCTTCATCGATGAGTAAAAACTGATTCACGGTATTGGCGAGCAGGTGCCGATCATGGGAAATGACAAGTAAAGCGCCTTCAAATGATTGCAGGGCAACCGTTAGAGCCTGCCTCATATCCATATCCAGATGATTGGTGGGCTCGTCCAGAAGTAAAAGATTTGGCTTTCCAAAGGCGATAATTGCCAGTGCCAGGCGGGTCTTTTCACCACCGGAAAAGGTGGCTATTTTTTCTTGAACCTTGTCTCCCTGAAAGTTGAAACTACCCAGGAATGTTCGGATTTTTTGTTCCGTGCATTTTTTGTCCAGGCTCTGAATGTGCTGGAATGCGGTCTGATCGAGATCCAGGTCATCGACCTGGTGTTGGGAAAAATAGCCAGGAGTCAGGTTCACACCCTCTATCCGCGATCCGGCGAGCAAAGGTATCTCACCGGTAAAACTCTTTATCAGTGTCGATTTACCAGCGCCATTGTGACCAAGCAAACCCAGGCGGTCCCCAGGGTGGAGGCTCAGCCTTACCTTGCTGAGAATGGGGTGATCGTATCCAAGGTCAGCCATCTCAAGCGTCAAAAGCGGATCAGAAGTTTTCTCCGAAGCAGGAATTGAAAAATGAAAAGGAGAGTCTATATGTGCAGCTGCAATGACTTCCATCCGTTCCAGAGCCTTTATTCGACTCTGTGCCTGCCTTGCCTTTGTTGCCTTGGCCCGGAACCGGCGAACAAAGTCCTGCATATGGGCGATTTCTCGTTGTTGCTTGACGTAATTGCTTTGTTGCTCAGCAAGTCGAGCGGCCTTTAAGACTTCAAATCGCGAATAGTTACCGGTAAAGAGCTCAATGGTCTTGTTGTGAAGGTAGGCGATATTCTCAACACATTCGTCTAGAAATTCACGGTCATGGGAAATTAGAAGCAGCGCACCAGGATAGCGTTTGAGCCAATTGGATAGCCACATGATGGTATCAAGGTCCAGATGGTTGGTTGGCTCATCCAGTAGCAATAAATCTGATGGCTTCATCAAGGTACGGCCAAGGTTTAATCGTATCCGCCAGCCACCGGAGAAATCTTTCACAGGATGCTCAAATTCATCGTGCTTAAAGCCAAGGCCGACCATTAGCTGTTCAGCCCGGGCCCGGGCGGAGTATCCATCAATCGAATCCAGCTTTTCATGAAGATCCGCCAGATCGTGATATTTTTCCTGTTCTTCGATTAACTTGATTTGTTCCTTAATTCTGGTGAGCTCACTGTCACCAGCAAGAACATAATCGATTGCAGCCTGGCCGGTCGCGAGAACTTCCTGTTCCATATAGGCAACCCGCAGGTCAGAAGGGAAATCCAGGTTGCCAACATCTGCTTCCAGCTCGCCTGTGATCAGCTTGAAGAGACTCGTTTTCCCCGCACCATTGGCACCAATCAGCCCGACTTTTCGTGACTGGTGAATTGTGAATGAAACCTGTTCGAACAGCAGTTCGGTTCCCCGCCTTAAGGCCAGGTTTGTGAATGAAAGCATGGAAGTGGAGCATTGATAGGAAGCGGCCAGTATAGCAAACAAGGGACACAAATTTTTCTGCAGCGCCTTGACTGGCACTGGCCGGCACTGGCTGGAATAGAATTTCCCGGGGGATTGGAGCACGGGGTTACTTGACTTTTTTCCTGCCCACAGGTTAATTGTGCGGTGTTGAAATAATCAGGGTAGGCCGGTAGTGGTCAAGTTGTTGGTTATCATTGTTGTTGTCGCGGGTGTCGGGTTGTTCCTTGTAAAAGGAGACGATGGAAAGCCATTTCTGACTATCGATAATTTTGCATTTATTTTGTCTCCTGAAAAAATACTCCCCCGGCAATTCCAGTCAGAAGAACCTGCTGATGTGACTAAAATCTACCGATGGAAAGATGCAGATGGCATCTGGCAATTTTCAAATTCTCCAGACGACAAAGAAGGTGCGGAATTAGTGGAGATTGATAGTCGAATCAACATTATTCAAGCCTATTCAACTCAGGCAACTACTCCGCCAGCAGCAAAAGAGGTCTCGGCCGGAGAATCGGGTACACCGACTGCCATTCCGGGGGTCATGACCGTTTCTCCTGAGCAAGCAGCAGAAATGATGGAGACTGTTAAAAACCTCCAGGCGACGCTGGCTCAGCGAAAGGCAGATCTTGATGCAATTTCGGGAATGGATAAATAGACCTTGGTCCGACGTTCCCCGGATAGCAAAAGCCGGGAGTAGCGAGTTCACATTCACTTTATTCCCAAACCGGGCCTCTATTTAGTCCCGGACAGGTCTCAGTACCTGGAACATGCCAATCACAATTAAGCCAACGAAACCAACCAGAGTCCACCCCGGGATACTGATGCCAAGAAATGTAAACAGGACTTCTGCACAGGTACCGTCTCCGGTCAACACCATGCTCAGCACGTCCATTAGTGGGAATACATCAAGCAGATAATCAAGGCTGGCACCACAGGCAGGCACCAGGTCCTCCGGCAGGCTTTGCAGCCAGAGCTGACGGATGGCGATACCACCGCCGGTTGCCGCAGAGACGACGACCAGTGCACCATAGATTCTTATGCCCAGCTCGCGTGGATTTTGAATAGCGGCTATAAGCGCGATGATACCGGTCACAATGACCATGATTCTTTGCAGAATGCATAGGGGGCAAGGTGCCAGCAGCATCTGGTGTTCCATGAGCAAGGCAGCAGCAATGAGTAAGGCACAGCCAAAAAATGTCAGACCAAAAATAAATCTTGAAGCCGGGATTGTCATGCTTTCTCCGCTAACTGATTATCTGACACCCAGGCATCTACAAATTGCTGTAACACAGGGAAGAATTCCTGGAAGTCCAGATTGAGATCTTCCTGATTCTGCAAAAACTGGTTATAACCTTCCATAAGGGGATTGTCCCGACTCAGTCGTGTTGACAGGTATTTTAGTGACCTGTCAATGAATGTTGGCTCAACATAACGACTAAGAACATTGTTCTCATACATTCGTTCACAACTTTGGATAGCATTGTCTGGGAAATGTTCCCTGTGGGCTAACAATTTCTCGAAGGTGGTATCTGAAAAAGTTTGCAAATGTTCGATATGATAGTTGCTCCAGCCGCATGCCAGAAAGTGATCATAAATAATGTCCGTCATGATTCCGGAGACTCTTCGGAATCGTGGTTCAAATCGACTCTGGCTCCTGCGGGTAATGGGGTGATGATCGGTAAAGGCATCAATGGCACGGTGTAATCTAATTCCCGTTTCTATTGCGGCAGATCTTTTGCCGACAAGACGTCCCTTAATGTAGTCGCCTAGAAAGTTTCCGACCAGGAGGTTAGTGTCAGAACCGGCAAGATAGAAATGAGCCAGGTGATTCATAACCTCAGGTTTTCATACTCGTGTTGCAGGTTGGCAAGGTAGTCATCGAAGGAGATCGAGTCATTTTTCTCGACAAGATCCTGGTCAGTGAACGACTGTTCGCTCATCGCCACATACCTTTTAAGCCCTGCCTGATCCAGAGGGTTGGCCAGAAAAGATGCTTTGTGTTTGATTGCCTGGTTCATAGCAAATCGAAAAAACGGAATAGACTGATCCTTCATATCATTGAGGATGCGGGCGCTTGGTGTATTGTCAGGGTTGTCAATTCTTGCCTGCTGAGCCGCGATGCTCGATGAATAATCCTGTGTAGAAAATGTGCTGTCAAGTACTCCGGCAACTTCTGAGATCGAACTTAACAATTCATTTGCCCAGTCAGTCAGCGACCTGGTTTGACCGTTGTCATCTAGCGAGAGCTGATCATGCCTGCCTTCATAAACTGTTTTGAAAACGTTCTGCTGAACAGATGCACACAGACTTTCATGATGATCAGGGCTATCTTCGAGCAGGCAAAATAGCAGGAATGCGTCAAGGAAATGAATTTCTTCGGCATCAATGCCAAGCGGCAGGTAAGGATTGACATCCAGTAATCTCACTTCGATATATTCAACGCCTTCAGAAGACAGGGCAGCCAGGAAGTTACCTCCTTTTGGCGGAACCCTTTTTGCCCTGATCGTGGTGTAGAACTCTGCTTCGGATTGCAGGATGTTACCGTTCACCTGTGGATGTTCCTCACCCCTGGCGTCCAGGGAGTGGTAAGTCGGGTGAGGTGTGCAAATGGCTGCTCGCAAGGTTTCCACATAGACTTCAAGACTGTTGTAGCATATGTCCACCAGGTTCGATTGCGTATCGCTCTGGTATCCCAGGTTTCCATTTCGCAATGAAGTTGCCTCAGGGAGGTAGGCACTGTCATCATCAAACGCCTGAAGGTCATGCTCCCTTTCCTTGATAAAGGAGTTACATACGGCAGGAGATGCGCCGAACAGGTAAACCAGCAGCCACGAGAATCGCCTGAAATTCCTCATCAGGCCAAAATATCGCCGTGAACGAAAATCTTTCAATGACTCACTAGAGCTCTCAAGCTTTGCCAGTGCTTCCCAGCAACTGGTGCTGAATGAGAAATTGTAGTGAATAGCACATATGGTTTGCATGGTGCGGCCATATCGATGACCCAGGCCATTGCGGTAGGTTGTCTTCAATTTGCCCAGATTTGACGAACCGTATTGCGCCAATGGAATATCGCCCTGTTTCGGTACCATACAAGGCATGCTGGCAGACCAGAGCAATTCATCATCCAGCTGTGAGTAGATAAACCGGTGAATTGAGTTCAGGGTAGACAGCGCATCCTCTGCTGAATCACTCACAGGAGTAATCAGCTCAAGCTGGGCCTCGGAAAAATCTGTGGTAATCAAGGGGTGGCACAGCTTGGAGCCGAGGAACTTCGGATGAGGGGTGAGCGCCAGATTCCCGTTATTGTCGACTCGCAGAGCTTCTTTTTCAATGCCGCGATTGAATAGCAATGCGTCCGGAATTTTGGACAGTTCTAGGAGATTTTTAATAATATCGGGTACCACCTGGGACAGCTAGGATGTGCAATTATGCCAAAATAGAGGATTCAAAGGGAATGAGATGATGGTGGGCTTGAGCATTAGTCTCATTCTCTGCTGGAATGGTTCATCCTGAATTATTCTCCCGGAACTTGTGTATCAGCCGTCGATTCCGCTTGCTGGGTCTGCCTATGGATGAAATGTGCTGGCCTGCTGCTCGACGTTGTTCGGCTTCAGATTCCCTTTTGGCAATACTTTCGCTGGATTCCTGGTAGAGCAATTGTGCCTCTGCAGCGCCTCTTCGCTGTTCAGACAGTGCTTTTACATGCACCGTCTTTTCATCCCAGCCCACTCTAATGGTCAATTCGTCGTCCAGTCTCAGATCTTTACCCGCCTTGACGCGCTGCCCGTTGACATGAACCTTACCACCATCAATGGCATCTCTGGATTTTGCCCGGGTCTTATAGAATCTGGCTGCCCATAACCACTTGTCGACCCGGATCTTTGTCATATCTTCTGCCATTGGTTACTTATTCCTCCCATCTGGGAAGAGGATCTGAAGCCATAGTTTATTACATGTTGCGAAACGGTTTTCCCGGCTGATTTTAACGTGTAAGGTTCGACGTTGTTTTTATTCTGGAATCAATATGACCGACCAGCTTGATCCTTTAATTGCCATTGCCAAAGAAGCAGGGGCCGCAATCATCCAGATCTACGAAAATGAAGATTTTGGTGTGCAAACTAAAGCAGATGACTCCCCATTGACGCGTGCAGACATTGCGGCCCATGAAATTATAGTGGCTGGACTCAAAAAGTTCGCACCACAAACACCTGTACTGTCCGAGGAATCTACAGAGATTCCGTATGAAGTAAGACGGCAATGGCAGCGATACTATCTGGTTGACCCATTGGATGGCACCAAGGAGTTCATCAGCCGCAATGGTGAATTTACCGTCAATATTGCCTTGATTGAAGAAGGTGTTCCGGTTGCGGGAGTCGTTTATGTTCCTGTTTCAGATGTGACATACGCGGGGCAGCAACTTGAAACTACAATTGCATTTGTTGAACGTGATGGTCAGCGCAAGGACATAACAACCAGAAATTTACCAGAGAGATTACGTCAGAACGAAGCGCTAATTGTTGTTGCCAGTAGGCGCCACGGCAGCGAGGCTTTGCAGGGGTGCATGGAAGCGTTAAACCAGAACTTTGCCAGAGTTGAAACCACAAACATGGGTAGCTCATTAAAGCTTTGTCTCATTGCAGAAGGAGAAGCCGATTTGTATCCAAGGTTGGCACCGACATCGGAATGGGATACAGCCGCTGCGCAGGCAGTTGTTGAGGCGGCCGGTGGGCTGGTAGTGGATACGGATCTGATGCCGCTACGTTATAACAGCAAGCGTAATATTCTGAATCCGTTTTTCTATTGCCTGGCTGACAAGTCGTTTGACTGGGATGATATACTCAAACGTAAATAACCCCTTAATTCTAGTGTTAGGAACATATTTGACAGTGGCTGACAAATCCAAAATACCAGTACCAACACCAACGCCGGAAACTCAACACTTCTGGGACGGCACCCGGGTCGGGGAGTTACGATTGCAACGGTGTAAAGATTGCTGCCAGGTCTATTTTCCACCAAGGCCGTTTTGCCCGGCCTGCGCATCGAAGGAGATAAGTGTTTTTGCAGCATCAGGTAAAGCGACCTTGTATAGCTATATCATCAATGAAAGACACCACCCTGCATTCGATGGCCCGTATTCAATTGGCGTTGTCCAGCTTGAGGAAGGGCCGCGGATGATGAGCAATATTATTAATGTACCGCAAACACCGGAAGCACTCATCCTGGACATGCCCCTTGAAGTGACCTTCGAGAATCTTGATGATGAAATTTCCCTGCCTTATTTTCAACCAGCGGGGACAGGCGTATGAAGCCAAAATCGATTGCCATAGTGGGTGCCGCCGAAACAACAGAACTCGGCAAGATTCCTGGCATGAGCCAGATCCAGCTGCACGCGGATGCCGCCTTGAATACCCTCAAGGATGCGGGTCTTGCGCCTTCTGATATTGATGGCGTTGCCTGTGCAGGTGAGTCACCCACCAACGTTGCCCACTATCTCGGAATCATTCCAACCTGGGTTGACGGTACGAGTGTTGGCGGTTGCAGCTTCATGCTCCACGTTCGTCATGCCGCCGCCGCAATCAATGAAGGCCTGTGTCATACGGTACTTATCAGCCACGGCGAAAGTGGTCGTTCCGGTATTGGCCGTGGTGGCCGTGGTGGCCGCGGCAGCGGAGCGGCAACACTCTCCGGACAATTTGAAGCACCCTATTGTGGCATGGGACCAACCACCATGTTCACCATTCCATTCCTTCGTTATATGAAAGAAACCGGCACAACTCTGGAACAGCTGGCCATGGTTGCTGTCATTCAACGTCAGTGGGCCGCCATGAATCCGCGAGCTTCTTACCAGGATCCCTTAACCGTTGAAGAGGTTATGCAAGACAAAATGATTGCCTACCCCTTTACCAGAACGGAGTGCTGCCTGGTAACCGATGGTGGTGGTGCGCTGATCCTCACCTCTGCCGAGAGAGCAAAGGAATTTCCCCAGAATCCGGTCTACATAATCGGCACCGGGGAAAGTGCAGAATCACCAATGATCAGTCAGATGGAAGACTTCACCACCTCCAGAGCGTTCAAAGTTTCAGCGGGAAAAGCGTTCACCGAGGCCGGGATCAAACACGCAGATGTGGACCATGTGATGATCTACGATGCCTTCGCGCACCTGCCTTTCTACGGACTGGAGGATATGGGTTTTTGTGCTCCAGGCGAAGCAGGCGAGTTCATCGAGAGCGGAAACACCGCACCGGGTGGATCACTCCCACTGAATACCAACGGCGGTGGCCTGAGTTATATGCACTCTGGTATGTACGGTATGTACGCTCTCCAGGAAAGTGTCCGCCAGCTCCGCGGCACCGCTCCAGCACAAGTCGAAGGCGCCGCGATTAGCGTTTGTCACGGAGTCGGTGGAATGTTCGCTGCCAGCGGTACGGTCATTATGTCCAACGAATAATAAGATGCGAGTAAGTCTCATTCCCCCCTGAGGCTCTGACACAGTCAGACTTGATGCCCCGTAGTGCCAATACCCAGGGCGCTCCCTTGCAGCAGCATGTTTGCCATGGACGGCAAACAGAAGCCTACATGGACGTACTCGCGGCGGTGCGGCAAGGGAGCGCCTGGGTATTGTCACGGATCAAAAACAATACGAAGCACAGTCTTGAATTGCCTTTTCTTATTGCACAACAAATTGCACATCAAAGTTGCAGGCGATTTATGAGAAATTTGAAATTAGAGGGGAATTTGGTCTCGGCTAGCCAAGCTGTATGCGCATCCATCCTGCCGAGGAGAACACTGTATATTCATACAGCTTAGGCTAGCGAGGTGATCAATATAACCCCTAAAAAACCAAAATAGAAGACCTCAAAAATGGAGATTCCTACCATGGTTATGGGTTGACATTTAGGAAAATAATCTAAGGCCCTGAATTCCAAAAAGAAAAGCTAAAGAAATCCACATGAACCATATCCAAAATAAATTTCACTAATGGCCGAATAAGATTTGTCCACCACTTTTCCACAAATTTACACATTTTTTTACTGCCAGGATCGATCATAGACATAGAATAAAAAAAGAGGTTTTTCAATATTTAACACAAGCAATTTGATAAACGGCCCCTAAACGTGATTCAGCGGCGCTAAAACACCCTTTTTAGTTGAAATATTTATAGACAATGACTAGGTAGGAAAAGGATAATACGCAATCGAATCTGAAATGGTTCGGTGTACTGTCTCTAAATCAAATTCTACATTAGAAAAATGATAAAGAAATGATAGATGAAGTACATCCAGAGTACCGACTAATGCACTTATTTAATCTCTCAAATAGGTACAGGCCACATCAAACGACGGTGCAGACCACCTTTATTTATTCGACCCTTTATTTTTTTGAATTTGCCACCATATTGAGTCTCTACAAGAGAGGATTGTTCCTTTTCTTGAACCATGCTTTTACTGTTCGCCTTTTTTGTACCTGATTAACAATCATATAAACGGAGTCTATGCCCTATGACTAGCAACGCAACCGAAGGAGAATTCGATTCAATCC
>SMVA01350301.1_pt1 | contig 15797 bp, 16 predicted proteins | sample 2456451 | NCBI WGS metagenome assembly SMVA01 (sample SAMN11095933, study PRJNA526329) | marine sediment metagenome | biome: Marine sediment; feature: Surficial sediment; material: Deep marine sediment; isolation source: Hadal surficial sediment | place: Pacific Ocean | collected 2014-05 | depth...
TGGGGATCTCCGGCGGCGGTGTTCTGCCGCAAGGTGCCATGGTGCTGTGGGGGGTCGTGACGGGCATACTCCTGCTGCGCTTCATGGTCGATCTCGTCCATCTTCTGTGGCGTGAAGTGTTCGTCGCCGGAGAGGCCGGCCCGGAACTCGATCTCCGTATTGGGGTTCTGGCTCGCAGGATGGGTGTCGGTCGAACTGTGCGCGTGCGTCTTGGCCGTGAAGGAGAGATCCCGCACACCTGGGGCGTATTGCGCCCGTTCATCATCCTGCCGCCGGACGCAGGGTCATGGGCAGCGGAGCGGGTTGATGCCGTTCTCCTGCACGAACTGGGGCATATCCGGCGTGGTGATGCCCTCTGCAACCTGGTCACCCGCCTGGCCGTGCTGTTCTATTGGTTCCACCCTCTGGCCTGGCTTATGTGGCGCCGGGTCCGGCAGGACGCCGAGCGGGCCTGTGATGCTCTTGTTGTCGAGCAGGGAATGCCCGCGGCTCACTACGCCCGGCACCTGCTGTCTCTTGTTCGCGACGCCCGCCGGCGCCAGCATCCCCTGGCCTCGAACATGGCGGCGGAACCGGATCTGGCTGGGCGTATTCGAGCCTTGCTTGAGCCGCGGTTGCACCGCCATGGTACGAGGCCTGGTGCTCGTGTCGGCCGCCTGACCGCGTTGGTGTTGACGGCTGCCCTGGTGGGGTCAACCCTCCTCATGGCAGGGCATGACACGTCCACAGAAAAACAAGATATCCGGCCGGCCGGCCTGGCGGCCTGCTTGACCGTTCCCGATGAATCGCTGCTGATGAGCCAGGATCCCGCGGAGGAGAATGCCTCCGTTTCACCTGAATACAGATGAGCATGTCTCTGAAGGAGTTCCGATGTTCAAGAGTCGTTCCTCACTCGGCCTGATTGCGTCCCTTGCCGTTCTGTCCGGCGTTTTCCTGTTCACGGGAGCCTCCCTGGACCGTTCCCTGGAGGATCGGGTCGCCTCGCTGGATGAGCGGGTCGCTTCCATGGAGCAGGAAATGGCAACCATGAGGACACAACTGACGCGCAATCATCCGGATCAGCGCACCGAGACGGCTGCCGCCCAGTCGCTGGCCGCCATCAACGTCATGCTGGCCGGGGGCCAGGCTGTCCAGGCCAAGCCGGCCCTGGCCAAATTCATGGATGAGTATGCCAACACCAAGGCGGGAGCCAGGGCCCAGTCGCTTGCTCAGGGTCTGGTTGCCGTGGGTAAGCCGGTGCCCACCGACTGGCAGGTGGAGAACTGGTACCAGGGTGGTCCTGCGGACCTGGCGTCGTCAGGGACCACGGTGCTCGTCTTCTGGGAAACCTGGTGTCCCCATTGCCGAAAGGCCATGCCTGTGTTGCAGACAACCTACGAGAAGTACAAGGGGCAGGGCCTGGGCGTCGTCGGCTTTACCAAGCTCAGCAGGGGCTCCACCGATCAGGCCGTCAAGGATTTCGTCAACAAGAACAACATCGGCTTCGCCATGGCCAAGGAAACCGGATCTCTCAGTACTTACTTCGGTGTCAACGGCATCCCGTCCGCCGCGGTCATCAAGGACGGCATAGTCATCTGGAGCGGGCATCCTGCCGCCATCAACGATGGCATGCTGCAGGCATGGCTGGCGGATACTGCGTCCTAGATCAGGCGGGGTATTTGCCGGCGATGTAATCGTTGAGGTAGCGGATTTCAATTTCCTGCGCGGCGGAGATGAACTTCACCAGGTCGCCTATGGAGACGATGCCGGCCAGCTTGCCCTCCTCCATGACAGGCAGGTGCCTGATGCGCTTCTGGGTCATGATGGCCAGACAATCTTCAACGCTGCTGGATGGGTCCACACAGATCAGGCGGGAGACCATGACATTTTCCAGATGGGTCTCCCTGGAGGTACGTCCTTCCAGGGCGATGCGGCGCAGGTAGTCCCGTTCTGTGAAGATTCCGCACAGGGCACCATCCTCGGTCACCAGGACAGACCCCAGATTGTTGGCGACCATCATCTCCAGGGCTTCAAAGACGGTGGCATGACGGTCCATGGTGAAGACCTTGTTGTTCTTGCCGGCAAGAACCTCCGCAATATGGGCCATGGCAACCTCCTGTGGGCATTCTAGGGATCATATCCCCCGCGGCGCAACATTTTTCCCCGAGTCAAGTTCGCCACTTCGATCCCGCTCTCAGGATGCGGATCCGCTATTCTCAATCTGGGGAGGAGAGGAAAGGGCCATGGGTGGGAAGAGGAGAAAACGCTGGGTCGTCCCGGTGGTGGTGGCCTTCCTGGGGTTTGTGGTGGTCATGGTCGGGGCTTCCGCCTTCTTCATGTTCCGGTGGAGTAGTTGGGAGCGCGCGGACTTCAGTGAAGCGGAAATCGCCTTCGCAGAAGCCCGGGCCCTGTCCGGCGGGGGAACTCCCTATCTGACTGTCTCTCCAGATCATGAAGTGCAGGTGCATCGAGAGCTGGAGGGGCCGGCGCCTGTGCCGTTGCATGCTCTTCATCTTGTGGCCTGGGACCCCGGTCATGAGCGCCTCTTGCGCGTCGATTACCCCTTCTGGTTTGTGCGCTTAAAGTTGTCAAGAGCCTTCAACCTGGGGACCTTGACCTCGGCCTTTGCCCAGGACTGGCAGCATCTGGATCTCAAAGTTGCCGAGGATGATCTGCAACGGCGGGGGCCGGGCCTGATCCTCGACGTTGAAAGCACCGATGGCGCCCATCTCCTCCTCTGGACAGAGTGAGATCCTGATGGCGAGCGACCTGCGCCTGGACTATCTGCACAACCATGGCGATTTCTCGACGGCCTATTCAACTCTCGACCCCGGTCTGCGCAGTTTTCTCCTCGAAGGAGTGGGGTATCAAGCTTATGCCGTGCAGGGCCGCCGCGTCCTGGGTCTGTTCAATCCGGTATGCGCCGGTCACGATCGGTCACGGCTACTCCAGGCCTTCATGACGACGCTTCGTCCTGCGGGCATTTTCCAGGTGGACGGAGAGACCGCCCGCTGTTACCAGGAACTCGGCCTGAGGACGCATCGCATGGGGATGGAGGCGGCCATCATGGTGGACGGGTTTCAGTTATCCGGTGCCCCCATGCGCATGGTGCGCGAAGCCTGCAATCGAGGCCGGCGGTTGGGTTATGAGGTTGCCGAGATAGGCCGGGAGGTACCGGCTTCGCCTGCCACGTGGGCGAGGCTCCAGGATGTCTCCCGCCGGTGGCTGGCAACTCGCATCGTGAAAACACGTGAGATCGGCGTCCTGATTCGCCGCGCCGTCTATGCTCCCGAAGATGGCTGCCGGAAGTACGTTCTCCTGGATCCTTCGGGAGAGATCGAGGGGTACCAGGTTTACGATCCCATTTTCCGCATGGGCTGCATCACCGGCTACACGTTGACCTTTGCGCGTTTCGCTCAGGACAGGCTCAAGGGGCGTCATTATTTCATGACCGTCGCAGTTCTCGGCCGCCTGCACAAGGAAGGCTGCGTGCGCATCGAACTGGGACTTTCGCCTCTTTACAAGGTCATGGAGGAAGATCCCTTGAATGCATCGGGCCTCCTGCCCCGCCTCATGAATCTCGTTTATCAACATGGAGGCATGTTGTACGGCTTCAAGGGGCTGGCCCTGCACAAGCGCAAGTACCGTGGCAAGGAACGCCCGACCTACCTGGCTGCACCCGCGCTCATCCCGTTGAGTGCTCTGTTCGGTCTGGTCAGGCTCACGGGACTGCTCGGCCGCCCACGGTCACAGGCAGTGGAACCGCTGGCCTCGCTGACCGCAAGTGAATGAAGAGGACGCAGGTAGACCCTGAGGTCGCTCTCTCAAACCCCCTGGCCGATCTCAGTCAGCGCGTACTTCGAAGGAGACACGCAGGTCGGTGACGTCAGGGGGCACGTCGATGGATCGGGGATAGAGAGTGTCGTCGAACGATCCTGAGGGGCAATCGGCCAGCGACATGTAGGCGCCGCTGCCGGGAAGCTCGATCTGTCCTCTCCCCGACCCGTCAAGTGCGACCTTGTGCAGGGACAGGATATCCGCAGGGTTACCCTGCGGTCCTATCAGTGTGACCTGGCCGCCGGGGCAGGCAAGGAAGTCGACGGTCACTCGTACCGGCAGGGAGAGGGCGATCTCTCCCAGATCGATCTCTCGGGGGAGTGTTTCCATGGGGCCCACACTCCTGAATGCACTGCCGTGGTTCTCCGACTCGATGGCCAGGCGAAACGAACCAGCTGTCGGCAGCGCAATGGCGAAGTACCCATCCTTGTCGGTCCGGCTTCCAGGTGCCATGAAGAGACGGGTTGGATCCACGGCTTCCTGATAGGAGGCAAGCGTGGGCAGCACCCGCACCGGAACATCGGGCAGCGCGTTGCCGGCGAAGGTAACTCGTCCCACCACACGGCGTTCCGCCCGGAGCTGTAGACGAAGGAGTGGGCCATCGGTGGAGAACGTTCCTTCGGCACAACCAAGGGACGGGTGGCAGGCCCGGACCAGGTAGGTTCCTGATGCCAGATCTTCGAAGTCGAACCTGCCGTCGTCTGCCACCATGAATTCGTCGAGGTGATGGCCCGGCACCTGCGTCTCGCTGTCTCCCGTGGTCACGGGTGCCATGAAGAGATTGACCAGCGTGCCTCCAGGTGACTCCGGCTTGGATGAACTCACCGTGCCCGACAGCCGGGCGGGTGGTTGGAGAAGGATCGTGCGGGAGATGGAGGGGGTCGTGGTGAGCAGCGTTTCCACCGGCAGGTGCAGGGTTGCCAGCCTGTCTCCGCGGACCCGGACGGTCTGCTCATGGGCGGCCAGAGAGCCTGCCGTCCAGAAACAACCATGGCCCAGGTCCAGAACCTGAGCGGTGGCATCGATGGATAATATACGTGCGCGATGGCGTCCTCGGGGATACAGGACGTCGACAGCCAGTGTGTCGACAAGAACAGTTGGGTCGAGGAGGGTTTCGGTGACGGCTGCCAACTCGGAGGTATCGAAACAGACCGCCACGCCCCAGATGCTGCTGCGGTGTCGGGTGCCGGTTGTGCCCGCCACCCCTGCCTCAGGGAACAAGGAGACCACGATCGGTTCGGTGAATCTCAGAATCACCACGGAAGTCGCATGCGCGGGAACCCCCACGCACGACCAGTCGCCAGCGGAGCCACGTCCACAGGTGGGCCAGAAATCGTCGCCATCTGTGCGGACGTCGAGCCAGGTGGGTCTATCACCTTCGTCCAGCGCGGTGTCCAGAAGGCGACCGTGGAGGGTGCGGCGCGGTTGGAATGTCAGAGTGCGTCGCTCATCTTCGGCCGGGCAAGCGAAGGGCTCCGAGAGAGCATAGGTGGCTCTCCGCCTGGATGCAGCCACCAGCACGCAGCGTGCATATTCAGGCGTTGGTCCAACGACCAGAACGGCGGGGTCACCATCCGTCAGCTTCCGCCCGTCCAGCCACTGCCACGCGCGGCCCCGATCTCTTTGCTCAAGTAACAGATCGATTGTCAGATCGTCCGGTACGGGATCTTCCTGTGTGTCCATGGTGACCGTCAGAGCAGGATGCCTGCCTGCGGCCGGCGGCTGACGATCCAGGAAACGCTCTCCGTCGGACGGATGCACCACCATGGGAAATTCGGCGGCATCTGTTCTCGCTCCCGGGTCCGCTGCGCTTGCCATGAGCGGCAAGGTAAGAAGCAGGCAGATTGCGGCCAGTGTCTTCCCGACCCGGCGGAGGACATTCTCACACGGGCCACTGTAAACGCGGCAGGGACTCACCCGGCCGCCCGCAGGCGGTCGAACCATGTGAAGAGATCCTCGCCGGTGACATCCCGATCGGATGCGATATCCGCAGCGGTCACCAGGATCAGCCGCTTGTCCACCACGAAGGCGTAGTGGTTGCAGAGGCCGGCCAGATCGTGCATGCGATGAGAAGACAGGATGGCCGCGGTTCCTGCGCCCTGGAGGGCCTGAATCCGACCGCGGAGCCAGCGGGAGGCATCCGGATCCAGCCCTTCCCAGGGTTCATCGAGGATGACCAGTTGGGTGCGGGGGCGCGACAGGTTGACCTGGAGGCCCAGACGCTGGCGTGTGCCACGGGACAGCTTGCGGATGGGCTTGTTGGCAATGCCCTCCAGATCCGGACAGCCGAGCAGGCGCGCCCATGTCCCGGCGCGCAAAGAAGGCGGCACCGAGGACTCCCCTGCGAAGTACGCCACGGCGCACGTCGCCATGGCGTCTACCGGAGGTTGTCCGTTCAACCGGACTTGCCCCGCGTCGGGGCGGAGCAGTCCCACGATCATGCGCAACAAGGTTGTCTTCCCGGCACCGTTGGGGCCGATGAGGCCGAGGGTCTCGCCGGCGGAAAGGGAAAGGCTCAGATCGGTGAAGACGACCTGGCGCCCGAACGATCTTGATACATGGGCAAGGTGCAGCAGTGAGCCTTCCCCAGGGCTGGACCTGGCCTTGGCCATTTGAACTTGTCCCACTAGAACTCCTGGCTCAGCGGGATCTGTCTGAAACGGATGTAGGCAAGGCCCGCGGCCAAAGTCAGCAAGGAGACAAGAGTGAATAGAATCAGGATCTCCACCGGCCATTTCACGAAGGGCATCACCGTTGGCAGGGCGAGGCCGTTGAGAAACGCGCCCCACAGGTTACCGCGGATCTCTGCCGGACTCATCTGGGCCATGGCGAGGAGGCCGAAAACCTTTCCTGTGAGGACGCCGAGAATGCCGAGTCCCAGCCAGACAAGTCCGCCGGTCAGCCTGGGAGAACGCAGGGTTGCACTCCAGGGCACACACGACACCAGCAACAGCGCCACCAGACCGGCAGGGCGAAAGGCGGGTACGTCCAGGGTGCGCTGCAGCGCCACCTCCGCCAGACCCACGCAAACCCAGGCCACCCACCCCGGCAGGGCCGAGACCACGAAGAGGCTCAGCCCCACCGAGAGGCGCGAGTGGCCGGCGACGAGGAGAGGGTCGAAATACCCACGACTCGCCTGGGATACGAACCCGGTGGAGGAGGACAGCATCTGGCCCACGATGATCATGGCAAGTGCCGCATCGGAACTGCCTGCGCTCAGCCACTCGCTGGTGCACCCGTAAATGATTGCCGCGGCGTACAGCGCCATGAAAACCGGCGAGCGACCCACGATGTACCAGCAATAGCGCAGCGGAGAGATGCGGGCCGCCTTCATGGCAGGGTGACCTCGCCGACGCCGTCGTCCCTGAGCAGGAGGGTGACCTTGTCCCGGAGTACGTCCAGGACCTGTCTCGCGCCCTGGTTCAAACGGATACTCGCCAGCAGCGTCCCATCCAGGGAGTACCGGCCAAGGAAGCGGCCGCGGTGGGCGTCGCCGGCACCGGTATCTGTCAGGGCGATGATCTCACCTTTCTCGCTCACGAATAGATCGCGAAATGAGATCGGGTACACGTTGCCTGTATCGGAGACCCGCCCACCTGCTCCGGCGGGCAGCGCCAGGGGACAGGCAGTCCAGTTTCCATCTGTGTCAACGAGGACGACGCTGGGTTCACCCAGTAGAAACCAGCAGGGCAGCAGGTCGGCCCTGCTGGCGCCACAATGTGCGGTATTCCACAGCAGGGACTCGCGGTTTGAGGCGTGCTTGCGCGTCTTCAACGGTCCCACGCTTTGCCATCCCCCGGCGCCGGTCCTGCCCATGAACGGGGATTCACCGGCACGGGAGCGCGCGACCTGGGCAAGAAGCGTTTCCCGCCAGCTATAGACGGCATAGGCGGAAAACGGCAACTGTTCGACAGCGCGGACCTCTCCTTGTGCGGAGATACGGGCCAGCTCGGTGCGGCCGTACACGGTCCACAACCGCCCATCCGGAGTCACTGCCAGGCCCCCGAGCTTCACGCGGTCAGCAACGCCTTCAAGGCGAGTGACCACGAGCGGTTCGGGACGGGTGCCCTTGAGATCCAGATCAAGCAGAAGTTTTGATTTGGCGCCGAGAAGCTGAACACCCGTCCTGGTCAGCAACCGCCCGCCCAGTGCCCCCAGCTCGGCAAACGCATCTTGCGCTTCCTGCCCGCTGAAACGAGTCAGCACGGCGACATGGGCGAGAGCGGGAATGAGTGAACCTGGTTCTGAGGAGGGTGCGGGGGTGTCCGAACCGCAACCAATCAGAAAACACGCCACGAGGGGCGGCAGGAACGAGAGAGTGTATCTGTAGATCCGGGTCACCATGATCATGAAAAAGTATGCGAAGCACCGTCCCGTGACGGCGCTTCGCATAGAATTTCCTTCAGAGACCGATCACCTTGATGCGAACGCATTCAGCGAAGTCCAGCAGGCAATCAGCGCCAGCAATGACGCGAGCCATGAACGTGCGCTCCTCTGACGCGTCTTGCTCACAGTCTGCGAATTTTCTCGTGCAGCCGGCGTAGCTGGGCGTCGATGAGGTGAAGGCCACAGCCATGGTCCCCACCAGGATGCTGGCCGATACGAACTTGCCAATTCTCGTCATCATCATATTTTCCCTTACTGGTTTTTCTGATATCGAAAGTGATGTGACAGCCTTGACTCATCCTCGACGTCGCGTGGACCGGACCCGGGTTCCGACCGCTGGCGAATATTCAGCGCCGGTCCCACAAGGTCGAGGGCGTTCAGATTGGCGCGCCGCAACCAGGGAATAGAGCAACCTCTGTGCCAACAGGGGTCGCTTATTTCCCGGAGAGATCGGCAAACCTGAAATACAGTCGGTGTCTCAAAAAGGGATCGGTGGTGGCCACCAAACAGGCTAACCCGCTGTGGGGATGGAATATCCTCGACCCGCCATGAGGAGAATCTCATTCCTGGAATGAGACCGGCTTTGCCTGTGAGATGGAGTGTGACCGGACATGATCGGGACAGGTGTCCTGTCATGAATCACCCTGGGAAATTTTCCTCTGGGAATGTGTCGGGGGCGGGGCTGAGATCTATTGCTGCCGGCGGGTGGCCAGATCGAAGCGATCTCCGGGGGACAAGCTGAGCCAGGGCGGATCTTCGCGTGCCTGGAGGCGCTCATTGCCGTAGACCAGAACCTGGCTGGCGCCGATGACCCGGGCCCGATCTCCCTGCACCACGAGAGCTGTGTTCTCGTCGATGCCAAGGCCGAGAAGTTCGGGGTGGGCCTCGATGACCGGGACCATGTCATTCTCGCGCTCCCGGCTGATGACGTGCTGGTCGATGGCGACACCGCGGAGGAAGCCGAAGCCCCGTTCATGTCCCGGCGCCATCATGATGGCGTTTCCCTCCGGGGCTCCGCGGACGAGATATGAGCCCTGAATGGTCGCACCGGCCGAAGACCCCCCGATGACACCGCCGCGGGCGAGAACCTGATGGAAAGCCTGTTCAGTGAGCGTGTCCAGGTAGGCATCGACCAGGCGCCACTGCCGGCCGCCGCCGAACCAGACTGCGCTGGCCCTGAGGAGAGGTGCGAGGAAGGCATCGGTATCGGCAATCTTGGGGTCGCGGGTGTGCAGGACCACCACATCAGTGAAGCCGCCTTCCCGGAAGGGGAGGGCGAAGCGGTCCAGGTCTTCAGTGAGATCTCCTTCCAGCGCGGTGGGTATCACCACCAGCGGCGCGTCCGGGCCACCGGCCAGATTCATGAAGGTCTCGAGGATCACGGGGTCGTCCATGCCGCCACCCACGATGACCAGATGGCCCCTGGCAGGTCCGACCTTGGGGGGTGCCGAAGGCTGGGCCGGCACTGGGGCGGATTCAGATGCAGATTGTGCGGCGACCGGTGAGGCGGGCCGCAGCGTCTCCAGAAGATCCATGAGCCTCTCGCCATCCATGCTGGCAGGAACATGTCCTTCCCCGGGAAAGACTTCAAGGTGCGCCTCGATATCGAGCTTCTTGAGCTCTTCCGCGGTGCGCTCTTCTTCGGCGACCCATTTCTTGTCTTTGCCACCGGCGAACATGTAGATGGGTATGCCCTGCAGGCGGTCAAGGCGGCTGAAGTCGCGTCCGTTGGGCGGAAAGCCGGGCAGAACGATCAGATCGTGGAATCGCTCCGGCCAGTTCAGAGCCACGCGGAAAGCGCTGCGCCCGCCGTTGCTGACTCCCGCCAGGTGGAATTTGTCGCCCTCGATGAGAAATCGTTCCTGGATCGCATCCAGCAACTGGGGGATGAACTTCTCCGAGCCTTGGAAGAACAGTCGTTCGCCTGGAGCGATGGGGCTGACCACAATCCACTGGCGGCCGGCCGCCTCCCGGCCCCAGTAACGGGAGAGACCGGCTTCGACCCTCTCTTTCGTTTGAGGTCCAGGGGGAAGTGCCAGCAGGGCAGGGTATTCGCTCTGAGGATCGAAATGATGCGGCAGGACCAGCGCGTAGCGCAAGGTCGAGCCATCCTCCAGTACCAGGTCGAGGTATTCGTGATCCTGGGCCATGGTGCCGGTCGCAATGAGCAGCATGCAGCCGGCGAAGATGCACCGCAACGCCTTCTGCGTATATCCCATTATTTCCCCTTTACCGGCAGAGAGGGGCGATCCGTTCCCCGTCTCAGTCTCTGGAGTTCCTTCAACTGCTCTCCAGCAGGTGGAAGGTCGCCCGTGATGCGCTTCTCCAGGTGCTCCATCCGATCGTGGCCCCAGAATAGTTCGCCGTCATGAAGGAATGTGGGCACACCGAAGACGCCCGCCGCCAGGGCGCCGTCAGTGAGTGCCCGCAGGTCTGCCTTCAGGTCCGGCTCCTGGAGGCGCTCTTCGAGCCCCTCCGCCAGAAGTCCCTGGGCCGCGACAACCTCGGCAAGAACCGCCATGTCGGTCAGGTCACGTCCCTCGGCCCAGGCAGCATTGGCGAGGGCCAGGCAGAGGTCGAGAGCGCCATCTTGCTTCCGGAACAGGCAGGCAATGCGCAGAGCCTGCAATGAGCGGAACGGATGGGCGGGAGGACCGCTGAACGGCTGCCCCAACAGGTGCGAGCAGCGCAGGAGGTCAGCGAACATGGCCTTCCGCTTGGCAGGCACCTCCCCGGGCCCCAGGAGGCCGTGAGCCTCCAGGAGCTTGGCATAGACCACCGGCCGCAGTTCCCAGCGGATCCCCAGGCGGGCTGACATCTTCGGTGCCTGAGTCAGGGCCAGCCAGCTGTAAGGTGAGATGAAATCGAAGTAGAAGGGGACTTGGATCATGATCCTTCGCTCCCGGGCCGCATCTTGGCGTCCAGTTCCCGTCCGTAGCGGACCACGATCTCCACCAGGGCTTCCATGTCCTCACGATCGGTCCGGAAGTTGACCACGCAGGCCCGCAGGAGGAACTGGTCATCGATGACGGCATTGGAGATGTAGGCCTCGCCACCGGCCTGCAGACGATTCAGGATCTCGCTGTTGAGCTCGTTGAGGTATTTCTCCGTGGCGGCCGGCTCCAGGTCGAGACCCGCCGGCTCGAAGCGAAAGGTCGTGATGCTCAGGTGCTGATCGTGAGCCGCCAGTTCCTCATGCTCTTGAACCAGTTTGGCCAGGTACCGGGCCATCTCCATGTCATCGCGGATCATCTGGATGATGCCCTGGCGACCGGCCCGGCGCAGGCCCAGCCATACCTTGAGGGCGCGGAACCCGCGCGAATTCTGCAGGCCCAGTTCGTAATAGTTGGTGGGCGGCTCGGCCACATCAGCATCGAAGTTGTAATAGGACGGTCGATAGGCAAACGCATCGAGAAGATGCTGGCGCTTGCGCACCAGTGTGCAGCCGGCCTCCAGAGGCGCATAGAGCCATTTGTGAGGGTCCAGAGCAAGTGAATCGGCGGCAGCCAGGCCCTTGAGGTCGGAAGGGGCTTCAGGCAGGGCGGCGGCCAGGGCACCATAGGCGCCATCCACATGGAACCAGATGTCGTGGCGCTTGCAGATAGAGGCTATCTCGGGCAGTGGATCGATGGCGCCGGTGGCGACGGTGCCGGCCGTGCCGATCACCATGAGAGGCAAGTGCCCCGCCTTCCGGTCGGCGGTGATCATCTCATCCAGAAGGTCTGTGCGCAGACGCTGAGCCTCATCGGTCTTGACCCAGCGGATGGCCTCGCTGCCCACGCCGAACAGATCAGCAGCCTTTTGCACCCAGGTATGGGTTTCGCGGCTGGCGTAAACCAGTTGACGGCCCGCCGCCCCTGGATCCTCAGGGGACCCGGCCCGCCGGGCAGCGAGAAAGCCTATGAAGTTGGCCATGTTCCCGCCGCTGACCAGAAGGCCGCTCTCGGCCGGAAAGCCCACGAGATCCGCCAGCCAGCGCACGGTCTGGGCTTCGATTTCAGAAGACATGGGGGAAAGGTTCCAGCCTCCGCTATTGGGGTTGACGGCGGCGGCCAGCAGGTCCGCGAGAGCACCGATGGGAGCCGCTGAAGAGGTGATGTATCCCATGAAGCGCGGATGTCCATTGAAGAGAGAATGGCCGAAAAGAAGATCGGTCGCCTCGGTGAGCAGGGCATCAGCCGGGGCGCCCGCATCCGGAAGCGGTCCCTCGCCCAGGTGAGCGCGGATCTCCTCAGGTGTCTCGCCGGTTGTAACCGGTCGAGAAGGAAGGGAATCCAGGAAGCCGGCAATCCGGTCCACCAGTTGGTATCCCAGGCGGCGAAACTCCTCGCCACTCATCTCCAGGGGAGCGTGCCTCTGTTTCCTGGTCAAGATGCTGCTCCCTGAAAAATGATGCCGGTGTGCGGCAGGCTGCGCAGGGCAGGCACCACACACCGGCGATTCAAATCAATCTCTGAGGAACTGTCTCAGGCCTGGAGGTTGCCGGCCTTGCTCACCAGAAAGTTCGTGATATCTGCTGCCTCATGGATCACCTCGCCGCTGCAGACCAGCGCCGGAGCCTGGTCCTTCCCGGCCAGCTTGGTCAGTTCGGCCCTGGCTGCCGCGTCCTCACTGACATTCTTCACCGTCAGAGCGTTTGCAAGGTGCAGGTTATCCCTGGTGAGCAGGGCAGCCCGCGAGGGCCCGCACGCGCTCTTGATGAAAAGCTGCGCCCCCGCGGGGAGACCGGCCGGTTCGGCGAACGAATTCAGACCCTGTCCGAATTCGCTGTCGATCTTTTCGCAAAGGCCGGCCAGCTCGGAAATGTCGCGCTGGCCACCGGGCCCCGCCGACGACGCGTGGCGCACGGTCCCATTCTTGTCGATGATGACGGTTGCCCGGTCGGTGATACCCGGTCCGTCCAGATACAGACCATAGGCGTTGGCCATGGCGCCCCTGGGCTGGAAGTCGCTGAGCAGAGGAAAGGAGACTCCGCCGAGGCTCGCGCCCCAGTTGGCGTGGGAATAGACACTGTCGATGCTGACACCCAGGACCTGGGTGTGGGCCGCCCGGAAACGTGGAAGCATGGCTTCCACCTCGGGGACCTCAGTGGTTCACGTAGGTGTCCAGTCCAGCGGGTAGAGCAGCAGCATCACGTGCCGCTGCCCCTTGAACTGATCCAGACTGATCTTGCGGCCCAGGTGATCCGCAAGCTCGAAGCTGGGTGCTTGGTCTCCGACCTTTATCATTTATGAGTCTCCTGAAGTCACCCGCAGCGGGTGTTGGCTGCGAAGGGGTACGCCGAAGTATAGAAGGTCCCCGGGGATGAGGGCTACCCCCTGAATCCGAGGCCCTGGGTCAGGCTGCCTTCCAGTTCCAGAAGCCGGCGCTTGACTTCCAGGCCACCGCCGAACCCGGTCAGGTCGCCATTGCTTCCGATCACCCGGTGACAGGGAACCACGATCGAGAGCGGGTTCCGGCCGTTGGCCGCTCCCACCGCCCGCACGGCTCTGGGCCTGCCTATGGCACTGGCGATCTGGGAATAAGAGCGCGTCTCGCCGTAGGGGATGGTCAGGAGGGCATCCCATGTGGCGCACTGAAACGGTGTGCCCTCCGGCGCCAGGGGCAGCTTGAACGCACGCAGCTTCCCGGAAAAGTAAAGCTTGAACTGGCGAACGGCTTCGGCGAAGGGCGCTCGCTCCGGGAGCCAGTCCCGGGCGGAGGCGAGGGTTTCTTCGCCGCCGTGAAACTCGATACGTGTGAGTTTCTCATCTCGGGAGACGAGAAGAAGCTTGCCGATGGGAGTGTCGATGATGGTGTAGCAGGTCGGTGTCATGATTGACTCCAGAGGTGCATGGTGGCATAGGCTCGCCATGGCCGCCAGGATTCGGCCATGGCGATGACATGGCGGGGGCGGGGAAGTTCCTTTCCATCGGCCAGGGCTTTACGCAGGCCGAGATCCGTGGCCGGAAAAGCATCCGGCTCACAGAAGGCGCGCATGGCGATGTAGTGGGCCGTCCATTCGCCAAATCCCGGTAGCGCGCACAGGCGAGTAACCGTTTCATCCAGGCCCTCCGATACGTTCAGGTCCAGACTCTTGCGGCTGACGGCCTGCGCCAGGCCGCTGATGGTCGCAGCGCGGACCCGGGGCAAGCCGATGGCGGTGAGATCGGCGCGGGCGAGTTTTGCGGCGGTGGGGAAGAGCCGGCCTGGTGTCTCACCGGGTCCACCGGCAGGTTGTCGGCCGAATTGATCAACCAGGCGTGTTGCCAGGGTCGTGGCGCCGCGTACCGTGATCTGCTGGCCGAGAATGGCGCGCACGGCCAGCTCAAATGGGTCCCAGCAGCCGGGGATCCGAAGTCCGGGTCTCTTCCTGACCAGAGGCCTGAGGCGCTTGTCCCGGTTCAACACGTCTGCGATACGCAACGGATCGGCGTCGAGATCAAACATGTTCCTGACCCGCTGGACCACGGCTCCGATATGGGGTGCTAGCTGGTCTGGAATCGTCAGGTGCAGATGTCGAGCGCCGGGCACCGGCCTGACTTCGATGGTCCCTGCGGCGCCGGGGTAGGCCACCCTGCGCCGGTAGAAATCAGGGCCGATCTCCTCCAGTCCCGGTATGGCCCGCTGAGCGAGAAAGGACACCAGGGCCTGCCAGTGGAAGGGAGGTCGGAACGCCAGACTCAGGGTCAGGCCGGCAGCGCGAACCGAGCGGCGGGGACCGCGACGCAGGTTGCCGGGCGTCAGATCGTAGGCCGCGCGAAAGGCCGTGTTGAAACGGCGCACGCTGCCGAAGCCGGCGTTACGCGCAACCTGGGCCATGGACAGGCTGGTTTCCGTGATGAGCTTCTTGGCGAACAGAAGCCTGCGGGTCTGCTCAATGGCGAGGGGGGAGACTCCCACATGCTCGTTGAGAAGGCGCCTGAGGTGGCGTGTGCCGACTCCAAGACGGGTGGCCAGTTCATCCACGCCGGCGTTTGCCAGGGCCCGCTGCTGGATGAGGCGCAGAGCGCGGGAGACGGTCGCGTGAGACCCGGACCAGGCCGGTGTCCCTGGTGCACTTTCCGGGCGGCAGCGCAGGCAGGGCCGGAATCCCGCGGCTTCGGCAGTGGCGGCGTGGCGAAAATAACGACAGTTGGCACGCCGGGGCTGGCGTGCGGGACAGATGGGCCGGCAGTAAATGCCGGTGGATGTGACCCCCATGAAGAAACGGCCATCAAAGCGGGGGTCGCGGCTGACGCTGGCGCGATAGCAGATGTCCGGGTCGAGTCCCATGCGCTCTTTATACCCTGGTGTGGCATGGGAATATAGCCGTTTTCGGACATGGTTGAGAACGGGCAGGCAGTGAGAACGCGATAAAATAGCGCCGCAGCTTGTTGCATTTGAAGGCACTAATCGCGGATAATCAATTCATGTCTCAACAACTATCCCATGTGCCATCACCTCCTATTTTTCTATCCAAGTCGTCCATTTCTAGTTAGGCCGACTGAGTTGTGGTTGTAGACACGGCCCGATTTTGATTTTTGCGAACTCAAACCAGATGAGGTGGTCATGCGGAATCCATTCTTACACGGCGTTGGCGGAGTTCTAAGCGCAGATATTGCGGTGCCGGACCA
>SMVA01150439.1_pt1 | contig 15790 bp, 10 predicted proteins | sample 2456451 | NCBI WGS metagenome assembly SMVA01 (sample SAMN11095933, study PRJNA526329) | marine sediment metagenome | biome: Marine sediment; feature: Surficial sediment; material: Deep marine sediment; isolation source: Hadal surficial sediment | place: Pacific Ocean | collected 2014-05 | depth...
CAACACGACTACATGACGGTCAATCTGAATCGCAACGTCGCGCTGGACGCCAAGATGCTCGAGAAGGTTAAGGCCTTCAATCCAGAGCAGATCGTCGCTGTTGGCCTGAATGCAGCAAAGGCGGGGCAGCACTTCGCCGATACGCCCATGGTTTTCTGCCAGGTCTTCAACTTCGCGGATCATGAATTACTGTCACCGACAACGAGCGGCGTGAAGCTTCTGCCGCCATTCTCATTGCAGTTTGAACTTTGGAAGGACCTGCACCCGGACCTCCGCGTGGCTGGAATAATTATCGGTGCGGGACAGGAATCACTGGTCGCAGAAATCCAGAACGCCGCCGCCGAACACAACGTCGAGCTACTGACTCGCAGAGTGGCCTCAGACAGTGAAGCGTTGTTTGCGTTCAAGCGGATGACGCCTAAGATCCAGGGGTTCCTGCTGTTGCCCGACAGTCGGGTGTTAAGCCCGAGAGTCCTCAGGGACATTGTTGCGTATGGCAGAAAACATGGCACCCAGACCGTCGTCTTCAACCCGAAACTTCTACAACTCGGCGCAGATATAAGTTTCACGAGCAAGGACTCCGATATCGCTGACACCGTATTGCGAATAATCGACGGCACGTCGGAAAAACAAGCGACGCGCCCCTCCCGGATGACGGCGTTGAGCACGTTGCGCGCCGCCATCAGTCCGGAAGTCGCAGAGCAACTAAGTGCTCGAACAGCGGAAAAACTCGCGGTTTACCTCGACGCGGACTAACCGCATTCCCTAATGAATACTTCCAGGAGAAACCGTGAGTATGTCAACGGCCAGCGTCGCCGCGCGGCTCAAGGCGTTCGCTGGAACCTGCCCGAATTCGCGCGCCACCCGGTTGATACGATAAAGAAAGCATACCGACGGATCTCGGACTCGCGTATATTTTCTGGCGCAGTTGACCCGATCGATTCAACCGCTCGCTCCGACGGCCGGAAGAAGCGGCGACGCTACCCCAACAGGAGCCTGATCAACGAGATTCTTCTCCTGCAATTGTGTTTTGCCTTCTTGATCGGCGGGCTGGCGATCGTCGGGCTCTGGTGGACGTCAACCTGGGCGATTGAAGACAACCTGAAAAAATTGGGCGAGCGCCTGATTTTCGAATTGGATGAACTCGCAGCGCCACTGTATTCAGACACCACCGAGGACATGTTCGTTGGCATTGAGAACTACGTCAGTTCTTTTCCCGAGATCTCATTCGTTCGTTTTTACGCGCCCGACGGCCGGGTAGTATTCGCGGATTTCCCCGTACCCGAAGCCAGCGATGCTCCTGCATTGGATTCAGAGCAATTGCGCAGCCTGTCAGCCGATCAGGGTTCCGATAAATTGGCAATCTTCGAGTCGTGGCGCAATGATCTCTCGTTGCTCCGTATCAGCAAATCGATATGGGCCGAAGCATTTCTTGACGATGACTTTATTGGCCTCGATCTGACCAGGGAACAGGATGTGCGGGTCGAACTGATCGGCTTCGTCGAACTTGGCCTGAATTTCAGTGCACAGAAATCTCAATTGAACAAGAACATTGTTGTCGGCGGGCTGCTGGCCTTTTCAATCCTGATCTTGCTGACGGCCGCATCAGGGGCGTTGATTCGTCGCGCACTGAAGCCGCTTGCACAACTTCAGGACCCACTGCGGGAATTGGCCAAGGGAAAAATGGATTTTACCGTGAAGACTTCGGAGTACAGGGAAATCGTAGCTATCACCGATGCCTTGAACACGACGGTCAGCTCATTGCAGGAGCGTGACAAGAAACTATGGCAGCTCGCCAATCACGATAGCCTGACGGGCCTGATGAATCGTCATCAGTTCGGCGAGATACTGGTCGAGGAAATGGACAAGGTCGATAAGCATGGCATCGAGTGTGCCTTACTGTTCGTCGACCTGGATCAGTTCAAGTATATCAACGACACGCTCGGTCATGCGGCCGGCGACCGGTTGTTGAAGGATGTGGCCAAAATCCTGAAAAATGGTGTTCGAAAGAAAGACGTCGTGTCCCGATTCGGTGGCGACGAGTTCACGATATTGCTATCAGAGGTAGATGAAAAAGATGCGCGAACGATTTGTGCCAGCCTGATACGGGATATGCAGGACTACAATTTCCACGAAAGCGGTCAATCGTTTAACGTCCGCTGCAGTATTGGTATGACGATGATCGATTCAGGCGCCCTGACTCCCGCAGAATCGCTTGCGCGGGCGGATATGGCCTGCCACGAGGCCAAGAGCCGGGGGCGGAATCGTTTCGAGCTTTACCAGGCCTCCGGGGCGGAGATGAAGCAACTGACAGCCGATATGGGCTGGTCGCAGCAGATCCAGAAGGCGCTCAAAGAAAACCTGTTCGTCATCCACTATCAGCCAATCGTTGATGCCCGAACCGGAAAGCCGACGCACTACGAAGTTCTGCTGAGGATGCGCGTTGACGATGATCAATTGGTGCCGCCAACCGCATTCCTGCCGGCGGCCAGTCGGTTCGGCATGATGACAGCCGTGGACCAATGGGTGATTCGCAATGCAACACGGGCGCTGGCCAAGTTCAGAGAAGCCGAACCCGACCTTACTTTTACGCTGAACATTTCCGGCAATATCTTTGAAGATGCCGACCTGTATGGCTGCATAAAGGATAGCCTGGCCGAAAACGGGCTGCCACCCGAGTCGATCGTACTGGAAATCACCGAGCAGGTTGCAGTACGTAATATCACCACAGCCGCCGACCAAATTGCTGAACTATCGAAACTCGGGTGTCGCTTCGCGATCGATGATTTTGGAGCCGGGTATAGCTCTTACACGTATCTGAAGAGCCTGCCGGTCCATTTCATCAAGATCGACGGATCGTTCATCAGAACGCTTGCACATGATCTCGTCGATCAGACGATCGTCAGTTCTATTAGTCAGATTGCCCGTGCGACCAATAAGAAGACGATCGCCGAACACGTAACTGACGCTGAAACTTTCCAGCTGTTGCGCGAACTCGGAGTCGACTATGCCCAGGGCTACTTCGTCGGAAAGCCGGCAAGCAGTCCACGGTGCCGGCCTATCGACGTGCCGCTCAAATCCGCTCGCTCGAAGATCAAGCTGGTCAGCTAAACGCTTCTCCTGCGAAACGGGTAATCAGGTCCCGTAAAACTCCCGTACTGCACAGTGAGTCGGACCCCTCTTCAGGCGTTGACCGCCATCTGTATTCGCTCCGGCTCGGAGACGCCGTAGCCCTGCGCGTAATCGATGCCCATGCCCTTGAGCATGGTGATAATTTCCTCGTTCTCGGCAAACTCGGCGATGGTCTTCTTACCGGTCAGGTGTCCGATCTCGTTGATCGAGCGGACCATCTCGCGATCGATCGGATCGTGCAGAATCTCCTTGACGAAGCTGCCATCGATCTTCAGGAAGTCGACCGGGAAATGCTTCAGGTAACCGAACGACGACAGGCCTGTGCCGAAGTCATCCAGCGCAAACTTGCAGCCGAGCTCCTTGAGCGCGTTGATGAACCGGCTCGCCTGTGCGTAGCTGCTGATGGCCGCCGTCTCCGTGATCTCGAAACAGATCTTCGTCGCATCGATGCCGCTGTGCTGGAACTGCTGAATGACGAACGGCAGGAAGGCATCGTCCGCCAGGCTCAGGCCCGACAGATTGATCGAACAAAGCGCCAGCCGTTCGCGCTCGTCCGCCTCGGATACGAGCCAGCGGAATGCGTGCTCGACGACCCAGCGATCGATGTTCGGCGTAATGCCATAGCGCTCGGCGGCGGTGATGAACAGGTCCGGCGACACGAGCGAGCCGTTTTCATCGCGCATGCGCAGAAGCAATTCGTAGTGCGCCCCGGTCTCCGGCTCCTGCAACGGAAGGATCGTCTGCCGGAACAGCTCGAAACGCGAGTCCTCGAGCGCGTTGTTGATGCGCGCCGCCCACTGCATCTCGCGGCGCCGGCGCATCAGGTCGATGTCGTGTTCCTGATAACTGTACACGCGGTTACGACCAGCTTCCTTCGCGGCCTGGCTCGCGCTTTCGGCCGCGGATAGTAACCCCGCTACGTCCTCATTCGCCGCCGTGATCGGCACGACGCCGATGCTGACGCCGAGACTGAAGTTCCGCTCGTCCCATGTAAACTTGTGCTCGCGAATGGTATCCCGCAGGACCTCGGCCGTGCGCATGGCCTCCTCCAGCGAACACCCTTCGAGCAACAGACCGAACTCGTCCCCACCGAGCCGCGCGAGCGTATCGCGCCAACGGATCTTCGACTTCAGCAACGCGCCGAGCTGACTCAGCAACGCATCACCGACGTTGTGTCCGGCGGTGTCGTTGATGATCTTGAACTGATCGAGATCGAGATAACACAGCGCATAAGATGTCTCCCTCGCCTTGGCGCTCTTCAGCGCCCGCTCGAGGCAATTCTCGAACTCGCGACGATTGACGAGTCCCGTCAGGATATCGTGACTGGCGTGATAGCTGAGACGGCGATTCAGCTCACGCGCCTCGCTGACATCGTGGAAAACGAGTACGCCCCCGGACACATCACCCTTGTCGTTGCGAATCGGCGACGCCGTACTCTCGATGTACAACTCGTTGCCGTCGCGACGAATCAGCAGTGTGGGGCGCACCGACTTAATCGACCGGTTACGGCGAATTGCGGCGGCTAACGGATTCTCCAGCGGCTCGCAGGTCTCCTCGTGAAACCCGCGGAACACCTGATCGATCGGACAGCCGGCCGCATCATCGACCTTCCAGCCGGTCAACTCCTCGGCGACCGGATTCATGTACTCGATGTTACCGTCCGCATCCGACGTCACGACGCCGTCGCCGATCGACTGCAACGTGATCTGCGCACTCTCCTTCTCGCGGAACAGCGCCTCTTCGTACACCCTCTGCTCGGTGATATCGGTCTCGACCCCGATTAGCCTGCGCAGGCGACCCTTTTCGTCCATCAGCGCCTTGGCGCGACACTGCACCCACCGCCACTCGCCGTCGCGGCGGCGCATCCGATGCGTGCTCTCGAATATCTCGCCGTTGCCGGCCAGGTGCTCGCGCAGCCGTGCCTGAACCTTGGCCATATCGGCCGGGTGCACGAGCTTTTTCCAGTCCGGCGGCGAACGATCGATATCCTCGTCCGCGTAACCCATGATGGCCTTCCAGCGCGGCGAGAAATGCATGACGTTATTCAGCGCGTCGAAGTCCCAGGTGCCGTCATTTGCCGTACACAACATCAGGGCCTCGCGTTCTTCGTGATCGGCAAGGCTGGCCGATGTACGCAGCCGCTCGAGTCCCGATGCGAAGCTCGTACCCAGCAGCTTGATCAGTAGCTGGTGTTCAACATTCCACGTCGACTGGGGCTGGCCGTAGAAGAACGCCATGAATCCGGCGCGACGGCCGCGCACCTCGAAACCGACGAACATTGCCGCACCGATCTGCAGATCGGCAAATTGCTGCGCATCGGCCGCCTGATCGGGTCGGGCCGCAGACGTATCGCTGATGCTGAGCAATCGCAGGTGCCCGAACTGCCCGAGCCACGGGAATTCCGCCAGGCCGCGACCGGCCAGGACTTCCGGATTGCAAGGGGCAAACGTCGAACGGGCGGCGAGGACGCGCTCGAACACGCCCGTCTCCTCGTCGAGCAGAACGACGCAGACGGCATCGATCTGTATCGCGTCACGCAGCGTATCGAGGCTGGCCTGCAACGCGGCCTCCGTGTCGTTCTCGTCGAGATTCTGCAGGTCAACCGCCAGCTTCGTGTAGCAGACGTCCAGACCGCCGGTGGCGCGCGCGCCTGCGAGCGACCGCTGAATGCCGGTCAAAGTCGACGTGTGATCCATGTCGTGCTTCCCTCCCACTGCGACGCCCACTCGTCACCGGGGCAACATGCGCACCGCGACACCCGAATCGGCCTGGGTGCGTATCTTCATCAACGGCGCGGATTACAGGCTGTATTCTGCCATGGTTTCGATGGAATTCAACTAACTTTCTGAAAAGGAAGGAGTATTGAATTTTCAGCCGTCTCGGACCACCCTCCGACCGCCGCGCGCCACACGGCTGCCTCAGGCCGTCAACCCGCGTCAGGGCTGCGATCCAGCGCCGCGACGACGACAATCCTGACCAAGTGTACGACGTTGTTCGTCGTCCAGTAGAGCACCATACCCGCCGGGAACGTGAAGAACAGCATAAAAAATGCAGCGGCCATCCAGTACAGGCGTTTTTGCTGCGCGCGCAGCAGGACCGGCGTCAGGTCCGGATCGGTCTGTAGCCGGGACGTCAGCAGGGTCACTCCCGTCATCAGGCACGGCAACAGGTTCAGATACCCGCCGAGAAACGGCAACGCGACCGGCAACGCGAGCCAGCGATCCGGCACCGCTAGGTCCGCAACCCAGAGGAACGAGCCGCCCTGCAACGCGATGTTTTCGCCGAGCATGTCAAAGGCCGCGATAAAGATCGGAATCTGGATCAGGAAGCCGATGAGGCTCTTCAGCGTGTACAGCGGGCTGACACCCTGTTCCCGGTATACCGCCAGCGTCCGCTCGTGCGCCTCCTCACCGGTGTAGTTGCGCTTGACGTCGGCAAGCTTCGGTTGCAGCAGCGCCTGCGTGCGGTTAACCGACGCCTGCAGCCGATCGGCGAGCATCGTCAATGGCGTCATCAGCAACTTGACGGACAGAGACAGCAAAACGATCGACCAGCCGATGTGGCCGACGACGTTGTCGATCGCCGTCAACAACCAGAGCATCCCGAAACACAGCCACCTGAGCCAGTCCCACAGCGCCGCAAAGAGCATCCCCGTCAGGCGCGGGTCGGCCGCGCGCAGGCTGCCGCGCTCGACCGGGCCGGCGTACCAACGCACCGTCAGACTCCCGATCCCGGCGCCCGGGGTCAGCATCACGCGCGGCTGATTGGGCCGGTCGATCGCGATGTCGATCCGTGAACCGGCAAGCCCCGTCAGCAGTACGGCGCTGAAACGATTTCGCAGGCCAACCCAGTCAAACTCGTCGAGCGTGACCCTGCCGGGTTCCAGGTCGCGTTGGCCTTCGTCGTCGACCATCACCGGTCGGACGTCGCCGTATACCGCACCGAAGCCCGGCAGCGGGGCCGGGATGAACGTGGCATGCGCAGTCAACTCGATCGAACTGCCGGCCGGCATTTCGAGCTGCATCTCGACCACGCGATCGCCGCGCACGACGTACCGCTGGGTCAGACGTCTCCCGTCGATCAGATCGCGCGAACGCACCGTAATCCGGCTACCTGCGTCGGATTCCGCAGCAACCCGCTCATATTCGAGCTCGCGGAGCGCCGCGGTGGCTGCGGCGTTGCCCGGCACGATCCAGCGAATGCCGACCTGCCCGTCCAGGACACGCGGCAGTCCCCCGCTCCTCTCCACAACCCTGCCGAGTTCGGCCCCTCCGAGTTCAGTCAGACCAGGGTCGACGATGGGCACCCGGTCGCCGCGCGCCTGAGCCAGGGCCCCCGCCGCAACCCCCGTCGTAACCAGAACCACGAGCAATACCAGCGGGCCGCGACGCGGACTCATTGCAGAAAACGTCGCTGCGCGGCGAGCGCTTCCTGAATCAGCCGCGGGTCCAGTTTCGCACCATCGATGGGGCGGTAGTCGTCACCTCGCACTTCGATAAAGCCCCCCGGGTGCGACACGATGACCCGACCCGGCTCGACGATCGCATGATCGGTGTAACTGCCGGCCATCATCCACCGCCACGGCTCCCCCGAAAACAGGTTGCGCCCCACGCTATATTCTTCGGGCGGATTCGTGCAGCCGAACAGGTCCTGCAACAATGTGACGGGCAGATCGTGATGCGTCGTCCGATAGTCGATGTCGACGGGCGCGCGGCCCGGCCACTGCATCATCAGCGTCGAGTGCAGCTGCGTCGCACTGAAATTACTGGCATGACCGTAGTGCCCGATACCGTTGTCATCGAACTCGTAACCGTGATCGCTGATAATCAGGACAATCGTATGATCGAGCAGATCGCGTTCGCGCAGCGCGTCGATGACGCGCGCGGTCTCACCGTCGAGCATTCGCATGGCGAGCCGGTATTGCCGCCACAGGCCGCTCGCCTTCACGTTACCCGCGTAACGATCATCCATCGGCAGGGGTTCGCGGCCCTCGGCCGGCATCTCCCTCATCGGCGGATCGTAATACACGAAGCCGAAAAACGGGGCAGCGCCCGACCGCTCGTCCAGCCACTGCAACCAGTCGTTCGTGACCCTCCGATTGCGGTCGACCACGGACAGATCGTGGCGCTCATCAGTCAGATCCGGCATGCCCGCGAACACCGTCCGATCGATCAGCGTCGGGCTGCCGAATCCGACCGCGCTGAACAGGCCGACCTCGAACTCCCGCCGCCGGATTTCGTCCATCAGCACCGGCTGGAGTTGCAGGTCGTAGAAACTCTGCCAGTAAGTGCTCGGCAGCCCATAGAACATCGAGAACAGACCCATGCGTGACGAATTACCCCCGCTGTACTGCTGCCGGAACACGATGCCCTCCTCGCCGAACGCCGCGAGCGTCGGCGTCAGCTCTGCATGTATGGCATCAGGTCGCAACCCGTCGATCAGGATGATCACGAGATTCGGCAATTGGGCCGGCTGCGCCCGGCAGTCCATCGGCCGCAACGGGTACTGCAACTGGCCGTCGGCCGTATCGAGACTGCCGCGCAACATGCGCTGCTGCCGGACCTTCTCCGGGTCGACCCACCCCAACCGTGCGAGATCGCGCTTCGCATGCAGCGGATAATAGAGCGGCATGAAGCGCGTGAACTGCGTGACCGGCGTGTGCCCGACGGCGTCGCCCCAGACATGGATGCCCTGCCCGCCCAGCCAGCAAACGGTCAGGACCAGGGCCAGCCATCGCCCGCCCCGGGGACCCGGCGCCGTGGCGTAGTTGCGCCAGACAATCCCGGCCAGCAGCGTCTCGAATAACAGGAAGATCGTGAACAGGATACCGGTCAGCCACCACGTCGACGTCTCGAATATCTGGGCCGTCAGCCATGACAGGTGAAAGCGGTGCTCGGCGAACACATTCGTATCGAGGAACAACAGGCTCAACCCGACGCTCGCCACCAGCACCGCGAGACCCATGACCAGCGGCCGCGACGGCCAGATCAGCGTGACCGGCGCCAACAACACGAACATCGGCACGCAGGCCAGCAGCGCGAACTGCCCGGTGAATGCCAGCAACACGTAGAGAATGCCGAGCCCGTCGTCCGGGAACCGGTATATCCACAGGTAACGCAGCGCGACCAGCGCGAACAGGCTCGCGTTGAACGCACCGAACCAGCCGATCCAGCGCAACAGGCGCCGCCTCGGCCGCGCCCCCGGTTGTGCAATGGCCATCACGCCGGCGACGCCTCATTGGCCGAGACTTCGTCCGCGATACGCGCCACGGCATCGGCCGCGGCTCGCGAACTCGTGCCGAGGTTGAAGACCCATTCGTCACGAAGCTGCCTGACCTGCCGGCGAAAGCGCACCGGGTCGGCGAGCAACTCGTTAATGACGGTCGGCGCCTCGGCAAGTCGATCCGGGGGAAGCACGGCGCCGATCTTGTCGCGAACGAACGACTCGAAAGGCTCGATGCCCAGCTCCTTCCAGGTATCGTTGCGCGCCTTCGCAGGAACGTCGATGTACAGCACCGGTTTTTCGAGCCCCATCCCGTAATCCATACCCGCGCCGGACCAGTCGGTAATCATGATGTGCGAATCGTACAGCGAATCGCTCTCACCCATCTGCTCGACCAGGTGGAATCCCGGGTGGTCGCCATAGCGTTCGGTAATTCGGTCGAGAACTTCCGGCGTCTTCCAGCGCGTCTGGAAATGCGGGCGCAACGTCAACCGGAACCCGGCGTCCAGCAGGATCCCCGTCAGCTCGACGCCGAACAGGTTCAGAATCGTCCGCTCACCCCATGACGGAGCCAGCAGGACGTGGATGTCTTCAGCGACCCGCCACGGGGGCGGATCGCGGCGGTCCGCGAGCAGTTGTTCCAGGCGATAGTAGCCGTGCGGCACGAGTTGTTTCCCGGGCAGGTCGTGCAGCGTCTCGCGCTTGCGAATCTCGGTCCGCTGATGCGGGCCGGCGCACAGAATCGTATCGTAGTGATCGTACGAATCCGCGTTGTCTGCCATGTGCGTGCTGATCAGTGAGTGAAACATGTAGATGTAGTGCACCGGGTGCACCGAGCGCTTCAAATCGAGGTTGTTCAGATCGAGTAGCTGGGTCAGCATGACGCCGGCTGGCAGCGTCTGGAAAAACAGGATCCGAAACAGGCCCGCACCGACACAGAACGGCAGGATGCGCGGATTATCCTGATGCAGGCCGGGATCCACGTCGTCCGACGCGACGTAACAGATCGTTCGACCGAGGCGACCGGTCAGCTCATCGATAACGGTCGCATGGTGATGCCAGTCCTGGTGACTCTCGGCGAAGACGACGATCGTGCGCTGGTCGCGGGACAGTCGCTTGAATGCGCGGTACTGGCGCCACTGCGCGAAGAACCGCCTGAGTTTGCTCAACGTTCAGTCGAACGCTCCGGCTCGTCTGCCGGTTCGCCCGGGCGTTCGCCGGCCGTCGAGGAGGTGGATGGCGCATCCTTACGAAAATACGCCTTGATCTTGTACCAGTAGGTCTTGACCGCGAGGCCGACCGTCGCAAACAGGCCGATCACGGCCGAGATGATCATGCTGCCCGTGCCTGGATCCAGATACGCCCATGCCGGCGGCGCCACGCTCAGTAGAAAGATTGCGGCGACGGCAAGCGCGGCATAGCGGCGGGCGGGTCCGTGAATGTCGGCGGGCGTACGATTCATGATCCGGTCCATTCGAGTCAGGTCGCTATTCTACAACGCACAACGATCCGCAGGAGCGGCATCTTGCCGCGATTGGATCGGCGGAATCGCGGCTGGAAGCCGCTCCTACGACATGCGGCCGTCACGGCGGCAGATCTCCGGGTAAACCGTCTCGCGCGCGCGCCGCAGGTGCGCGGAATCGTCGATCTCGAACCAGGCCAGGTCCGCGATGACCGGGCACGCAATCGGCTGCCCGGCGCCGGCGGCGACGAGGCCGTCGGTCTCGTAGTCAAGTTGCAGCGAGTCGGCGAAGGCGGCTTCGGCGATGCGGCACATCCGGCCGAACAGGCCGGCCGAAATCCGCGAGATGCCAACCAGCTCGCCGGTGACCTCGCCGAGCGCGGCGCGGTCCTTCGACATCGCAACCAGGTTGCCGTCCCGCGTCTCAACATAGACCTCGTCGCCCGCCCCGGTCGGGCCGGACAGCAGGATGGCATCGTCAGCCGGGTGCGCGAGCAGTGCGGTCAGCGCGCGCGACTCGTAGACCAGGTCGGATTCGAGCAGCAGGAAATCGACGTCGATGACCGCACGCGCGCAATACAGCGAGTACAGGCTGCCGGAGTTGGCGAACTCGGTATTGTGGACGGTTCGCACGAGACCACCGCGCTCGTTCGCGAGACGTTCGTAAAATTCCGCACAGTGGCCCGTGACGATCAGGATGTCGTCGATGCCGACGCCGGCCAGGCGGTCGATTGACTCTTCGATAATGGCCTGCTCGCCGAGGCGGAGGAAACCCTTCGGCCGGTCTTCGAATTCACCGCGCAGGCGCGTCCCCATGCCCGCAGCCAGGATGACGGCACAATGCGTCATGTGGCGCGCAGGAAGGCATCGCCCAGCGCGCCGCACAGCGCGTCGAGATCCGCCGCGGTGATGTCACCCATGTACGCAATGCGAAAGACGTCCGGCGCGAGATCACCCTGCCCGGCGTAGATCACGAAGCCGGCCGCCTTCAGGGAGTCGTGAACCGCGGCGTAACCGACACGGTCGGGCAACAGGTACGTACGCAGTACGCTGGAACACTCTTCCTCGCGCAACAGCATGCCGACGCTGTGCAACATCAGGGTTCGGTGTATGCGAGCCGCGCGCTCGACGTAGCTCCGCCGCCGCGCCTGCCAGCCACCGGACTCTTCGAGTTCGAGCAGGGCTTCACGAAACGCGAACGCTACCTGAACCGACTGCGTGAACGGCGAGTAACCGTCGGCATACTGACCCGCGTAATAGCCATAGAGATCAAGATAAACGCTGCTGACCGGCGGCGCTGCCCGATCCCACAATCGATTCCGCGCGACGACGAACGACAGCCCGGGCACGCCGTGCAGACACTTGTTTGCCGTGCCCGCGACCGCGTCAAGATGCCACTCGTCCGCCTTGATCGCCTCCGCGCCGAAACTGCTGACGCCATCGAGCAACAATGCGAGGCCGCGCCGGACGCACAGCGCGCCGAGCGCGTCCATGTCGTTCAGTCGACCGGTCGTCGTCTCGTGATGCACGGTCGCGATGTGCGTGACCTCCGGATGACGGTCGAGTAACCCGGCCACGGCGTTGAGATCGATCGGCGCGGTCCATTCGCCCTGCAACAATTCGCAGGGCTTGCGGTGCGCCCGCAGCATCTTCGCCATGCGCTCGCCGTACACGCCGTTCGCGAGCACCAGCGTCGCGCCTTTGCCCTCGCTTACGTCCTCACCAGGGCTCTCGTCGGGCGCGAAGCTCGCGAGCATGGCTTCGACGGCGCTGGTGCCGGAACCGGTCAGCGTGACAGCCGAGAAGCCTTCGGCCAGTTCGTCGTAGCAGTTTGTGATGCGCCGATTGATATCCTGCATCAGGGCGGCGAATTCGGGTTCACGATGACACCAGTCGCCGGCCGTCAACGCGGCGCGTACCCGATCCGTCAGCGTGACCGGGCCCGGGTTCAGCAGGATCATGCGTGATTCCGTCATCGTGGCCTAGGTTCCGACGGCCAGGTGTGCACGCAGACGCGCGGCAACCTCGGCGGGCGTACTCGTCGGTCGCGGCAAACCGTCGGGGACGCCCGGGACGGTTGGCACATAAATAAAGGTCAGTTCATCCGGCACGCCGCGCAGCAGGGCGGCGAGTTCATCGGGTGTCCCGGCGGCCGCGATGCGTGGATAGCCGCAGGCGGCCGCGATGCCGGTGAAGTCGATCGAACCGGACACGGTCGTCTGCCCGCCGGTCGATTCGTGAATGCCGTTATCGAGCAACACATGCACAAGGTTGGCCGGATGCTCGGATCCGATCGTCGCCAGCCCGCCGAGCCGCATCAGGGCAGCACCGTCGCCATCGAGCACGACGATGCGCCGGTCGCGTCGTGCCAGTGCCAGGCCAAGCCCGAGGCTGGCGGCGCAACCCATCGAACCCACCATGTAGATCTGGTTCGGCCGGTCGTCGAGCGCATAGAGTTCCCGACCCGTGTAGCCGGTCGTCGCGATGACGATATCGCCCGATCCGGTCGCGTCCTGCACGGCACGCAGCATGTCGCGGCGCGATGCCGACGCCGCCGGGCGCGGCACAGCCGAGGCACTCGGCGCCCGGGCTTCCGGCCTGGCCTGCAGCGCATTCTTCGCCACGCTGCCCTTGCGCATGATCAGCGCAAAGGGGCGGCCATGCGTGACCAGGTGCGCGTCCGCGCGCGCCAGCACGGGCTCGATGTCCGCGTCCTCGATCGGAAACCAGGCCCATGGAATATCCATGAGTTCCAGAAGCTTTGCCGTGATCTGCCCCATCAACTCGTGCTGCGGCTCGTCGGGAGCGCCGCCGGGTTCACCGCGCAGCGTCACGATGACCAGCACCGGAATATTGAAGGTGTGCGTCAGCGAGGTCAGCGGATTGACCGTGTTGCCGAGCCCCGAGTTCTGTAACATGACGACGCTGCGGCGCCCGCCAAGTTCGGCGCCGGCAGCGATCGCGACGGCATCACCTTCGTTGGCGACGCCGACATAGTCGAGACCGTCTGCGTCGATGACGTAGTTGATGAATGGCTTCAGGTACGAGCACGGCACCCCGGTATAGAGGTCGAAGCCGCGCGCACGCGCGCACGCGACGAAACTCCCGGCTTCGATCATGCGAAGCTGCCCGCCGCAAGTACGTCGTCGAGGCTGTCGACGTCGAGCCAGTGGCCGGTCGTGTACATGACGCGAATCTTCCGGCCACGACGCACCCACTCGTCGAACAGGTGGTGCAGCTTCATCTTCCGGTTCACAGGTTCAGCCACCAGCTCATCGACCAGGGCGCGCAGCTCGGGCAACACGGTAGCGGCGATGCGCACGACCCCCATCCACTCGCCGTGGATGTCGGCCTCGGGCAGGGTCTCGCTCGCCTGCACGAGATAGACCTTGCTATAGAACGCCTGCCGCGACTGCGGCTCGCTGCACCGAACGTAGTCGGCCGCACGCCCGCGATTGACCGATTCGGACCAGTTCGTGTCGACGGCGATGACGATGTCATCGTCCGGCTCGGCAAGGCTTTCGACGATGTAACGCTTGAAGATCACGTCGCCGAACGACACGAACAGGTCGCATTCATCACGCGACTCGCCGACATCGGCATCGAGCGCGCACTTCAGCGAGATCAACTCGCTCGTATCCGCAAAGGCCTCGTTATCGACATAGGTCAGCGCCGGCAGGTCGACCGCTTCCGGCCGGTAACCCCGGACAACCGTGATGTTTTTGATGCCCGCCGAGTTGTACGCCGCGACGATGTGGCCGAGCAGCGGCTGGCCGCGAATCTCGACCATGGCCTTCGGCCGTGTGGCCGTGAGTTCACCGAGGGCCGCGCCCCGCGACGCGGCGAGAATCACGGCGCGCGCGGTCCGCCCGCGCTTCGGCAGATAACGCTCCTCGGCATCCTGCAACTCCGATGCGCCCTGCAGCCGGAAGATCTCCTTGACCGGCGCAATCTCATCCTCGATGGACAACAGGTTCTGCTCCGCCGCGAGCGTCGCAGCGCAGGCCTTCATCGCGACCATCGCGGCACGCAGGACATGGTTGGCCCAGATCGCGATCGAGAACCCCGCTTCGCGCAGCACATCAGTCGGCGTTGCGTAGTACTTCGTCGGAACGATGACGACCGGGCTGCGATCCGCCCATTCTTTCTTGAATGCGAGTACCTCGGTCGCCGTATTCAGCGCGCTGTGAATCAGGATGCCGTCCGAGCCCGCCTCGTGATACGCCTCGGCCCGCCGCAACGCCTCGCCAAGGCCCCAGCCGGCGATGAACGCCTCGACGCGCGTGATGATCGCAAACTCGTCGTCGGCCTGCGCGTCCTTGCCGGCCTTGATGCGGCTGCAGAACTCGTCGATCTCGGCGAGCTCCTGCTTGTCACCGTCGATGAAGCTGTTGGTCTTCGGGTACAGCTTGTCCTCGATACAGACGGCAGCAATACCGCGCTGCTCGAGCTTGCGCACGAGGCGCCGGACATTATTGAAATTGCCATAGCCGGTGTCCCCGTCCAGCAGGATCGGGATGCGCGTCGCATCGGCCATGAACTCGAGCATATCGAGTACCTGGGTCCAGCTCATCTCGTTGCTGTCGCGCACGCCGTACTGCGCCGACATGCACAGGCCGCCGGCCCACAGGCCCTTGAAGCCGGCCTCCTCGCCGATCCTGGCGCTGATGCCGTTGTGCGCTTCGAGCAGAAACTCCAGGCCATCACCGGCGAGCAGGCGTCGAAACTGCGTGGTTTTCTTCAGCCCGGTCACGTCTTCGCCGGAGTGGGCGGATTCAGGTTTGGCGTTCATACATATTAGCGTAACTTGGCTGCCCGGGTGTGTGGGAAAAAAGTGTCAGATATGACTGGTGGCCCCACAAACTCACAAAAGGCTCGTAGGAGTGGCTTCCAGCCGCGATACCGCTGCTTGTACCGGCGAGGAATCGCTATTTTCCTGAAATCCTACACCCGGTAACGGTATTCCTTGCCTTC
>SMVA01114315.1_pt1 | contig 15788 bp, 12 predicted proteins | sample 2456451 | NCBI WGS metagenome assembly SMVA01 (sample SAMN11095933, study PRJNA526329) | marine sediment metagenome | biome: Marine sediment; feature: Surficial sediment; material: Deep marine sediment; isolation source: Hadal surficial sediment | place: Pacific Ocean | collected 2014-05 | depth...
GTAAATTTTACTATATCTCCATTATGTATCCAGGGAATATCTGTTTCATATGCTTCAAACATCACCCAAACGACATCTATATTTGCGATATCAAATAATTTCATTCCTTCCATAACATGATCTCCTAACTCTACATTTCGTTTCATTACATAACCGGTATAGTCTGATAAAATATCTATTTGTTCCTGTATTTCTCCCGAATTTACTATCGCATCAATTTGATTGTCACTTAACTTCCAAAGTTTGAGTTTGTTTCTGGATGCCTTGTATAGTTGTGGAAAAACATCTTTCGATTTGATGGATTCAAACAATTCTTTTTGTGCCGAAACCAATTCAGGAGAATATAAACGAATGATTTTTTGGCCTTTTCTTACCTTCTCACCGGTAAAATTTAAATATAATTTTTCAATTCTTCCCGGTATATGTGATACTTGTGAATATTGCCTTCTCTCATCGGGTTTAACTGTACCCAATAATCTAACTTCTTTTTTTGCACTCGATTTTATCACGATACTAGTTTGAATGTTTGCCAACTGAATGGCTTCTTCGGTCAATACAATTTCGTTGGATGCGATCGTTTCTCCACCCCCATTTGACATTTCTACCGGAATCAATTCCATACCACAAATAGGGCAATTTCCGGATTTTTCCCTTTTTATTTGAGGATGCATAGAACAAGTCCATAATTGGCTAATCGGGTCTTGAACAAAATCATGTTCGTCTTCATTATGAGAAGTTGTTTTACGATCACTTGAAGTAATATTCCCAATAATTATTCCTAAAAACAGGATAAGGGCTGCGATGATATAATTTTTATATTTTTTCATTTTAAAATGTTTTTAATTTATAATTCCCCCGTTTGGGAGATTTAGAGGGCTTAATTTCCCAACAAATAATACATGAATGCAGTGGCTGCGTTTTTATCTATCAATGCCTTTTGGTATGCTAACCGATACCCCAACAATTGTCTTTCTATTCGTAAAACCTCTTCAAAATCCTTTGAATTTGTTGAATAAGAAGTAATTAATACATCCAATACTTTTTTCGCTATTTCCGATTGTTTTATATTTAATTCAATGCGTCTTTCTCCATCACTAAAATCTTTATACGTTTTTTCAAAAATGCTACTCAATGTATTTTTTGTATTTGCTTTATTGGCTTTTTCAGCTTCTTGCAAATATTGAGCTTCCTTAATCAGGGCTTTATATTTTTTTCTATAAAGAGGTATTGTCACTCCTATTGACGGAAATAAAAATGCATCATTACCATTATCACTTGCCATAGAGCCCGGATTCTTATCGACAATAATATAATTAACGCCAATCTTAAAACTAGGATTTCCTTGCTTTTTTGCTGAAATTTCCTGATTCAAAAAAGCGTTTAATTTATGGTCAATATTCTTAATTTCATGATTGGAGGCATATATAGAATCTAACAATACTACCTTTTCATAGGGTAACTTTTCTTCCATCAAGGATTCAGGAACGGCAATGGTTGCATATTTATTTCTATTTAATAAATTGTTAAAACCTATTTGTAGCACATTTTTAGTATCTATAAACAGTGCCAATTGATTTTCCAAATCATTCAATTCCAATTCCACTCTCAATACATCTACAATAGAAGCCGTGCCATTTTCAATTTTAACCAATGACAGGTTTTTAAAAATTCGAAGAATCTCTATATTATCTTTCGTTATTTGAATTGCTTTTTCTGTAAAATAGTAATTATAATAAGTCGTTTTAACCTCAAAAAATAGGTTTGACTTATTATTTTCAAAAAGTTCATATTTTGCATTTGCCAATTGGGTAGCCACATCTTCTTTAGCTCCCAATGAACCAAACCAAGGAAACAATTGCATCAAACCCAGCTTTACTCTTTGTGGCCCTACCCTGGTTTCAACGGGTTGAATAAAATATCCGAAGGTAAATTCAGGATCTGGTAGGGCACCTACTTGTGGTACTTTTTCCATCGCCGCCATATAATTACTGAATTTCATTTTTAATTCCGGATTATTTTCAGCCGCTATTTTCAAATAATATTCTAAATTTTCTTCTGTTTTCTGAGCAATTCCACAAAATGAAATCGTCATAAAGAAGCTTAAAAAAATTAAAGTGTATTTATTAATAAACATCTTATTATATTTTATTGTTTTTCAATTTTCTTTCTTTCCATGTACTATATAACACAGGAACAACGAACATAGTCATTACCTGCAAAAGCATTCCGCCAAAAGATGGTATCGCCATAGGTATTAGAACATCTGCCCCTTTTCCGGTTGCTGTTAATATCGGAATTAATGCAATGATTGCCGTGGCTGCGGTCATCATAGCAGGACGTACTCTTTTTGAGCCTGCATGTAAAACAGAGATACGAATTTCTTTAACAGTTTTTGGTTTTTCTTTTTCAAAAACCTGGGTCAAATAAGTTCCCATAATAACACCATCATCTGTAGCAATACCAAATAGGGCAATAAATCCAACCCAAACTGCCACACTTAAATTGATCGTATGTAACTGGAATAAATCCCGCATATGCACACCCGCCATATCAAAGTTTAAAAACCAGCTTTGACCATAAAGCCATATCATAATAAAACCTCCTGAAAAAGCAACAAAAATCCCTGAAAAAACCATTAAGGATGGTGCAAAATCTTTGAACTGGAAATACAAAATCAAAAAGATCAAGATTAACGAAATAGGTACAACAATCATTAATCTTTTAGAAGCTCTAATTTGGCTCTCATAATTTCCTGTAAATTTATAGGTTACTCCGTCTGGTAATTTAAATGCACCCGAGTCCAGTTTTTCTTGTATTAATGCCTGGGCATCTTCGACCACATTGGTTTCGGCATAACCTTCTTTCTTGTCAAAAATCACATAGGATGTTAAAAAGGTATCTTCACTTTTAATCATTTGCGGACCTCTTACATAATCTATATCAGCCAATTCACTCAATGGAACTTGTTCTCCGGAAGGAGTAGGCATTAAGATTTTTTTCAAATCATCAGGATTATCTCTAAATTCCCGTGCATACCTCACTCTTACCGGATAACGCTCTCTTCCTTCAACGGTTGTAGTTAATTGCTTTCCACCAATTGCAACCGATAATTGCTCTTGCATATCTCTAACAGTCATTCCGTAACGAGACATGGCTCTACGGTTCAGTTTTATTTCTAAATATGGTTTCCCAACTACCCTATCGGCAAATACAGTAGAAGGTTCTATACTCGGAACTTCTTTTAAAATATTTTCCAGTTCAAATCCAACTTTTTCAATAACCTCCAATGATGGCCCAAAAACTTTAATTCCCATTGGGGCTCTCATTCCGGTAGAAAGCATTATCAAACGTGTTTGAATGGGCTGTAATTTTGGTGCAGAAGTAAGGCCTGGGAATTTAGAATGCTTTAATATCTCTTTCCAAATATCATCTGCATTTTTAATTTTCTCACGCCATTGTCTAAAATAATTACCATCTTCATCTTCTATAAGTTCTTCGATATTTATTTTTCTAAACGCATCCTTTCCATATTTATAAGTTGAATCATCTTTTAAAATAAAAGCTTCTTTCTTATTCACCTTAAATCTCACTCTTCTTCCATTTTCATCTAAAATGTATTCTGGAATATAATTGATGGTGTTTTCAAACATGGAAGTTGGTGCCGGATCCAAAGCCGAATTAACTCTTCCCCATTTTCCTACGGAAGAATCAATTTCCGGTATGGAATTCATTTGTTTATCAATAATTGCAATGACTTCCATATTTTCGGTTATTCCCGAATGTGGCATCGTAGTAGGCATTAATAAAAAGGATCCTTCATCCAAGGCCGGCATAAATTCATTTCCCAATCCCGGAAAACTTTCATCCAAACTATTCCAAACCGCATTATCTTTAGCTAAATTTGGCATAAAGCCAAAAACCTTATTAAATCCCAGCCAAATGGTTATCCCAAAGAAAATTACAATAAGAGGGATGGTTAAAAACTTTTTCTTATTATCCAGACACCAGGCCAATATGTTTTTATAAAAATGAACAATAGTCATTAATAAACCCAAAACAACTCCTATAACTATTATTACAAAAATAAAATTCATAAAAGTTGAATTTGAGGCTCCTAAAGGCATCCATTCAACTGTTAAAAAGTATAATAAAATTATTATTGTAATAGCAACATTTATATAATTGGCGGTCTTTTTGGTATAAGGTAATTTTACCCGACCTTTAAATCCATTCCATTCCGGAACCTGAGTTAGAATATTGTTTAGACCAAAGGCAATTAATGCAAGGGCAATATAACTTCCATAAGCTATTAAGAATACGATTCCAAAACCTATTAAAATAGAATTAAATATTCTACTTGATTTTTTCTTGTCAATTCTAAATGAAAATAAAACTTGTGCTAGTGCAGGAATAAACATAATTCCAATAAAAAGTGCCGAAATCAAGGCAAATGTTTTTGTAAATGCCAAAGGCTTGAACATTTTTCCTTCCGATGCTTGCATGGCAAATACCGGTAAAAAACTCACCACAGTTGTTGCCAAAGCAGTTATAATAGCCGATGCTACTTCGGTGGTGGCTTCATAAATTACTTGTACTAATTTTTTACCTCTGGCACCAATATTCTCCGGCATTTCCAAATGTCTGATAATATTTTCTGTAAATACAATACCAACATCTACCATTACTCCAATGGCGATTGCTATACCTGATAATGCCACAATATTAGCATCTACTTCAAAAAATTTCATCAATATAAATGTCATTAAAACACCTATAGGCAACAAACTTGAAATTAATATCGAAGCTCTTAGGTTCAAAACTAAAACAAGAACTACCAGTATACTTATCAAAATTTCATGTGATAATGCCGATTCCAAGGTTCCTAAAGTTTCTTGAATTAATCCGGAGCGATCGTAAAAAGGTATAATTGTTACTTTTGAAACCGTGCCATCTGCTAAGATTTTTGAGGGCAGACCCGGTGCGATCTCTTTAATTTTCTCCTTCAGGTTTTTTATGGTTTCCAACGGGTTGGCGCCATTTCGGGCTACAACAACTCCACCTACAGCTTCGACACCGCTTTTATCTAAGCCACCTCTGCGGGTTGCAGGACCAAATTGAATCTTTGCGACATCTTTCAGTCGAACAGGAGTATGATCGTAAACAGCAACCACACTTTCTTCCAAATCACTTAAACTTTTTATATATCCTAAACCTCTTATTAAATATTCAACTTTATTAAATTCTAGGGTTTGTGCTCCAATATCGAGGTTTGAATTTTTAACGGCATTCATGATTTTTTTGATATCCACATTGTATGCTTTCATCGCATTCGGGTCGATCTCAATTTGATATTCTTTTATGAAACCACCGATGGATGAAACTTCTGAAACACCTTTGGTTGCCATTAAATAATAACGAACATAAAAATCCTGAACGGTTCGTAGTTCTTGAGGATCCCAACCGCCTGTTGGTTTTCCTGTTTTTGGATCTCTGCCTTCTAAGGTGTACCAATATACCTGCCCTAAAGCAGTAGCATCTGGCCCCAAAGCCGGTTTTACTTCGGCAGGAACAGTGCCCGGAGGTAAAGAATTTAATTTTTCTAATATTCGGGTTCTACTCCAATAAAAATCAACATCATCTTCAAAAATGATATAGATACTGGAAAGGCCAAAAATAGAATTACTTCTAATAGTTTTTACCCCTGAAATACCAAGTAATGCCGTTGTTAAGGGATAAGAAATTTGATCTTCCACATCTTGAGGAGATTGCCCCATCCATTCGGTAAAAACAATTTGTTGGTTTTCGCCGATATCAGGAATAGCATCTACCGGTACCGGATTCCTTTCTATCCAGGAAATATCCCAATTGAAAGGTGCGGTTACAATTCCACCAATAACAAAGGCAGAGAGTAACATAAAGGTTATTAACTTATTTTCAAGAAAATAACGAATGGTTTTATTTAACATTGCTATTTTTAATTTGATTATATTAAATTAAAATCACAAAGAGAATTTCTCTTTATTCTTTAAAAAAACAAAATATATTAATGATGATTTATCATCAATATACAAGTTAGTTTATCAATAATAATCAAATAAGGAAAGTTTGATAAAGTACATTTATGTCTTTATCCACCAGAGGTGGTGAGCAGTCTATAAAAGGTATTATATTATTTCTTTCTTCTAAAAGATTCTGGTACGTATAAGCATATGTCAGAACGAATTTTACTTGTTCAATTTCAAAATTAGATAGCGCCTGTTGTTCATTTTCATTGCCGGGAATAAATTCCAATACATTTTCACAACAATTTTTTTCTTGAATTTTAGATGGCACCAAATCACCAGCATCGCATTTTTCTACCATCATTTCACAGTTATCTGCCTCTCTAAAAAAAGAAACATCTGTTACCTCACCCATGCAAATATGTTTTTGAACCGAAAAAGAAAGGGTTGAAAACAATATGACAAAAGCAAGAAATGATGCCAGTACTTTATGTAAAATTTTTAACATGGTTACAAATATAACAAATAAAAGCAGGTAATATTTTAATTAAACGTTAATTAATTTGTCTTGATGTTAACTGCTTATAATAAAATGCGGGCAGCAACAGCAATACAAAGAGAGGATGAATTATAAATCTTCTTATATAAAAAGCAAATAAATACCCATTTGAAAGCTCACCTTTAAGTATTATAAAAAACGTAATGATTAATACTATAAATGCCAGCACATAAAATTTGATAGCAAAAATGACAAAATTTTTATTCTGAAAAACAAAATAAATTATGGTCAATGAGATGATTGTATTCATTGAATATCGTATAAACAGATCTTTCAATAATATGGATCCGCTAAACACAGGAATTGGTTTATCCAAAAAATCATTTTTAAAATATTCAATAAAAGGATCGTAAAACATTTCTAATTCAAATGCCCGAACTAAAACAAGCATAATAAACAGAAATATAATAATCAATATTCTAAGTCCCTTATGAAGATACATTTTTATTAATAATTGAAAAATATTTAACCCAAGTAATCCATAAAATAAAAGTCAATCCATATATAATTGCCGGAAAAATCAAACTATGTAAAATTTCCTGATAATCGGGAAATTTATAATAAAGTATGCTCAATGCAACAATCCTCATCAAATTAACCAAATAAATTAAAAAACTTCCGAATAACCCAAATAATATAGTTGCCTTAATACTACCTGAAAAAGCAATGATAAATGATAAAAACAAAATAATGATACTTATTGAATTACATCCTTCAATAATTCTTGACAAATACTTTCCATTAATCATAAATTTCATCGACAATTCGTTCGAATTTTGTTCAACATGGGCATCATAACCAATAATTGTTGCCATTTGTTGTACATGATGGGCAACAGTTACTGTAATAGGTGAACAGGAAAAAACAGCTGATTTTTGTTGCGTTTTATTTAAATAAAAAGAATAAATACCAAAAAGAATAAAGTAAGCAGCAAAAAATTTTGCTAAAAATATAATAATGGTTTTATTCTTTTTCAATGAAAATGTATTTAATTTTGTTTTCAAATTTAATAGAAAGATATGAATATAATTGATTTGCAAAATAAAATTATCCACATAATTAATGGTCATGAAAATAAGGGAACAAAATTGCAAGAAATTTGTAACCTTTTAAAGAGTGAAATTAATCACTTTAACTGGGTTGGATTTTATTTTAAAAATGGCAACAAACAAGAATTAAAGCTTGCTCAATTTTCTGGTGCACCTACCGAACATACAATTATTCCATTTGGTAAAGGAATTTGTGGGCAAGTAGCTCTAAGTAATGAAAATTTTGTAGTTCAAGATGTTACCGAACAAGATAATTATATTTCTTGCGGATTGGATGTGAAATCAGAAATAGTCATTCCCATTTTTAAAAACGGCGAAAATATTGGACAAATTGATATTGATTCACATTATGAATCTCCTTTTACAAAAAATGATGAAAAATTATTAGAATTTGTATGCGAGCAAGTATCCACTATCGAAATAAAAAAATAGTTCATCTTTTTTTGGGCGATACAAGATGATAAATTCACCATGATTCCGGTGAAAAAGCAGGATGAATTCGGCTTCCTAAAAAATTAATTTAAATATTTGGCTATGATCTAAAAATTAGCCAATACAGTACTGGATTAAATTTCATCACTTTATGTATGATAATTATATAAACGAACGACAAAACTTAAATCATTTGTAAACAATTAGGGCTTAAAACAGGTATGTTTAAGAGCATAGCCGAATTTTTTAGACCTCGCGAATAAAAAAGCTGTTTTTTGTCTATTTATAAATTGTCCAAACTAAAGTGTTTTAGTATTTTTGTAAAAAAATCAAAACCACAATATGAGCACATCCAAAAAGGCAAAATCTGCATTAATTTCTGTATTTCATAAAGACGGCTTGGAGCCGATCGTAAAAAAATTAAACGCTCTAGATATCACTATTTACTCAACTGGAGGCACCGAGAAATTTATTAAAGATTTAGGAATAGATGTCATTGCAGTTGAAGATTTAACTTCCTACCCCTCCATACTTGGCGGAAGAGTTAAAACTTTGCACCCAAAGGTATTTGGTGGAATTTTAACGAGAAGGGATAATAAGGGTGATGTTGAACAAATCAAAGAATTTGATATTCCGGAAATCGATATTGTCATTGTTGATCTATACCCATTTGAAAAAACTGTTGCAAGTGGATCAAGTGAACAAGATATTATTGAAAAGATTGATATTGGAGGAATTTCTTTAATTCGTGCAGCAGCCAAAAACTTTAAAGATGTTATTTGTGTTTCTTCCATGGAACAATATGAAGAATTTTTATCGATTATATCTGAAAGCAATGGCGAAACAACGTTAGATCAGCGTAAAAGTTTTGCTGCCAAGTCATTTGGTATTTCAAGTCATTATGATACGGCGATTTTCAATTATTTAAATCGGGACGAAATTTCTTTCAGAGAAAGTTTCAACAAGGTAACACCCTTACGATATGGTGAAAACCCACATCAAAAAGGATACTTTTTTGGAGATCTCGAATCGTTATTTGACAAATTACATGGTAAGGAATTATCTTACAATAATTTATTAGATGTTGATGCTGCTGTAAATTTGATGTCTGAATTTAAGCTCGAATATTCAATGCCAACTTTTGCGATTTTAAAGCACAACAATGCTTGTGGAATTGCTCAAAGAGAAACTATTTTACTCGCTTATAAGGACGCATTGGCAGGGGATCCACAATCAGCTTTTGGAGGTGTACTAATTGCTAACAAAGAAATTGATCTTGCAACTGCAAATGAAATTCATAAATTATTTTGTGAGGTTGTTATTGCACCAAGTTATCAAGCGGATGCTTTAAATATATTAAAAGGGAAAAAAAATAGAATCATCTTAATTCAAAAAGGTGTTGAATTTTCTAATATACAATACAGAACTGCTTTAAACGGGGTATTATCACAAGAAAAAAATAATATTACCGATAGTAAATCAGACCTGTCGCAAGCAACAATGTTAGGTCCTGGAGATCATGAAATTGACGACTTACTTTTTGCCTCAAAAATATGTAAGCATACAAAATCGAATACCATTGTTTTGGTAAAAAATAAACAACTTTATGCAAGTGGAACAGGACAAACATCACGAGTTGATGCTTTAAATCAAGCCATTGCAAAAGCCAATCACTTTAATTTTGACCTAAAAGGAGCGGTCATGGCAAGCGATGCCTTTTTTCCTTTTCCGGATTGTGTGGAAATTGCGGACCATGCCGGAATAACGGCTGTTATTCAACCTGGCGGTTCAATTAAAGATCAACTTTCTATTGACTATTGCAATGAACATAATATGTCAATGGTGTTTACAGGAACGAGGCATTTCAAACATTAAAAGAACAATTAACGATCAAACCTATCCCCTCTTTCAATTAAAAATATTAAAGACATAAAATAGTTGCGACAATTTCATTGTCTTATACATAATGAATAGGCTAAATTTATTACATTTGTCTAATTCTCAATAATAACATCTTAATTTTTTTACATTTATGGGGTTTTTCGATTTTATGACTGAAGAAATTGCGATTGATTTAGGAACTGCAAATACTTTAATCATTCATAAAGGGAAAGTTGTAGTGGATAGTCCTTCAATTGTTGCTATAGACCGAACTACAAAAAAAATAATTGCCATTGGTAAAGAGGCGAATCTTATGCAAGGTAAAACGCATGAGAATATTAAAACCATCCGGCCATTAAAGGACGGTGTTATTGCCGATTTCGAAGCATCAGAACATATGATTCGAGAATTTATTAAAGAAATTCCTACCATAAAAAAGCGATTTTTTCGTCCATCATTGAGAATGGTAATTTGTATACCCTCTGGAATTACCGAAGTTGAAAAACGTGCAGTTCGAGATTCTGCGGAACAAATGAATGCCAAGGAAATTTATTTAATCTATGAGCCAATGGCTGCTGCTATTGGTATTGGAATTGACATCATGCAACCCAAAGGAAATATGATTATTGATATAGGCGGTGGAACGACAGAGATTGCAGTTATCGCACTGAGCGGAATTGTTTGCGACAAATCTATAAAGGTTGCCGGTGATGTATTTACCAATGATGTTTCTATGTATATGCGAACTCAACATAACTTATATGTTGGTGAAGCTACTGCTGAAAAAATAAAAGTACAGATTGGATCGGCAAATGAAGAACTCGATAATCCGCCAGATGATCTCATGATTCAAGGAAGAGATTTATTAAGTGGTAAACCAAAACAAATCGAAATTTCTTATCGTGAAATTGCCAAAGCCCTTGAGAAATCTATTGTTAGAATTGAAGATGCAGTTATGGAAACTTTATCAAAAACTCCTCCAGAATTGGCAGCGGATATTTATAATACAGGTATTTATTTAGCCGGTGGAGGATCCATGTTGAGAGGCCTTGACAAACGTTTATCTCGAAAAACTGATTTACCGGTTTATGTTGCCGAAGATCCTCTTCGAGCAGTAGTTAGAGGCACTGGGATTGCTTTAAAGGACTTAGAAAAATATAAAAGTGTATTGATGCAATAAATAAAACTATAAAATGCAACAAATTCTTTCATTTTTTATAAAGAATAAATTCTTTTTATTGTTTTTGTCTCTTGAATTTATTGCAATTATCTTTACAATCCAAAGCCATTCATATCATAAAAGCAAATTTGTAAATTCTTCAAATTTCATTACCGGAGGTATTTATAATAAAATAAATAACTTTAAGGAATTTATTCTTTTAAAAAGTGAAAACAAGCGATTGGCAGAAGAAAATGTTCAATTAAAAAATTTGTTGGACTTACAAAACAAATCGAACTCCAAAATTGATTCAACAATTATTGGTAAGATAAATTTTTATCAAAAATTCAACTATATCTCTGCTAAAGTTATCAATAATGAATATCGGAAAAACAATAATTATTTAACTGTAAATAAAGGGTCTTCGCATGGTATTGTATCAGATTTGGGTGTTATAAATAGCAAAGGCATCATTGGCATAATCAGAAGTGTTTCAAATAAGTATGCCACAGTATTGTCAGTGCTTAATGTTAATTATCAAATTAATGTTAAACTCCTTAATAGTGATCATTTTGGGAGTTTAAGTTGGGATAATAAAGATTATAAAACCGTGCAATTGCTTTATTTACCTATTCAGGCCTCCATAAAAACTGGCGACACTGTTTTAACCGGTGGTAAGTCGACTATTTTTCCTGAAGGGATTCCCGTGGGAACCATTAAGGACTTTAAAACAAAGAACAATAATTACGAATATATCAATGTCACATTATTTAATGATATGAGTGCGATAAGTTTTGTTGAAATTATTGAGAATTTAGATAAATTAGAAATCAAAAATTTAGAAGAAAACACCTCTATTGAATAAAGAAACCATAAATACAGCAATTTTATTTATTAGTTTAGTTTTACTGCAAATAATAGTTCTGAACAATATAAATTTTTTGGGTTATATAAATCCCTATTTATATATCATTTTTATTTTCATTTATCCTATTAGAAAAACAGACAATACCTTACTTTTATTAAGCTTTATTTTAGGACTTTTTATTGATTTTTTCTCTAATACGGGTGGTGTAAATGCTGCTGCTACTCTTTTTATAACATTTATTAGAATCCCGGTTTTAAAAATTGTTTTAGGCAAACGCGAAATTGATTACAATTCAATCAGTCTCATTAAATTACCCTTTTTTAGAACATATTCGTATATAACGATTTTAACAATAATACATCATTTTATCGTTTTTGGATTAGAATACTTTAAATGGGATAATTTTGGTATTATTATTCTCAAAACAATTTTAACCAGTATCTTTACTGTGGTTTTGGTAATGATAAGCTTTACTTTTATTCCAAGAAAAAAATAAAAATGGCTAGAAAATCACTGTTATATTTACTTATAATTGCCGTTGGTATAATTTTTATATCTCGTTTGTTTTATTTGCAGATTTTTGAAGACAAATACCGACAAAACCCTTTGAATAATTCTGTGGTAACCACCAAAACTATATATCCAGATAGAGGCTATATATATGATAGAAATGGAAAACTGATGGCAGCCAATCAAAGTTCATTTGATGTTATGGTAATCCCAAGAGATGTTGAGGAAATGGATACGTTAGAATTCTGTGATTTAATAAAAATTTCAAAACAAGATTTTATTAAATCTTACAAACGAGCTAACAATTATTCACCTAGAATTCCATCGATTTTTTTAGCGCAGTTGTCCAAAGAAGATTATGCATATTTACAGGAAAAAATGTACAAGTATAAAGGTTTTTATATCCAACAAAGATCTTTACGTCAATATCCTTTAAAAACGGCTTCCAATGTATTGGGTTATAATAGTGAGGTTACTGAAAGTGTTTTAAGAAATGACTCATATTATAGCTTGGGAGATTTAAAAGGGCACTGGGGCGTGGAAAAACAATACGAATATATACTACGCGGAAAAAAAGGAGTAAATTATGTTCAAAAAAATCGTTTTAATAGAGAAATTGGTGCTTATAAAGAAGGAATTTATGACACCTTATCAATTCCGGGTAAAGACATTACGCTGACATTAGATATTGAATTACAACAATACACGGAAAAATTGATGTATAATAAACGCGGAGGAATCGTTGCCATAGAACCCGCAACAGGAGAAATTCTCGCTTTAGTATCAACGCCTACTTATGATCCAAATATGCTGGTAGGAAGAAAACGCTCGAAAAACTCCGTTATATTATTTAATGACACTATTAAGAGACCTATGGAAGATAGGGCCTTAAAAGGTCAATATCCTCCAGGATCACCTTTTAAACTTATCAATGCATTGGTTGCCTTACAGGAAGGTGTTATCACTACACAAACTCCCTTTTATTGTTATCATGGTTATCGATATGGTGGTAGGTTTATGAAATGCCACTGTGGTGTTGTGGGTTCACCAATATCTCTAAATAAGGGTATCTATCGTTCATGCAATTCTTATTTTGCCAATATTTACCGTAAGACTATTGAAAAATATGACACACCCTCTCAAGGCATGGATGTATGGAGTAACCATGTAAAAAGTTTTGGTTTGGGAAATTTTTTGGGTTATGATTTGCCTTCCGGGAAAAAAGGATTGGTACCCGATGCCGCCTTATACAAAAAGATGTATCCCAATGGTGGATGGAGGGCGATTACTACCATCTCAAATGCTATTGGACAAGGTGAGGTATTAACGACTCCCATTCAATTGGCAAATATGACTGCAGCTATTGCGAATAGAGGTTATTATTATACACCACATATTCTTAAATCTGTAAAAGATAGCATTATTTTTAACGAAAAATTCAGCAAAAGAAAATACACAACAATTGATGCTGAATATTTTGAGCCAGTAGTTCAAGGTATGTTTGACGTATTTAATTTTGGAACAGCAAGGTACTCTCAAGTACAAGGAATTGAAATTTGTGGGAAAACAGGAACTGCTGAAAATTTCAAACGGATAAACGGAAAAAAAGTAGCCTTTACGGATCATTCTATATTTGTAGCATTCGCTCCCAAAGAAAACCCAAAAATAGCGATTGCCGTTTTTATTGAAAATGGTTATTGGGGTTCCAGATGGGCAGCTCCTATAGCCACTTTAATGATTGAAAAATACATTAATGGTTTTATTGGTGATTCTTATGCAAGACAAAATGCAGAGAATAAGATGCTAACGCAAGGTTTGGAAGAGGAGTATAAAAAACAATTAGATATAGAAAATTACGTTGCGCAAAAGGAAAAATAACATATTCAAAGGAATTGATTGGGTTTTAGTCCTATTCTATTTGACCTTTATTTTTTTAGGCTGGATGAGTATTTATGGCGCAACCTTTTCAGATACAGAGTATGAACTATTGGATTTTAGCACGAAATATGGAAAACAATCCATTTGGATTCTATTGAGCTTCATTCTTATCATAATTATTTTGGCCATTGATAAGAAATTTTATGAAAATTTTTCGGGCTTATTTTTTCTGCTATCCATGCTTTCATTGATCCTTTTATTTGTTTTAGGAAAAAATATTAACGGGGCAACTTCGTGGTACAATTTTGGATCTTTTGGAATTCAACCTTCTGAATTTGCCAAAGCAGCAACCGCATTGGCTTTAGCTAATTTTTTAACCGAAAAAAATCAAGATTTAAAAAAACTACCTAGCCAATTAAAAGCATCCAGTATTATTCTTGTACCGGCATTACTTATAACCTTGCAGCCCGATCCCGGATCTGCACTGGTTTATATGTCATTGATTTTGGTTTTATACCGATTTGGTTTGCCATTATATTATTTGGTTATTGGAGGACTAGCATTAACATTGTTTATAATAACATTGTTTTTCGGATATCTCAACACATTAATCGTTGCTGCAATTTTTATAACATTACTTCTTATTTATTTTAATCATAAAAATAAAAAATATCTGCGAAACAATTGGATGAGATTTCTGGCAATTTATTTTTTTACCGGTTTTTTTATATTTAGTGTCGACTATGTTTTTAATAATATCTTTGAACAACGCCATAGAGACCGATTTAATATTTTACTTGGAAAAACAGCCGATACTCAGGGAATTGGATACAATACAGATCAATCTGTAATTACCATAAGTTCAGGTGGCTTTAATGGTAAAGGATTTTTACAAGGAGACAGAACACAAGGTAATTTTGTTCCCGAACAACAAACCGATTATATTTATAGTACAATTGGTGAAGAATGGGGGTTTTTGGGAAGTAGTTTGGTTATTATTCTGTTTGTTCTTTTTCTATTGCGAATTCTTAAAATTGCTGAACGGCAAAAATCAACTTTTAGTAAAGTTTATGCGTATGCAACGGTTACCATATTCTTTTTTCACTTTGCGATAAATATTGGGATGGTTATTGGACTACTCCCTACTGTGGGCATACCATTACCATTTTTCAGTTATGGTGGCTCTTCTCTTTGGGGTTTTACCATATTATTATTTATCCTAATTCGATTGGATGCAGATAGAATTTATGAATGGTAACAATCGTGTGCAAAATAAGAAAGATTTCACTTTTCATAATGTGAAGTAGTATATCAAACAAAAAAAGACAGTCTGTAAACAGACTGCCTCTTATATAAATTTTTAGAAATCTTTACTTATAACGCCGAAACGTGTTTTTTCAATTTCGATTTTAAATTTGCTGCCTTATTGTTATGAATGATATTCTTTTTA